>Ga0180433_10008485_pt1 | contig 12774 bp, 10 predicted proteins | sample SS_ome_8_FD_132980 | JGI IMG/M metagenome (GOLD analysis project Ga0180433, IMG submission 132980) | Hypersaline lake sediment archaeal communities from the Salton Sea, California, USA - SS_1_D_1 metaG | ecosystem: Environmental > Aquatic > Non-marine Saline and Alkaline > Hypersaline >... | reverse complement strand
TGATCCTTCCTTCTGTCACGATTCAGGGCGTGGTGGCCATTCTCAAAGAAAAGGGGATTCCAGTCGAAGAACGGGATATGACCTACGGAGAATTGATCGAAAAAGTCAAAAACGAGGACATCATCACTATTTGCAGTGTGGGCACAGCCGGAATATTGAACCGGTGTGAGTAACTGCTTTTGGTCGACTGCGATGAAAAAATTCTGGCCACCCATGAAGCTGATAAGAATCATGACCTCTTCAGGCAGCTGGGCGAAACAAAAGCCCACTATTGGAATATCTTTCAGGAAAAAGCCCCGATCCCTGCCGGTGTGCGGTTGCACAAATATGTCCTATAGATGTGACAAAATTCGTCACCTCGTGAACGCGTTGTCTTGCCGCGGTTTTTGACTCCTACCTCGACAACAGGCAGAAAAACCGTTCTGCATCCGGTGTCTGTGTATCATCTAAAATTGGCACGTTTTTTGCTGCATTTTGTGCGGAGAGAAAGAAAATGCAGGTAACCCAGAGGATAGATTATCAAGCACAGATCAATGAGGCCTCACGAAGGGCAAAGTGTAAAAAAGTTTTATACCTCTACGATGACAGCGGCGATCGACACCTTTTGGGAATTTTCAACAAGCGAAAGGCCATGGAGATAAAAAAGGATTTGGAAGAGAAAAAATTGATCGATCGTCTTTCGGAATTCGAAATAAGGACGACAGAGCCGGATTCAGATTACCAACTCTGACCATCCCGGGTCTAGTCGCCATTGCCGACAAACGGTCCAGAGGGGTCAAGCTCACCGGCGCTGTGAGTTCCCGGAGCTTGACCTCTTTTTTTTATCCGCAGGGGACCTGGGCCGAAGATTCGTTTTGTGTGTTCTTCAGCTTTCTTCGGGGATTCAATCAGTCCGGGGCTCGCTTCTGGCAGGTTTCCTGAACCAGGCGAATCAAGTGGCCGCTAACGCATCATGACGATAGCGACTCGGCCTTTAGTCATTCATCGGGAAAGACTGGCGAAGACGAGGCGTTTGTAAAGGGCGGGTCCAGCGGGTAAAATAGAAAAAGGAGCAATGAGATTTCCTCTGAAGACGTGCGGCCTCCTGGCTTTAGCCTGCCTTGTGTCTCTTTTGTGCTGCCGGAAAGCCGTCCGGATTTCCCCGGCTCCTGAGCCGGTTCCTGCGGCAGCGGAACTCCCTGTTCTGGGTTACAGCATCCAGGTGGGGGCATTTTCTGTGGTGGGGAATGCGGTAAGGTTGACCGAGGCGTTGAACAGGTATGATTTGAATGCCTATTACTTTGTTCATGTCTCCGGGCTTTATAAGGTCCGGTTTGGTGATTTTGCGTCCAGGGAGGAAGCAAGGCAGACAGCGGAGAGTCTGAAAGAGAAAGGAATATTTGCTGACTATTTCGTTGTCCGCCCAGAGGACTACCCGATTGCCAAAAAACGGCATTACGGGAATGATTATCTTCGGATTGAGCTTGTCAAGACAGCCAAAAGTTTCGTCGGCTTGCCCTACTCCTGGGGCGGGGTCTCAGCCGAACAGGGATTTGATTGCAGCGGTTTGACTATGGCTGTCTACAAGCTGAACGGATTGAATCTCCCCCGTTCTTCTCGGGGACAGTGGGGAATGGGGACTCCTGTCCAGAGGAGTCAGCTCAAGGAGGGAGACCTGGTTTTTTTTGCCACGAAAAAAGAAGGGACAGTCTCGCATGTCGGTATTTTTACCGGAAATGACACCTTCATCCATGCGCCCGGAAAAAACAAGAACATTCGTCCGGATTTGTTGTCCAGCCTGTATTTCCGAACTCGTTTTATGGGAGCCAGAAGGTATTTGAAATGAGATATCCGCAGCGCGGACACCTTTATGGGGGGTTAGTTCTTGGGTTTGACGCGGTAGAGGACCTCGCCGAGATAGCCTCCGTCGTTGATCAAGGCGATATACAATCCCGGTTGAAGGTGAGCCTGTCTCCGGAGCATGGGTTCTGAGAGATTACCGAGGAGTTGATCAGCATTCCAATCACCTTTTCGGTCACTCAACCAGACTTGTTCTTCATCCTCTGAAAGTTGTTCCAGTATTTCTCTTAAGACCATTTTTGCCTCTTTTCGTCACATATATTGTGTCCGACAGTTATTCCTTCTTTGTATAAGACGTATTTTAGAGTAAAAAGGTTTCCTAAAAATGAGATTTATGATAGCCAATGCAGCGCTTATTCCGTTAAAGAGGTTGTCCGGTGTTCCAATGATTTGACCGGAAAGCAACATGGCCGTACAGCGAACCTTTTTGCGTCTCAAACGTTCTATGTCATGAGATGACAAAGACAGGAGCCCTTAGTGAAGCCTGAAAGGGGTGTCAAAACTTCCCCTGTCACCCCCATGACGCCTGTTCTTTTTGATGAGCTATTCCAGGAGTTTCAATCACATGTTTTTCGCTTTGCCTGTCACCTTGCAGAGAGCCAGAGCGAGGCTGAGGAGTTATTCCAGGACACATGGCTTCGTGCCGTACAAGGATTTCCGGAAGATTTCGACAGGCAGAGGTTCAAGGCCTGGCTGTTCACTGTGGCCGCGAACATCCATAGAGATAATTTGCGAAAAAAACGGATCAGGCGGATGTTTCTGCTCGAGAAAACCAGAAGGACGACCCATGATCGGGGATTCCAGGCCTACATGCTGGGAGGGCGGAGTTCCTCTTTAACCAGGGAATCCGAAGATGCTGATTTCCGGAGATCCCTCGAAGCGGCTGTAGACAGGTTGCCCGAAAGGCAGAGGCGGGTGTTTGTTCTCAAAGAGATTGAAGGCTTCACACACACGGAAATCGGGGACATTTATAATCTGCCGGTGGGCACGGTCAAGTCTCTTGTGCACAGGGCCTTGAGGCGGCTTAGGCAGGACCTTTCGGACTACAATCCAAAGAAAGAGAGATGGCCATGCGATGCAAAAACATTGAGCTTTTAATGATTAACGGCACGGACCGGATTTTGAGCCGGCGAGAGCTGGATGACATTGAGCAACATGTGGTCCAGTGTCCTTCGTGCAGTTGCTTCCGGGAAGATCTGAACAAAATACGGAACGGGCTTAAAGCTCCTCCCTGTCATGAACCATCCGAGGAACTGCTGACGGCAACGAGAGCCCGGTGCTATGCAAAAATGGAAGCCATGAGGGTGTCAGGAACCGGTGTCCTCCCAGGCAGTCGGTTCAGACCTGTCCCCAAAATCATTTGGGCTGCTGTGGTCGCGCTTGTTGTCCTGACCGGGATTATCGTCATCTCTCTCCTTCCCGGATTAGAGATCGAAGAGCCCTTGTCGCTAAAAACAATCTTGGCCTTCACCCTGATCGTACAGAATGCGGCCATGCTCTTTTTTGCGCCGGTCCTGATTCAAAAACTGCGGTTCCCTAAAAAGGGTTTTGATTCAAACGGATATGATAACTTTGTCGTATAAAACTTATTTCAGTCTCGATTTTTATTCGAGGTGCCAACCAGGAGGTCCATTATGGCCACATCAACAGGCAAAACAATAGCCCTCATTCTTTTGGCGGTGTTCGTCATTTCGTTTTTTTTGATGTCAGCGCGGACGTCACCTTTTTTCATCGCGCCTTTTGGCGTGTTTTCCAGCATAAAGCACTTGATCAACATCCCCGAATGGGATCATTTCTATTTTGGCCCCAATTGGATGCGTTTGACCTCTATGTCAGTCTTATCCTTGCTTTTTTTGATAATCTGGATCTTCGTGATTATCTGGGTGTACCGGGATGCCGAAAACCGGGGCATGAACGGTGTGCTGTGGGCTTTGCTGGTGTTTATCGGGAACCTGGTGGGCCTATTGATCTATCTCATCCTGCGTTCCGACAGAGCGCTGGCCTCTCGGACTGACGCGCCGCCTCAGATCTGCCCGCAATGTCAGAAGTCCGTAAGCCCAGGCTTTGCCTACTGCCCCCACTGCGGCGCCCCCATGCAGAAAGTCTGTCCCGCCTGCGGGAAGAAGGTCGAGGAGAGCTGGAAAGCCTGTCCTTACTGCGGTCAGAGCCTTGATAAAGTGGAGAAAGTCGAAAGCTCTCCCTAGTGCTGTTTCAACATAATGTGACTTATTTTCCGCAATCATATGCCAGATAATTCCTCCCAGCCTTCTCATTTTTTATCGCTTGAGCCGCTGGAAGGGAATGAGATAAACATGCCTTTCTGACTTGTCAGGGAGTATTAAACACTGGACGAATCCAGAGGAGAATGATATCTTACGATTGACTTTTCCGGTTTGCTTGCCGGGTTGATAGGAGGCAGTGATTTGAGTGCAAAGGTTATTGATGGCGAAGCCGTGGCCAGCCGAATCAGGGAACAGGTGGCCGGGGCTGTTGAAGAGATGGTACAAAACCATGGAATTCGTCCGGGACTGGCGACAGTGCTTGTGGGAGACAATCCGGCTTCCCGCCAGTACGTGCGCATGAAGCAGAACCGGTGCAAAAAGGTGGGCATCGAATCTTTCGGACACACACTGCCCGCCGATTGCAGTCAGGAAGAAGTTGAGAGACTGGTCCGCGATCTGGGCGCTGATCCAAAAGTCCACGGAATTCTCGTCCAGCTTCCCCTTCCCGACCAGGTGGATGAAGAGGCTGTCCTGAGCGCTGTTCCCCTGCACAAAGATGTGGATGGATTTCATCCTGTCAACATCGGCCGTTTGGCTATGAAAGGTCGCAAACCCTTGTTTGTGCCTTGCACTCCTGCGGGTGTTATGATCTTGTTAGAGGAAGCGGGCGCCGAGTTCGAGGGGGCAGAAGCCGTTGTTCTTGGCCGCAGCAACATCGTCGGTATGCCCGTGGCCATGCTCCTTATTCACCGCAACGCCACAGTGACTGTCTGCCACAGCCGGACGAGAGATCTGCCCGATGTGTGCCGCCGGGCTGATATTTTGATAGCGGCTGTGGGGCGGGCGGGAATGGTCAAAGCCGATTGGGTGAAGCCGGGCTCCTATGTCATAGATGTGGGAAGCAACAGGATCGATGATCCCTCAACGGAAAAAGGGTACCGATGGGTAGGAGACGTGGATTTCGATGCCGTCAAAGAAGTTGCCGGTGCCATCACACCGTCACCCGGAGGCGTCGGCCCCATGACCATTGCCTGTCTCTTGAAAAGTTCTCTGAGAGCAGCCGAGATATCTCTCGAGCAATGAGCGGGCTGCATCAAAATCGCACAGGGCTCCCTTCGGGGGAGGACTGAAAGAGAACGGCCCGATCAAGACAATTATCCGCTTCTAGCGGCTGGTGGATTCTGAGTCCGAGAACATGCCCTAGCCTTTGCATCTCCGACAATTTAAGGATTTACCGGAAGCAGCACTTTCTATTCGTACCTCAGGGATTTGGCCGGGTCTGACACGGCGGCTTTTACGGCCTGGAAACCCACGGTCATTATGGCAATAATCAGAGTGCCCATTCCCGCCAGGAGAAAAATCCATACACCCGGGGCCATCTTGTAGGCAAAGTCTTTGAGCCACCGGTTCATGACTAGGTAGGCGACCGGCCAGGCGACGAGGTTGGCGATGCCGATGAGGATCACGAACTCTCTGAGAAGAAGCCGGATGATGGTGGGGACTGTGGCTCCGAGGACTTTTCTGATGCCTATCTCTTTGGTCCGCTGCTCGGCCGTGAACGCCGAGAGGCCGAAGAGGCCTAGACAGCCGATGAATATGGCCAGGCCGGCAAAGACACTGAAGATTTTTCCGATTCTCTGTTCGGCGTGATAGAGAGTGTCGAATTCATCATCCATGAAGAAGTACTCGAAAGGCTGATGGGGCAAAAAGACCCTCCACTTCTTTTCCAGCAGATCGATGGCTCCGGATATATTCTCTGTGTTCAATCGAAAGGCGATCAGATCGGTGTTCTCGCCGAGGTACATCAGCAAAGGGCCGATGTTTGTCCGGAGCGACTCGAAATGAAAGTCCTTGACAACGCCGATGACCGTGAGCGTGATGTGGTTTCCCTGCTGGCTCGTGAAGCGGCTCAGCCTTTTTCCCACAGCCTGGTCCCATCCAAACTGTTTGACGGCCGCTTCGTTGATGATCGCCGCTTCGGTGTCGGTGGCAAATTCCCTCGAGAAATCCCGCCCTTCGATGATTTCCATCCCCAGCGTCTGGATATAATCATGGTCGACATCCCAGACTTGGATCGATGTCGTGTGCTCGTCGTTGAAGTTGGCTTCGGGGAAGACAGTGGTGCTGTTCCGTTCTGAAGGCGTTGGAAGACAGCCGGAGATGGTCCCGTTGAGAAAAAGAGGCGAGGAGAGCACCTCATCTTTGAAGGACTTGGCTTGATTGCCGAGCAGATAGGTGTTGCTGAGAATGAGAACTTGTTCTTTGTCAAATCCTAGCTTTTTATTCTGGATATAGCGCAGCTGTTTGTAGACAACGAATGTCCCGATGATCAGGATGACGGATGCGGCAAACTGGAAGATGACCAGTCCGCTGCGAAGGGGCCCTGTCTTGATACCTGTTTTAAATTTTCCCTTAAGCACGTTGGCCGGCCGGAAAGAAGAGATGAAAAAGGCGGGGTAGCTTCCGGCCAGAAATCCCGTCAGGAGAGTGATCGCAAACACGGCCATGACAACGGCTCCTTTTGTCATGTCAGCTGGCGTTAATTCCTTGCCAGAAAGGCTGTTGAACGCGGGCAGGGCCAGTTTGATGAACAGAAGGGCAAAGCCCATAGAGACAAGGCTCAGGAGAGTGGACTCGGTCAAGAACTGCTTGATCAATTGTTTCCGGTGAGAGCCCAACACTTTTCGGATGCCGACTTCTTTTGACCGTCCTGCTGAACGGGCTGTGGAAAGATTCATGAAGTTGATGGAGGCGATCAAGAGCACAAAAAAGGCAATAGCGGAGAAGATATAGATATATTTGACATCGCTGTTAGGCTCCAGTTCGGCCAGCAAATCCGAATGGAGATGAATCTCAGTCAGCGGCTGGAGGTAGAATTCAGCCCTCATCTCTTCAGTGTCTATCTCATCCCAGGATTTACCCGTGAGAAGTTTGATTTGCGGCCCCATGTATTTTTTGAGCATCTCGGGAAACTTTGCTTCCAACGCTTTAGGATCTGTTCCCTCGGTCAACCGGATATAGGTGTTGAAATTGTTGTTGAGCCATATCAACTCCTTGCTTTCCTTCAGAGAGCCCATGGAGAGAAGGATGTCGAAGTGGAAATGGGTGTTGGATGGGATCTGTTCGAAAAAACCTGTCACTTTGTAGTCGTACTTATCATCCAGCTTCAGAATTTTCCCTATGGGATCTTCACTCCCGAAATATTTCTCTGCCGTCTTTTTATTGAGGATCAGCATGTTCGGATCGGCGAGGGCTGTTTCGGGATTACCCTTGATGAGAGGGATATTGAACATGCTTAAAAAGGATGAATCGGCGTAAACAATGTGTCTTTCCTTGTAACTGTTATGCCCGTACCGAATAACAAAGCTTCCTTTGCCGCGGAAACGAACGGCGTCCTCGATTTCTTGATAATCATCAACCAATGCCTTGGCTACGGGAGCGCCGACTGTCGCGGTTTCGAAACTTCTGCCTCCCATACGGTAGGATCCGGCCACGCGGTAAATCCGGTCCGCATGGGCATGATAATGGTCATAGCTCAGTTCATGCCGGACATACATCAGTATGAGCAGGCAACTGGCCATTCCGATGGCCAATCCCAGGATGTTGATCAAGGAATAGCCCTTTTGTTTGAGCATGTTCCTAAGAGCAGTTTTGATGTGATTTTTCAGCATGTGTGATCTCCTGCGCGTCAACAAGACAACATTTGCCCTGATAAATCGAATCTGCCACCTCTTTCATACGAATATTTTGGATTTTTGTTCCCTCCCTTTATGGTTGGAGAATGGATTTGAAACTATGGACTGAGATCGGACAATCCTCTAGCTTCACCTGGAGGGAGCTGGAATCAGGTGCGCTTTTTCGTGACGAGCCGGTTTGTGGCGAACGTGCTTAAGATCACCGAAGCAGCGAAGACGTAGATTCCCCACCGCACTGAGACTTTGCCGAATACACCGATTCTGACGATGACCACAAGGAGTGCGACCAGAAAGACATCCAGCATGGACCATTTGCTGATGTGTCCGAGAAGGCGCAGATATTTATCCCATCTTTGGGTCCTGGACTGCGTATATCGCGTGATTGCGATCATAAGGTTTTTGGCCACAGGAAAGATCACAGAAAATACAAAAATGATCAGGAAGAGAATAACTTCCTCCTCCTGAAGAAGTCCGAGGAGCACCGAGTATATGGAAACGGTACTTTTGTAGAACAGAAGTTTTTTGAAAGTCAGGATGGGCGCAAAAAGTCCGACTCCCAGCGTGATGACCGATGCCCAAAGCAGAAGGTCGATGTCCCAGTTTCTCCGGAATGTCTTCCTGTCTTTCTGAGGATTGAGTTTGAGCTCCGTCCCTCTAGCGTCCCGGTCCGGCTTCATTCTGGAGTGGTTATACCACAGCTCAGATCAAGGTTCAATTGCTTGCCGTGAGATGTCAGCATCTCCAAAACCGTGATGAGAGTCTTAACGAAGGATCAGAATGGTGATTGCGAAAACACGCCAATTTTCCCCGGCGAGGAAAATTGGCTCGGTTTCCGGGCTCGGCTCTCCTTTCCCTCCGGGGAAAGGACCCATGCCCGCCTCGCGCCTTCAAACGGTTTTCTCCATCACACATTCTGATCTTTCATTTCCGCCCTCTGAATCTAGCCTCATCACGGTTTTGGATATGCTTCCCCGCGGGATTATTAACTGATCACTCTGGTGAATTCTATTCATCCTGCCCCATGTTTGTGTATAATGCATAGAACAGAGAGTTTGTCATTGATTTCCAGTGCCGGTGATTGACAAGAAGAGGAGAAAAGGCAACATGGACAACAGGTTTTTTGTCGTGCTGGTTATGGGTTTATTCCTGGTCATGAGCGCATGTTCGGACCGGGGAGGTGACAAATCCAGGAGTGACTCGGAACTCATCTCAAAAGCGAGGAATATCCACGAACGTGTCTTGACTCTGGATGCGCACATCGACATCGAAGTGAGTTTTTTTACGCCTGAAAATCCGGATAAAATGGGCTACCAGAAGTTGGCGAGTCTCCCTGCCATGAAATCAGGCGGCTTGAACGGAGCCTTTTTCGCGGCCTATGTCGAGCAAGGTCCTCTCACCGCAAAGGGATTTGCGGATGCCTACGGCTTAGCCCTCAAAAAAATCGACAGGATCCATCATGTCGCCAATAAAGAGTTGCCAAACACAGTTGGTATTGCCCTGAATCCAGAGGATGCTTTGGATATTCATCAGCAGGGAAAAATCACAGCCATGATCGGGTTGGAGAACGGATATCCTCTGGGTGAGGATATCGGCAACGTGGAAAAATTTTTCAATCGCGGTGTCCGCTACATCACACTCTCTCATATCGGACACAACCAGATTTGTGATTCCAACCTGGGGCGGGATGGCCAAAGTCCCCTCCACAATGGCCTGAGCTCCTTTGGCGAGGATGTCGTGGCCGAGATGAACAGATTGGGCATGATCATCGATGTCTCTCACATAGGCAGAGAATCAGTCCTGGATGTGATCCAGCTCTCCAAGGCCCCGGTTATGGCTTCTCATTCCAGTCATCGCGACTTCTGCGGTATTGCGCGCATGTGGGATGACGCGCAACTCCTGGCCTTAAAAAATAACGGCGGTGTCTTTCATCTTGTCGGACTCAGCATGACCATCAAACAAGAGCCCGCAGAAAAGACAGCCGCTATCTCCAAACTGAGAAAAGAACTTGGTTTTCCCAAAGATTACTGGCCGTTCTTTCTGGCCTTTGAAAAGGCTCCGGTCGAAACCCGCCAGGACTACAACAGGCGCCTGGGCGAGATAGAGACACAATTTCCTTCGGCCAATGTTGCGGGTTTTGTGGATCATATCGACACGCTTGTTGACCGGATTGGTGTCGACCATGTGGCCATCAGCTCGGATTTCTATGATCAAACCTGGAGTTTGGTGGGCTGGAAGGATGCCAGCGAAACCTTCAACATCACTCTTGAGCTTGTTCGGCGGGGCTATACGGAGGAGCAGATTGCCAAGATTTGGAGCGGCAACACCCTCCGTGTCTGGCGCGAGGTCCAAAAAGCTGCCCGCAGCATCCCAGGCAGCTGAATGTCTAAACTTTTTACACTGGCAGTTCGTATTACTAAATAAACCAAAACCGAGGAGATAGTCTCATGAAAAAAAAGACATGGCTTTGGCTGTTTGTTGTTTTATTTTCGGGAAGTGTGGCCTATGGTCAGATCAGCGCCAAGCTCATGCGCTACGCGGATGTCTCGGATACCCAGATCGCTTTTGTGTATGGGGGAGATATTTGGGTTATGCCCAAAGATGGAGGTACGGCCATCCAGGTGACTCATTCCCCCGGCGAAGAATCCTGGCCCCGGTTCTCACCCGACGGCAAATTCATCGCCTATACGGCTAACTATAACGGCAACGCGGATGTTTTTGTCATGCCTGTGGGCGGTGGCGTGCCCACCCGGATTACTTATCAATCCTTTAGCGACCGGATGGTGGACTGGCACCCGGATGGCGAGCATCTTCTGTTTGCATCGGGCCGCGAGAACGGACAGAGCCGTTTGAATCAGTTTTACCTGGTATCAAAGAAGGGGGGATTTCCTGAAAAATTGAAGATACCGTACGGGGAACTGGCCAGCTATTCTCCCGATGGAACACACCTGGCCTATATCACGAAAATTACCGAGAATTACCCCTTCAAGCGTTACCGGGGCGGCCTGGCCTCGGATATCATTGTGTACAACCTGGAAGAGGATAACGCAGAAAACGTAACCCGGAGTCATGCCATTGACGGCAAGCCTGCTTGGGTAGGGGATAATATTTATTTTCTCTCCGACCAGGGGGAGAGAATGCGCCTGAACGTCTGGCAATACGACACGAAAGCCAAATCCGCTCAACAAATAACCCATTTCGAAGATTTTGATATTGGCTTTATGTCTGCCGGCCCCCGGGATATTGTGTTTGAAGCCGGTGGCGTGCTCTACCTACTGGACCTGGGTACACTCAAGCATAAGCCGGTTGAGGTGAATGTCATCAGTGACTTTTCCGCAGAATTGGTCCGATCCAAAGATGTCAGCCAACAGATCAGTGATGTCACCGTATCCCCGGCGGGGAAACGGGTAGTCTTCGAAGCCCGCGGGGAATTGTTCAATGTCCCGGTGTCAGAAGGTTATGTGATGAACATGACCCAGAGCAGCGGGGCCTTCGATCATCATCCCGCTTGGTCCCCGGACGGCAAATCCATCGCTTTCTGGAGTGATCGGTCCGGTGAGTACCAGATTTATCTTCAGAATGCGGATGGCCTTGCGGAACCGAAACAACTGACCCAGCGGACGAAAGGTTTCGGGTACAAACTTTTTTGGTCTCCTGACAGCCAAAAACTGGCCTTTATCGACGAGACTAATAACATTTCAGTGCTGAATGTTGCCAGCGGGGAGATAAAGGTGATCGGCAACACGGTTTGGAATGTCAGTCACCCGGGACGTTTCTTCTATGACATAGCCTGGTCCCCGGACTCCAGGTGGGTGGCCTTCACGCAAGGCCTGGACAATACCCACAACGCCATCTTTCTCTACGATTTGCAGAACGACACGCTGCACCAGGCCACAAGTGGTTTTTTTGAAGATTTTTATCCGGTCTTCAGTGCTGACGGCAAGTATCTGTTTTACCTGACCAACCGCAGCATGACGGCCGCCTATTCTGATTTGGGTGACCTGACCTGGATCTATCCGAATTCCACTCAGATAGCTTCATTGAGTCTCACCAAAGAAGTGCCCTCCCTTCTCACTCCAAAAAATGATGTCCTCGAAGAGGTAAAGAAAGCCCCGGGAGAGGCTGCAAAAAAAGAGGAGAAAAAGCCAGAGGAATCGGATGTGAAACCGGTCCTCATAGATTTTTCTGGTTTGGAGGAACGGTTGGTGATTCTTCCTCCCAAAGCAGGGAATTTTGGGGCATTCATCCCTCTCAAGGGAAAACTGGTCTATCTGAGGTATCCCAACACAGGATCCGGAGAACGCTCGGCCTCTCTGATTTATTATGATCTTGAGAAAAGAGAAGAAAAAACGATCATGACTCCTGTCGAGGAAGTCGTGGCTGCTGCAGATGGAGAATCCCTCCTGGTTCGAAGCCAGGGAAAGTACGGGGTCATAAAGCCTGCTCCCGGACAAAAAATTGAAAAACCCATTCCCACGGATAGTTTGGTGATGAATTGGATCCCCCGTGAAGAATGGCGGCAAATCTTTCATGACACCTGGCGCCGGCACCGGGACTTCTTCTATGATTCCAACATGCACGGTGTGGACTGGCCCGCGCTTCGCGAACACTACGGCGCTTTGATCGAATATGCCCGTTCACGCTGGGATGTGTCCAACATATGCTCCAACCTGGCCGCAGAGCTGAGCGCCGGGCACACGTACACCTTTGGCGGCGACGTGGAACAGGTCCCCCCACTGGAAACCGGATTTCTCGGGATTGACTGGGAATTGAACAATGCCAAATATCAAATCAAGCACATTGTGAAACCGGCTGTATGGGATACGGAGGTCAGGTCGCCTTTTGACCAGCCCGGTGTGGATGTCAAGCCCGGCGATTTCATTCTGTCCGTTAACGGAGAAGCTCTTGATCCTCAAAAGGATCCCTATGCGGCCTTTGAGGGGCTTTCCGGGAAAACGGTTTCCTTGACCATCAGCCCTTCCGGAGAGAGAAAGAACAGCCGGCAGGTGCTGGTTAAATGC
>Ga0180433_10008483_pt1 | contig 12777 bp, 10 predicted proteins | sample SS_ome_8_FD_132980 | JGI IMG/M metagenome (GOLD analysis project Ga0180433, IMG submission 132980) | Hypersaline lake sediment archaeal communities from the Salton Sea, California, USA - SS_1_D_1 metaG | ecosystem: Environmental > Aquatic > Non-marine Saline and Alkaline > Hypersaline >... | reverse complement strand
TGGTTGAGTAGCGGAGGCACACGTTTTTTGTGCCGGAGCGTATCGAAACCAAGCGAGCGGGGCCGTATTCACAACCCGCTTGGTCTCGATACGTCGCCGGATGGGACATCCGCTTGCTCCTACCCGACCGGCGCTAGAATCACCCCCCTGAACGCTTACACCATCACTTACTCAACCAATAACGGTAGGCCGCCAGCCACTCGACGTTCGCCAGGTTGGCATCCGCCGCCTCCACCTCGGCCAGGGGGACGGTTTCCTCCTGATCACCCCTCTCGAACTTGGCGATTACGCCGATTACGGTTCCGGCTCCTCGACCCATTGATACGTAGAGCCGCAATAGGAACATGAGATAAATGTGACGCCTTTCTCGACGGTGATGTTATCCTTGTCCAACTCTGCGCCACACTCCTGGCACTCCAATTTCTCCAGGCTGACCTTGGCAACACGATCCCGCTCGGCAATCTCCTGGAGCGATTGGCCCGGCCTGGGTTTGGATTTGACGAGGACGACGACCACCAGACCGACAATAATAAGAACAACGACTATCCCAACGAGAACGAACACGAGCATAGCTCCTCCTCTCTATGGAGCACCGGTCTACCCTTCAAACCTCAATTATACACGCTCCACCGATAATGACCAATCGAGATCGTTCCCCGTCAGCACCCGCCGTCCCAGCGCCTCCGCGACCTCCCGTGGCCACATCTCGTCGAGCGACTGGCCCTCCGGTCCACCGAACATCGCGGATGGAAGCACCACCACGTCGCCCAGTTTCCGCCCTCGCAACTGCTCGATCACGTCTCGCGTGGTCAGCAGGCCCGCCACTGTCACCGCCTCGCCAAAGAAACGGTTCACCACCGGGATCACGTCGGCGTCGGCAACCGAACGGAGCACCGGGGCGAAAAGCATGCCCGTCACGAGAGTTTGTGACGTGTCAAACGTGATGCGTGATGCGTGACCGAGGAACTGACGCACCAGGCCTACACCGTTCTCGGTCAAATCCAGGCCGTCGTAGGCTTCGGCTGGCGGAACCTCTTGATTTAGCCGCAGATACCACTCGTCGGAGAGATAAACGAGGTTGACTCCCAGATACCCACGTAGCACGGTTTGCCAATCTGTCACCTGCTCGAAGACAATCCTCATCTCCTCCAGTTTGAGCACGCGGCAATCACCCCGATGATACCTGGTCAGCCCCACCGGCACGATGCTGATGGAACGAACCGCCGGATATAAATCAGCCAGGCCGCTGATAGAATGCTCCAGATAAAGACCATCGTTGAGGCCGGGCGTCACCACGATCTGGGTGTGCACCTCAATACCGAGGTCGGCCAGGCGACGGAGCTGGGTCATCACGTCCGGGGCAGCGGGATTGCGCAAGATCTGGCGGCGCAGGCTGGCGTCGGTGGCGTGGACCGAGACGTAGAGCGGGCTGAGATGTTGCTCGCCGATACGCTCCCAATCCGCCTCGTTCAAATTCGTCAGCGTGATATAGTTGCCAAAGAGAAAAGAGTAGCGATAGTCGTCGTCCTTGACGTAGAGGGAGGGACGCAAGCCCGGTGGCATTTGCGCGACAAAGCAAAACTCGCAGCGGTTGTCGCAGCGGCGGAGGCCATCGAAGGTGGGATGGGCGAATTCCAGCCCCAGCGGTTCGTCGTACTGACGCTCGACCTCCATGGTGAATTCTCTTCCACCCCGCTGCACCCGCAGCGCCAGGTACTCCTCGGCAGCGCAGAAGCGTACGTCAATCACGTCCCGCAACAGGCGATCGTTGATCGAGAGTAGTTCATCCTCGGGCTGCAACCCGGCGCGCTCGGCCAGGCTGCCGGGAGCGACGGCGGCGATCAGACCGGCGGGCATCCCCGTTCCTCAACCAACCGCTCCACCTCGGCCAGCATCTCCTCGATGTCCAGGTCGGTCGTGTCCACGACGACGGCGTCCCCTGCCGCGCGCAACGGAGAGACCGCCCGGCTGCTGTCAATCTCGTCGCGGCGGCGCATCGAGGCCAGCACCGCCTCATAGTCGGCCTCTTCCCCACGTTCCCGTAGCTCCTGGCAGCGGCGTCGCGCTCGCTCCTCGGCGCTGGCATCCAGATAGATCTTGAGATCGGCATCGGGCAGGACGACGGTGCCGATGTCGCGCCCCGCCATCACCACCGGCCCTTTGGCCGCCACTCGCCGCTGCTGCGCGACGAGCGCCTTTCGCACACCGGGATAAGCAGAGACCGCCGAGACATTGGCGTCCACCGCTGGCGTGCGGATGGCCCAGGTGACGTCCACGGCATCGGCCAGGACAGTGTACTGGCGGCCATCGTCCACCGTCGGCGCGACGACGTCAATGCGGAGTTGTTCTGCCAACGTGGTCACCGCTGCCTCGTCCTCGATAGGGATGCTTCGTTCAAGCGCCGCCCAGGTCACGGCGCGGTACATCACGCCGGTATCAAAGTAAAGGTAATCCAGCCGCCGGGCGAGCAACTCGCTGACGGTGCTCTTGCCCGAAGCGGCCGGGCCGTCAATGGCGATCGTGGCAGGCAAGCGTGCTAGACCTCCTTCCGCTTCCAGCGTCCCCGGCGAAACCAGACCGCGAACAAGAGTCCGTTCGCCAGGTTAGCGATGGCCCGCCCCCACCAGACGCCAGTCACACCCAATCCCAGCCAGCGAGAGAGGCCGTAGGCGAAGGGAACCTCCATTCCCCACAAGGTGAGCAGGTTGATCACCATCGCCGGTGTCGTGTTGCCGGCTCCATCGAACCCCCGCGCCAGCACCACGCCCGCGGCGCTGGCGATCAGTGAGTAAGGCACGATGTGCAAGCATTCGACGCCAATCTCTACCACCTGCGGCGTGGGATCGAACAACGTAATCAGGGGCCGAGCAAAGATAAAGAGCAGAGTCGCCACCGTGACCATATAGCCAGTGGTGTAAGCGGCGACCCACCAGGCGCTGCGTTCCGCCCGGTCGGGCTTGCGCGCGCCCAGGTTCTGCCCCACCAGCGTCCCCGCGGCGTTGCCCAGCCCAAAGCCCGGGATGAGGGCGATCAGCAGTAAGCGGCCCGCTACCCCATACCCGGCAGTGGCAAAGGTGCCGTACAACCCCACCAATCCCACGATGGCCAGTCGAGAGGAGGCGCGCAAGGTCATCTGTATTGTGCTGGGCAAGGCGATCTGAACGATCCGGCCCATCAGCGGAAAATCGGGCCGCAGGTCGCGCAAGTCGATGCTGACCCTGGCCCGGCCTCGCAGGAGGATGGCGATCTGCAAGGCCAATCCGGCGCCAAAGCCGAGGACGTTCGCCCAGGCGGAACCAGCGACCCCCAACGGCGGAAACGGCCCCCACCCAAAGACGAGCACCGGCTCCAACACCACGTTGACCACCGTCGTCAGAAACTGTACCACCATCGCCAGCCGGGCCTCCCCCGCGCCGCGCAACAGAGAATTGATGCCGAACACGAGAATGAGGGTGAACAATCCGCCGAAGGTGACGCGGAGATAGGCCAGCCCCAGGGGCAAAACCGTGGCGTCCGCCCCCAGGATCGTCAGCAGCGGGCGGGCGACGAGAAGCCCCACGCCGCCGAGAAAGAGGGCCATGAACAGCGCCAGCAGAATCGTCTGCCAGGCGGCGTGGTCTGCCGCCGCCCTGTCCTTTTCTCCGATCCGGCGAGCCACCACCGCCATCCCCCCGATGCCCAGGCCGTTCGCCAGGCTGTTGATCACCCAGCGAATGGTGATGCTGATGGTCACCGCCGCCAGGGCTGCCGATCCCAACTGCCCAACCCAATACGTATCCAGCACCTGAACCAGGTTGAGGATGCCGGTCTCTAACGTCATCAGAGCAGCGAGGAGCCAGATGGCCCGGTGCAAGCTCCCGCTGGTCAGGTCTCGTTCTCCGGCTCCGTGTAGTTCTATTGCCTCAACGCTCCCACTATCTGTCACTCGTTAACCTGCCTTGAGATAAGGTGCACCTAAACGCGAATATCCAGCCGAAGCCGGCGCAGCAACCTTCCCAGCAGCCCGCCCGGAACCTGTCCCGGACTTGCGTCGTCATCCTCGCCTCGATTGCCATAGACATTATAATAAACGATCTCGGACAATGGCTTGCGAGACCTGGACTCCGGCTCTTCATCCGGGAAACCGACCGCCAGCAATCCTATGATCTCGACGTGATTCGGCACCCGGAGAATGCCCGCGATCGCCTTCCGATCCAATCCTCCCAGCCAGCAGGTCCCCAGCCCCAGCGCCTTGGCCTGCAACATGATCTGGGATCCGGCCAAACCGACGTCCTCGTGGAGAAACTGCCGGTAGATGGGATGGCGAGCGTCGCCACACAGCGCGATAAGCAGGGGAGCGTCCTTGACGTGCGCCCAGCGGACAAAGTAGTAGGCGGCGTGCTGCGCCACCTGCTGTAGGATATCCTTGTCCTGGACGACGATAAACGTCCACGGCTGCCGGTTGCTGGCCGAAGGCGCCCAGCGCCCGGCCTCCAAAATTTGCTCGATCAGCTCGTCCGGCACGGGGTCTGGGCGGTAACGCCGGATACTGCGCCGGCCCTTGAGCAAAGCCAGCAATGCCTGGGGCGAGATCTGTTCATCGATCGCGGTCATTTTGAACGCTCCTTTCGCTATCGGCCAACCGCTCGGCACGCTCGATGAAGCGGGTGAGACGAGCGCGCAGCACGGATGGATCGCCAGAAGGGTGGGTCAGACGCACACGGTCCGGCCCGTGGTGCTCGCTCCACAGCCAGCGCAGGATCAAGAAGGGCCAGCGCGTCGCCAGGAGACGATCCCACGCTGCGAGCCGCTCATCAAAACCGGGGTCGCCTTCCGGGCAGCGATAGTTTTCGCGCAGCCAGGCCTGTTGCGACTCGCTCAGTTCAGCCAGCGCAGCGTGCCAGCGCAGTTCCGCCAGATCCAGGGCAGGGTCGCCCCATCCACTGTATTCCCAGTCCACCCAGCGCAATTGGTCGTCTGCGCCCCACACGGTGTTCGCCAGGTTTGGATCCACGCGACAGAGATGCAGAGGAAAAGAGTCGCGACCTGGCTCCACATCCGCGGTCGTGAGGGCCTCTGCACAACGATCCACCAGGCAAGCCAGCCGATCCCGCAAGTTCCGCCCATCCGGCTCGGTGGTCGCCAGCCAGGCTCCATACTGGGCCAAAAAGCCGCGTAATTCGGCCAGATAAGGCTCAAAGTCAAACCAGTGGAATATGGCGTCAGGGAGATCGGAACCCAGGTCAGTCTGACGGAGAGCGTGCATCCGATGATAGCTCTCCAGCAGGGCAGCCAATTGATGCGAGGCAGGCGAAGAGTCTAGCGGTTCCCCGGGCAGCCAACGGTAGACGACGAGCGGAAAGGGCAGAATAGCGCAGCTTTCGTCCAGCCAAACCGGCTGCGGCGCGATGTCCAGCCCGGCAGCACGCAGCAATCGGAGCGCACCATATTCCCGCGCAGCCCGGCGGCGACCGTCGGCGACGCACAGCTTGGCGGCGTAGACTTGCCCGCCGGTCTCCACCCGGTACAGCGCGTTGTTCGCTCCGCCGATCAAACGGCGCAGCACGACGCCGTCACCCGACCAACTCTCCGCTTCAGCGGTGTGGGCGATGGCGAGCGCGTCCAACCAACCCGGCGCCTTTGTCTGGCGCGTTACCAACGCTCGTAGCGTACCAACTCGGACAGTGGCTTGCGTTTCTTCGACTTTGGCAGCGTCCCGTTGGGGCCACTGCCACTACGGGGCGGCTTGGCCGGGTATCCCAGCGGCGTGAAGGCGATCGGCTCGACGTCGTCGGGCAGGCCCAGCACCTCGCGCGCGGCGTCGGCGTCGAACGCGCCAACCCAGCAGGTGCCTAACCCTTCATTCGTGGCGGCCAGGATCAGGTGATCCATCACGATGGCCACGTCCACGTCGTTATAGTTTTTCCCATCCTGGCGAACCCAGCTCTGCTTGGGCGTCCCACAGATGCACACGAGCAACGGCGGCTGGACGAACCAATCCTTGCCATAGATGCGGCCCAGTTCCTCCTCGCGTCCCTCTGTGTGGATCACGATAATTTGAAAAGGTTGGAAATTGACCGCGGTGGGCGCCAGACGCGCCGCCTCAAGCACCGCTTGCAGCTTCTCATCCTCGACCGGATCGGGTTTGTATCCCCGCACGCTGTACCGTTTTTCGACAAGCTCTGAAAATTCCACAGGTTATCTCCTCTGAACCATTAAACTATTCGCTAACTGTAGTCGCTACCAATCCACGCTCAGGCCAGGAATAGAACGCTTCCATCCACTGTAAGCCGTCCACGCTGATCCCGCCAACCCAGGTTTCCCAGTGCAGATGCGCGCCGGTGGACAAGCCGGTGCTGCCCACCTTACCGACTATGTCACCCTGCGCGACCTGCTGGCCGACCTCCGCTTCGAGCGACGAAAGATGCCAGTAGCCCGTCAACACGCCCCAGCCATGATCGATGATGATGACATTGCCCCGCACTTGCAGCGAGTCGGCCATCACCACCGTTCCCGCTGCCGGCGCGTACACGGGCGTCCCGCCCGGCGCTCGAAAGTCGACACCGCTGTGATAGCTGGTGTACGGGCCGTTACTATACGCGCGGTGCGAGCCAAAGTACGACGAGATCGGCCCTCTACACGGGTACTGAAAGACATCCCCCCAACCTCGTTCCCCGGTAAAGGTCTGGCGAATCGCGTCCAGGCGTTCCCGCTCGGCGGCGACGACGGCCGGATCGAGCAGACTGGAAGATGAAGATACGTCAATGCGCTCATAACCAAAGCTGCCCGCCTCCACGACGATGTCGGCAGCGATCTCGGTGCTCTGCTCCGCGCCGTCCACGGCGCTCAGTTCCAGCTCATACAGGCCTGGCTCTGTGAGCACGTGCACACCCACCAGACCGTAGTAGACGCCATCCTCCTCGCCGAAGCGCACCTCCCGTTCGAACAACCTTCCCCTGAGCGTGACCGGTTCCGTCGTGCGCACGGCGATGACCATCGTCGTACCCTGGTATACCGGCAGCGGTCGCACCTCTACAGAGACGAAAGGCGTCGGCAACAAGCCAGATCCCTGACCGGGAACCACAAGCTCCTGCCCCGGATAGATCAACGCCGGGTTGGCGACGCGACTTTCGGCCGCCAACGTCCAGGGTGAGACGCTATACTGCAACGCGACGCGGAACAATGTATCACCGGGACGCACGACGTGGACGGCATAGTTCCCCCCCTCTGTCTCCCCCATGGGAGGGGAAGTAGCAGCGGGGATCTGGATGATTTGGCCCACGTAGAGAGCGTCAGGAGAGAGCAGACGATTGACCTGAACGAGGATCGGCCAGGTGGTGCGGTGACGCCTGGCGATGGCGGTCAGGGTGTCGCCTGCCTGCACCACGTAAGGCGTCGTCTCCTTTGCTGCGATCTCCAATTCTCCACCAGGGATTTCGAGCCGCTGGCCGATGTAAATCTGCCGGGGATCGGGGATCCCGTTGGCGTGAGTGACGGCGTCCACCGTCAGGCCGTACCGCTGCGCGATGGAGAACATGGTCTCGCCCCGCTGCACGATGTGCACAGCAGTTCGCAACGGCGGCGCACTCGATTGAGCACACACAGACCCGGCCCAGATTCCGAGCACCAGACAAACGATTAAACCAATGATAGCCTTTCGATTCACTGAACACCTCCCGCAAGTGAAGCGTGATGCGCGAAACGTGACTTTCACGCATCACGTATCACAAGTCGCTCTCCTATTCGCACACGCTCCAGCAACGCTGGCGGCCCTTCCAGCACGTCTCGCGCTGGCGCGCGCGGGACGTAGAGCGGACGGAAAGGGCGGGCCAACTGCGCGTCCACGACCCGCCCATCCCTATCCAGCCAGACCGCCGCGATGCTGAAAAAGACAAAGAACATATGAATGGCGGCGTCGGCGCGGCTTTCTCGATGCCCGACCAGGAGCAAGCCCTCACCATCGCTCAGGCGTCGCCGGAAGGTCAGTCCTCGCAGGCGACAGAGAAAACTGGAACAATGGCGCACGCGCATCAGCACACGCTCGCCCCGCGTCTCGTTCCACACCTCCATAGCCATTAGTAAGAAGAACACCCTTGCGAAGGAGCCGCCTCACTTCCCTTTATACAGGAGGGTTGGCAACCTTCGCAAGGGTTCCCTCTTTACAGATCATCAGTAATCTCTGAGAACCATCGGCAAGAAGGGCATCCGAACGTCTTCCACCCGGCCCGATACAGCTTTCCACACCGCCCATTCGGTGGCTCCTCCCACCGGAGTACCCTGAGCAGACAGCATGAAGAAATGCCCACCATTCGTCACCAGAGTGGCGTTCCCCGCTCGATCCGCCGCCTGGACGAAGAACACCAGCTCGCCATCCTCGTCGCCGTTCAGCGTACCCGTCCAGTGATCGTCCGCATCCGGGTCCTCCAGCCACATCGTATTCCACGAGTCGCCCTCATACGTCACCGCCACTGTGTAGACGCCGGTGCCATCGAGATCGTCCGTGACCCATATCTCGAATTCCCACGTGTCGTCCACTCGCTCGGCTGTTATCATCAGGACGGCAGGCGGCACATAGTCGTCGCTATCGGAGCTAAAGACCACAAAGCTCAGCTCCGAGTAGAGTCGCTCGACGTTCCCCTCCCCGTTGAACTGCCCCCCGACGATCACCAAGCGATATTCGTCGCCAAAGCGGTTGACCGCAAAAGGTTCGAGTGGAAACCAACCCGGAGCGTTAAACTCCGGCTCATAGGTCGTTTTGAGTCGATGTGTGGGCGTCTGGAAATAGGTCACGCAAGGGTCAAAGCCCTGAGTATCCGTGAACTCTCCTCCCACCAGGATCGCTCCGTGCGGCACCTGCGTCGAGCTGAACGATCTGGAAGTGCTCGGCTGAACCGGACGCCCAGGCAGGCCCTGCACCACGCCGTCGATGTCGAAAAATTCGCCGCAGTCAACGTCGTTTGGGGTCATGGTGAAATGAGCGGTGACGGTGATACTGTTCAAGCCCTCGCCCCCGCCGGCAGCTTCCCACTCGCCCCAGGTGTACGTGGACGCGGGAGATTCCTTCGTATCCGACGGCACATGCACGTGGTACATCGGCAGTCCGTAGAAAGTGGACTCGATCAACGCCTTCTCGTGGAAGACGGTCAGGCCGCCGCTGGACAGTTTGCCCAGATAGTTTTGCTTGGCCCGCACAAACGCTTGCCCCGCCGCCACCGGACGCGGGGGCTGGCCCAGCTCGCGGGCGAACTCGAGCATCAACGATTCCGAAGCCTCGATGGCGTCGTCCATGCCGTAGCCGTAGCCGGTGTTGCCCACCCAGTAGGCGCCTCTTTGCGCCAACGCCTGCGGAATGTCGGGACTGGTCTGCATCGTCCCGGTCACCTCGTCGTCGGGCACGTTCAGCCCAGAGTGGCAGCCTATCGAAAAGTTCAACGTGCCGCTAAAGTCACCGCTCGCGTTGACGATCTCGGTATTGGTGAAAGGAACGCTTTTGTCCTCTAACCCTCTCCAGTGCTCAAAGTGGGCGCCGATAGCAGCCAAGTCCGGTGGATCGTCCGACCAAGCATCCCTGAGTTCGTCCCTCTCCCAGTTCTCAGAGATGAGCGCACTCGTGTCGAGATCTTGTCCAACAAACGTATTGCTGATGGCCTCGGCGCAGTCGGTGAAAAAGTCGTACCCGGTCGCCAGCGCCGTCGTCGCTGTGAGCGTGTTGCTCGTGATGTAGCCGTTGACCAATCCCACGATCTCGTCCGGCGTCTCGACCAATCGACCGACAGCCAGGCTCGGCAGCCACAGGTATCGGAAGCAGTACAGCTCTTCGCCTGGCGGCGTGCCGTAAAAGTCGTCGGTGAGAACATAGGCCTGCCGGAACGCCGCGTCGAGCGCGCTCATTTCCTCTACTTCCAGGCGAGACCGGTAGTAGTACTCGTTGGCGATAGGGGTGATATCGGGCACGCGCCGGAAGGGAATCTGTTCGTCGCTGCCGACCAGCACGACGTAGGTGATGGTCGGATGCGCCTCCAGCACAGGGCTGATCACTTCGTTGCGGATGGCGTCGGCCACGGCATTGGCGCTGATCACGTTGCAGTAGTTGGGAGAAGTACTCCAGTTCACATAGGTCCGAGAGACGACATCACTGTAGCTGTCTACCGGCACGACATACCCGCGCACCGTGGGATCGTCCGCCAGATCCTCGAGTGCATCCTGGATCTCATTTCCTTCATCCACGCCATAGGCCTGATCCAGGCGCGTCTTGTTATACAGAATGAGCGTCCACGGATCGTCTCCTTCGCCGTCGTCGAACATGTAGGGAACCGCAGGCTGAGGAGGATCCACATTTTTCGGCTCCCACTTGCAGTCGAGGATGGGCAACGGCTTGGTCTCCACTTGCAAACGATAGTGATCTGTAGAGAAATCACCCTCCGGGGCAAAGACCAGCACGTAATACGTACCCGGGTAGAAGGCAATGGGGTTCACCATCTCTGAAGCCGTGCCCGAGTTGGCCGATACGGAAGACCACGCGCCTACCGAGGACCACGCACCCACTGAGGACCACGCACCTACGGAAGACCATGCACCCACCGAGGACCATGCACCCACCGAAGACCATGCACCCACCGAAGACCACGCGCCCACCGAAGACCACGCGCCCACCGAAGACCACGCGCCCACCGAAGACCACGCGCCTACGGAAGACCATGCACCCACCGAAGACCACGCGCCAGAAGCTTCCAGATTCCCCTCTCCATCCACACCGGCAAGATCGACCAGTTCACACACGGCATTTTCTGGGGGACCCTCTAACGGCTCTGGAAAATCGGCGAAAACGACCAGATTGTAATCCTCGGCCAGTTGATCGAGTGTGACCGTGAGGAACGACGGCTCTGCGATGACGAGTCGATACCAATCCATATCCTCGTCGTGACCGATGTAGGAGGTCAATGGGTCGGAAGTCGTCAGAGCGACCACGTTTTCGTCGTAGGGATAGTTATTCGGCTCAGGCTCGTCCCAGATGGGGTTGATCGCGCCCGGCACGGTTTGGGTCACCACAGTGACGTCGAGCTGCTGGTAATCATCCGGTATGACGCACGCCCAGCCGTCAAAGTAGGACCCCAACACCCCATAGACCTGGAAAGAGTCCCTGGTTTCGAACAGATCGAACTGCACGCTCTCGCCTTCAGAGATGACGGGGGTCTCTACCAGAACCAAAGCCTCGTCGTGGGCGCGGTAAAACTCGACCGTCACCTGACCATCCACCTCGATCACCTCGACGGTGAGGATGGAGCGCGTGTGGGGATAATGCCGAATGACCTCCACGCACCCCTCCGGCACTCCCCCGTATTCGTACGCGCCGATGTCGGGATATTCGTCGCGGAGATTGCCATCCCTGTCCACCGGCACCCCTGTATCCACACCCTGGTTTATCGCCTCCGAGTTGACGCCGGTGTGATAGTCGCCGATCTCGTGATGATCAAAGTCCGGGTCGTCGGTGTAGTAATCGTTGTACGTGCTGACCGCAGGCCAACCCGACACGTCGATGCCATTCGCCCAGGAGGAACCCTCATCGCCCCACAGCGTGCTCTCCAGCATGGCGGTGTTGTCCGCCGTGACGCTGATGCCCACACTGTGGCTGACCAGGATCGTGTTGGTCAAAGCCACAAAACTGGAGGAAGGCGATTCATTAGTGACATAGATGCCGCTGTATCCAGCGTTGCGGGCGATAGTGTTGTGGAAAAAGTCGGCATGGACCAAAAAAGCATACACGCCCCCGCCCTCACTGTCAACAGCCTCGTTGTCGGCGATGACGTTGTTCTCCACTCTCACGCCACTTATACGGGCCATATAGATCCCACCGCCGCTCGACCCGCCGTACGCCGTGTTGTTCTGGATGCCATTGCCGCCCACGAAAAGATTGTCGCCGTACTGGACATAGATCCCGCCGCCCTCGGCCGCCGTGTTCCTGTAGATGTCGCTGCCGCCCAGAGTGACGTTAGAGCAGCCGTTCAAGTGGAAGCCGCCGCCGGCGTATCTTGCCGCGTTGCTGTAGACGTTGTTGGCGAACAACGTGGCGGTGTAACTGTACTGTAGATAGATCCCGCCGCCGTGGCCCCCTTCCGCCGTGTTAGTGCTGACGTCGTTACCCGTCAGTGTAGGCGTGTAGCTCCATCCCAGGTAGATCCCGCCGCCGAGTCCGTGTCCGCCGCTGCCCCCTTTCGCCGTGTTGCTGTAGACATGGTTATCGCTCAACCCGACATCGTTGCTTAAATACGCAGCGACCCCGCCACCTCGGCCACTGTAACTGGAGCTTCCCTCCACGGCGTTGCTGTAGATGTCGTTCTCCTCCAGCGTGACGTTGTTGCTACCTTCTATGTAGACCCCGCCGCCAGACCCCACATCGACGTCGCTGTACGACTCGTTACCGTAGATGCGGTTGTCGCTCAACGCGACGTTGTAGCTCTCGTACAGGTAGACCCCCCCGCCATCGCCTTCACCGTCCGCCTCGTTGTCGTAGATGTCGTTGTCGCTCAACACCGAATCGTCGCCGTGCATCAAATAGACCCCGCCGCCTCCATCTGCGGTGTTGAGGTAAACATGATTGTCGCTCAGCGTGACGGTGGAGCTGACAACGTACACCCCGCCGCCGGCGTCATACGAGAGCCACGGGCCGCCCATCAATCCGCTCGCGTCGCCGCCGGTGATGTGCAGTCCCTCGACGGTGACGCTGACGCCCTCGGCGACGTAGATCACCCGTCCCTGTCCCCGCGCGTCGAGCGTGGTCGGATTGGTCTCCGGGTTAGG
>Ga0180433_10008482_pt1 | contig 12779 bp, 10 predicted proteins | sample SS_ome_8_FD_132980 | JGI IMG/M metagenome (GOLD analysis project Ga0180433, IMG submission 132980) | Hypersaline lake sediment archaeal communities from the Salton Sea, California, USA - SS_1_D_1 metaG | ecosystem: Environmental > Aquatic > Non-marine Saline and Alkaline > Hypersaline >... | reverse complement strand
TACAAGGAATACCCTATAGAAGTTTTAAAATCAGGAGAAGTTTCTTTACCTTCCGGAATAAATAAAGCTGCAGTTATATACCGGAATTTTAAATATCCGGAAGACTCATTACAGAACTATTACAGGGTAGATAACAGATTGGTGAAAGTAAAAAATAATCCGGATAACCTGGATAGCATACTGGTAACTGCATGCCTTAGCGAACTTACGAATAATCTCAGAAAAAATAATACTTTCGGTCAGGTAAAAATATTGCCTTATAATACATTCAGTCGTCACATTGCAGAAAAATTACCGGCCATGCCTTCAGGATTGCTACAGAAAATCGGCAACACGGGGGAAGCGGACTGGCTTATCTCTCTTGAAACATTTTCCTGGTTTTATTCAAAGTATTCTGAAAATTTTGAATCGCCTGAATCCAGTGAAGTTATTACTGTGAGTGTATGGGGTATTTATGATTTGCCACGCCAAAAAATTATTGACAGGAAAACAATCATAGATACGGTTTTCTGGAATGGATATGATAACCAGGGCAATTATATTAAAGGATATAAACTTCCTCCGCGGTTAAAAGCCCTGGAAGTTGCCTCAGCAAAAGCCGGAGAGATTTATGCAGACAGATTTTATGCGTCGTGGCAGACTGTTAATCGAATATATTCAATACCACCATTGCCCGATTTTACAGATGCAGCTTATTATTTCGAAGAAGGCAAACTGGATTATGCTATTGATCTTTGGAAAAAATACACCGGAAGAAGAAACGGCAAGCTCGCAATTAATGCCTATTATAATCTTGCACTGGCTTTTGAAATGAAAGATGAATTAGAAACAGCACTTAAATATCTTGAACGGGCATATGAACTGGCAATAGCTTATCGAAGCAGAGAAGATCTGAAAATGATCCGGGAATACAAGGAAATACTCACAGAAAGAATAAAAGAGATAAACCGGATTAATGAATAAAATGAATCTTTCTTGTTATCTTCGCGGAATAATGAGTTTACTATATATTTTTCTATATTCGGAATATAATTAGTCTATAAAGTCAACAGTCTGGTTTAGAAAGTTCGCTGACAAGGCCCTCCAGAATAAATCAGGAGGATAAAACTTGTGAAGCCCGAAAAATGTGAGTTTACTATTCGTAAATGACCATTTTGAGGGCAAGCATAACGTAGTCAGCGGACTTTATGGACAGACTATAATTACATTATATTGTCAGATGCGATTACTAAATACATATGCCCGCAGAATACTTCGCAAAAAGGCAGAGACAATCAGCCGTGAAGTAAAATTACCCCATCCGGATGATATCGGCAAGGTTGGGGTACTATGGCAACCTTCACAAAAGGAGGCATACCTTTATCTGTATAATTATTTTTTACCCAAAAAAGCTATCTTCCGTAATCTGTGTATAAATACTGAAAATACAGACTCATCGATTACATCGAATGTAATAACCTCAAAAGACCTGAACTGGCTGGGATTGCCTAAAAAAGGGCATGCCACGGATTTTATAAAAATGGAATTTGACATGTTGATGAACATTGCATTGAAACAAAATATCGTGCTGGACTATATAACAGCTTTGAGCAATGCTAAATTCAAAACAGGATGGTCACCTGATGAAAATAACTACTTTGATCTCAATATTAAAATAAACAGCAAACAAGACGCTCTCTATCTGGCTAAACAACAAATTTTTTATCTTCGACAATTAAATATAAAAACAAACATATGAAACGATTTACAGGTGCAGGTGTAGCAATGGTTACACCTTTTACGAAAAAAAATAAGATTGACTTTAACGGTTTGGAAAAAATTATTGATAACCAGGTTAATGGAGGAACTGACTATCTGGTGGCGCTTGGCACGACTGCCGAAACACCCACTCTGACAGCAGATGAAAAACAGGAAATTGTAAATTTCGTAAAACAAAAGTCTACAGGCCTGCCGCTGGTTGTGGGCATGGGAGGTAATGATACTCAAAAAATCATTAAACGGATCAGCAAATTTGACTTCGATGGTGTTGACGGCCTCCTAATGGTTACACCATACTATAATAAACCATCGCAGGAAGGCATGTTCAGGCATTATATAGCTATTGCAAAAGCTAGCCCTGTGCCTGTAATTCTTTACAACGTTCCTTCACGTACCGGTGTTAACCTTAAAGCTGATACAGTTATTAAACTGGCCGGAGAATCTGATAATATAACAGCAGTTAAGGAAGCCTCCGGCAGTCTCGCTCAAATAACAAGAATCTGCAAGTATGCACCTGATAATTTTACTGTCATCTCAGGGGATGATGCTATGACACTGCCCCTGATCACAATGGGAGGTAAAGGAGTTATCTCCGTAATTGCCAATGCTCTGCCTTTAAAATTAAGCAATCTTGTACATAAGGCACTTGAAGGAAATTTCAATGATGCGAAAAACCAACATCTTGAGTTGCTCGACCTTTTTAAATTATTGTTCAAAGAAGGTAATCCGGCCGGAATAAAAGCATTGCTCAACATCCAGGGTATAATAGAAAATGAATTGCGTTTACCTCTTTGTGCAGTCAGCAGTGACACATATAAGAAAATCAGCAAAGCATATCATAAACTGATGTAGAAATTGTATAATATGGTATGATCTATGCCCCCAAAACCCTTAAGGCTTCCGGCATTATTTGTATTTTCAGAGATGAGACTTCAGGAACAATTTCACCATCTATCTGAAATTCCTGGGGTTTCATGAGATTCACAAAGGCTTCCGAAACCGAAAAAACTCGTATATATTTCATTTTATCAAGCCTTCCGGTTAAAAAGGCATAAAGTAAATTAAAAACAAACCACCATGGATATGGCTTAATAACTATAATTTCAAAACGTCCGTCATTGTATTCTCCTCCGGGGCTGATAATCGCAGAGGTTCCATATCTTTTTGCATTTGCTATAACAAGCATTTCAGCTTTTAATTTTTTAGGACGCATTCCGGGCAACTTTATAATTAACGAAAAAGAAGTTTTACCTTCCAGCAGCTCTTTGAAAAGCTGTTTCCCGTAGCCAAAGAGACCTTTTGAACCTTCCTCCTCAAATCTTTTAACAATGCGCGCATTTATTCCAACATCAGAAAGATGGAGACAATAATATTTTTCGTTAATGCTAATAACATCCAACGGTTCTGCAGGTGCTTTCATAATTATGTCGATTGCCTCCCTGATGTTCCCGGGAATATCGAGATTATATGCAAGACCATTAGCCGATCCGGCCGGAACGATACCTAAATTTATACCGGTACCTGCAAGCTCACGCGCAACAAGATTGACCGTCCCGTCGCCCCCGACGGCAACAACAGTTTCAGGAGTATATTCTTTAATATAGTTGAGTATTTCCCTATCATCATCCTCACCTCTTGTTTCATAAATTTTATACTGGAAATCATATTTTTCAGAAGCTTCGGAAATAATTGACAGATAATCCTCCCGGGCGTTAGTTCCCGCTTTGGGATTAACGACAAAAAATATATTTCGTTTTGATTTTGTTTCCAAATGTTATCTGTATTTTGTCCGGTTGTTTAACCCATATCAATTTTGAAGTATCAAAGCCCCGTTCTATATTTTCCGGTTGTTTTGACTGGCAACCTTCTGCTGTAAAAAAATCATTATCCGCAAGGTCATTGTTTGTTTTAATATAAATAAAGATAATCTATTAATCCTTAATAGTCACTCTGAAAAGTATTTTTTTGTCCTTATAATAAAAATACAAAAAATTTAAAATATGCGATAACAAAATTCCGGCCTTTATAAAAACTTTTTTGTGTGTAACTCAAAAAAAGTCATTGTTGCCAGCATAAGTAATTGTATTAATTTTAATTTTGAAGAAATAATAAAAAACCCCATTTTTACATTTATATTATATATAATGGTAATTTGGGAAAAGTAAACTAATATTCGTTGGGCTATCATCCATATTTCTAAACCAGACTCTTGACTTTACAGACGAACACTAATTTTTAATAAATTACAAAATTTTACACGTATGCAAAGAATATTAATATATACTATCTTATTTTTTATGACAGGGTGCAGCGGTAATAAATCCCGGAATGATGCAACTACCGAGGCGGATCAGGAAATACCGGCTGCCACGCCAAAAAAACCGGTAACGCCAAAAACCGAAACTCCGGTACAAAAAGCACCGGAAGAAGCTGAGATGATTTTCTTCGAGGGAGGAACTTTTAAAATGGGATCGAAAAACGGACTTCCGAATGAACGTCCGGTACATGAAGTTAAAATAAAACCATTTTATATAGACAAAACTCCTGTAACGGTTGAACAATTCCGGATCTTCGCTGAATCAACAGACTATAAAACCGAAGCAGAAAAGTTCGGAGATTCGGGAGTTTTTAATCTTGAACGCAGTAAATGGGAACTTTTGCCCGGTGCAACATGGCGCAAGCCCTTAGGTCCTTCAGGACCAGACGCAAAACCGGATCATCCCGTCACCCATGTAAGCTGGAACGATGCAGTGGCGTATGCTTCATGGGCAGGTAAACGTCTGCCTGCCGAGGCCGAATGGGAATATGCTGCCTGCAGTGGTGAAAAATCAGGGAACAGATTTAGCTGGGGTAATAAGGTAACGGAAAATGGCAAGTACTTTGCTAATACATGGCAGGGGACTATTAATGAGCCGGAAGTAAAAGACGGATTTCTTTACACATCCCCGGTAGGTGCTTTTGGAGAAAATAAAGCAGGACTCACCGATATGGGAGGGAATGTATGGCAATGGTGTGCCGATACATACAAACTCTATCCGGGCAATAATGGTCAATTTCCTGAAAATCCGAATATTAAAGTAATACGGAGCGGATCATTTTTTTATGATCAAAATGGTGAATACAGCTTTACGGTAACCGGACGTTCTATGAATTCACATGAAACATCTTTGTTCAATACCGGTTTCCGCTGTGCAAAAGATGCTGAATAAATACTTATATTTCATAATTTATTTAATCAAAAAATGAATAAAATTAACCGTAGAAATTTTATTGGTAAAGCAGCGGCAGGTGCTGCCGCCTTTAGTGTCATTCCCGGCCATGTTATAGGTGGAAAGGGATATATAGCTGCCAACGACCGGATTAACCTGGGTTTCATTGGTACAGGGAAACAAATTTATACCCTTCTCAAAAATATCTGTAAATGTCAGGGTACCGTGGCCCTGGCAGCTTGCGATGTTTATAAGAAGAAGCTGGATCTGTTTGCAGATGCGGCAGATAAAAACAATGCCGGTAAGGGACTTAACACCAAAGTGGATAAATACCATTATTACCGCGAATTACTGGAAAGAAATGACATTGACGCAGTTGTAATTGCTACTCCTGACCATTGGCATGCGCAAATAGTGGCAGACGCAGCTAAAGCAGGAAAAGACATTTATTGCGAAAAACCTCTTGCTCTGACCGTTGCCGAAGGCAGGGCAATGGTAAATGCTACACGGAAATACGACAGAGTATTTCAAACCGGAAATATGCAGCGTTCATGGCGCGATTTCAGGCATGCCGTTGAACTTGTACGTAACGGATATATAGGTGAGGTCCGGGAAATAAATGTCAGTGTTGGGGAACCTGTTAAACAATGTGATCTCCCAACCCAGAAAGTACCGGAAGGACTGGATTGGAATGAATGGGTAGGACCTTCATTGTACCGCGGCTATCATGAAGAATTAGCTCCCACAGATGTTAAAGGTCCCTGGGCATGGTGGCGCGGATACCGCAACTTTGGTGGCGGACTTATAACTGACTGGGGTGCACATATGTTCGACATCGCCCAGTGGGCGCTCGACATGGATGAGTCAGGACCGGTTCAGTTTCTGCCTCCTACAGTGCCCGAAGAAGACAGCGGTTTAACAATGATATACGAAAATGGCGTTCGCGTTAACCATAAACACTGGGGCACCGAAGATGATTCTAATGCTGTACAGATCATAGGTACCGAGGGAAGAATAGAGGTAAGCCGCAGTTTCCTCAGAACATTCCCGAATGAAAAACTTGCAGAGACAGAACTGAGAGCCGATGATAAGAGAGTGTATTTCAGCGATAATCATTATCAGGACTGGATTGATGCGGTAAGGAAACGTACAAAACCCGTCTCCGACGTGGAAACCGGACACAGAACGGCTTCTGTTTGTAATGTAACCAATATCGCCTACGAATTACAACGTCCCTTATTATGGGATCCGGATAAAGAACAATTTAATGGGGACGACTTTGCTAATCTAATGGTAGGACGTGCGTACCGGGGAAAATGGGATTACACCGATTTCTAATATATAAACAAATGATAGCCCTGAAAGCAGCTACCTTCAGGGTTCTTATATTTTCATTACTATTATTCATTGCTTCCGGATTTATATCAGGATGCAAAGTTTATAGTGCTTTTGATACTGTTTTCAATCAGAAATGGGATCAGAATAAAACCATCCCCGAAGGAATGCCCCGTATAAAATATAAGCATTCAATACCTGTAATTCATCTTTACGGAACTCCTTATGAAATGGGTAGCCAATATGGTAATCTCCTTAAAAATCAATTAGAAGGGCTATTAATGATAGCCGATAAATTTTTTTCTGAAAAAGTTATTAATAGATATATCGAATTGGCCGGGAAAGTTGAAAAAATGCTTTCATCTGAATCTCTGGCATTTATTTCGGGCATGACCGAAATGTCAGGTGTTGACTATAAAAAATTACTGGCTTTGAATACTGTGCCTAAAACAACATGCAGCGTACTGGCAGTTTGGGGTGATGCAACTTCTGACGGTAATCTGTTAATGGGCAGGAATGCAGACTATATTTTTAAAAAAATTAACAAGGGATTGGGAATTATTGTTGTTAAACATCCCAATGAAGGATATGCAACCATTTCCTCTTCATTCCTGGGTCTGGCTGGTACATTCACAGGGATGAATGAAAAAGGAGTATGCTATGGTAATATGCTTGTTTATAATGGATTTGAGGATAAAAATAAAACAGATGGTTTGCCAATCCAGCTTCTGATGCAAGATGCTGCTGAAAAATCAGGATCAGCCGGGGAAATGATAGACTATCTTACTGAAAAAAAACACCTGACTCCCGTGAACGTTATGTGTGCAGATAGCTGTGAAGCTATTGTGGCGGAACTGGGACAGAATAAATTTGCCTGCAGAAAAGGTAAAAAGGGAATATTAGCGGCATCAAATTATTTTTATTCTCCCAAAATGTTTAAAAATTTCGATAATGACCCGAGGTATTCCCTTCTAATGATTAAAGCCCGGGATAATTACGGGAAGTTTAATCTTGACTATCTTCAGGAGGCGATGCATGATGCCAGGAAGCCTAATCAAAATTTGCAATGCGTCCTGTTTGATCCCGCAAAAAAAATTATGTATGTCAGTATGAATAAAGTCCCTGCCTCCCGGGGGCCATTTTTTTCTTTTGATTTAAAAGAGATGATAAAAAGATGAAACGAGCATGAAAACTATTAATGCAAACAGAACTTAATTATGATACCGGAAATTGAAAAATTGAACTTTTCTGATAGCGATAACTTTTTCCTGATAGCGGGCCCATGTGCCATTGAAGGCGAACAAATGACTGTGGATATTGCAGAAAAAATTGCCAGTATCTGCGAGCGTCTGAGCATTCCCTTCATATTCAAGGGATCATATCGCAAAGCCAATAGGTCCCGTCTTGATTCATTCACGGGAATAGGAGATGAAAAAGCATTGAAAATCTTACATCAGATAGCTACAACATTTAATATTCCGACCATTACAGACATTCATTCTGCCGGGGAGGCAGCAATAGCTGCTGAATATGTGGATGTATTGCAGATTCCTGCTTTCTTATGTCGCCAAACAAATATCTTAGTTGCAGCGGCAGAAACAGGGAAAACCGTTAACATTAAAAAAGGCCAGTTCCTTTCACCTGGTGCTATGCAATTTGCAGTAGATAAAATCAGAAAAAGCAATAATGATAAAATTATTCTGACCGAACGGGGAACGACATTCGGGTATCAGGATCTGGTCATTGATTTCAGAGGCATCCCTGAAATGCAAAAAATGAGAGTACCGGTTGTACTGGACATAACCCACTCGCTACAGCAGCCCAATCAGTCAACCGGTCTAACCGGCGGCCGTCCCGACATGATTGAAACAATTGCACGGGCAGGTATTGCATCAGGTGTAGACGGTATCTTCATCGAAACCCACCCCTACCCGCCTTCTGCAAAATCTGACGGTGCCAATATGCTGCAACTGGATTTACTGGAATTACTGTTGAAAAAGCTTGTAAAAATAAGGCAGGCAGTAAATTCTTTTTAACAAACAGAGATTTTCTTTGCCCCGGCATTTATGCTTATTTAAATAGCTTTTTAATGAAGAGTTATAATTTGCCCCGGCATTTATGCTTATTTCCATAGCTTTTAAATGAAGAACTATTCTTTGACCCGGCATTTATGCCGGGGATAATTAAATCAAAATTCAACACTCTTTTAATGAAAAAAGAGATATGCAAGAAGTATTGCTGCAATTATACCTGTAAAGTCTGCAATTAATCCGCATACAACAGCATAACGCGTATTTTTTATCCCTACCGAACCGAAATAAACTGCAAGAATATAAAAGGTAGTATCGGTAGCTCCCTGCACAGTACTGGCAACGCGTCCCACAAAGGAATCGGCTCCATGTGTATTCATTGCATCAACCATCATTCCCCTGGCACCGCTGCCACTAAGGGGCTTCATAAGGGCAGTGGGCAATGCCGGAGTAAAATCGGTATTTACACCGGCCTGTTCAAATATCCATCTAAAACCGGAGATAAGCCATTCCATTGCCCCCGAAGCCCTAAAAACACCAATAGCAACAAGAATAGCTACGAGGTACGGAATAATCTTTACCGCAGTTTTGAACCCGTCTTTTGCACCATCTATAAAAGCTTCATATACATTTACCTTTTTAATTATCGCCATTAAGATAAAAACAATGATAACCGAAAAAAGCAAAAAATTACTTGCCAGGTTGGATACCTGAGTGACAGCCTCTTTATCGAGAGTAGAAAAATACCATATAACAGCAACAATAAAAAGGGTCAGTCCGCCAAGATAAAAAAGTACTGTTCTGTCAAGAAGATTGATTTTTTGATATATAGCAACTGAAATCATCCCGGCAAGAGTGGAAAAATAAGTTGCAAGGAGTATAGGGACAAAAATATCAGCGGGATTAACAGCCCCCATTTGTGCCCGGTATACCATAATACTGATCGGGAGCAGGGTCAGTCCCGATGTATTAAGGACCAGAAACATTATCTGGGCATTCGATGCAACCTTTTTATCAGGATTGGTAAGCTGCATCTCCTTCATGGCCTGTAATCCGGTGGGTGTTGCCGCATTATCAAGATTCAGCATATTGGCTGTAATATTCATCATTATTGAGCCATAAGCCGGATGGGACTTGCCTAGTTGAGGAAAAAGCTTATTAAAAAAAGGACCAATAATACGGGAGAATACTTTAACAATACCTCCCCTTTCCCCTATCCTCATGATACCCATCCAAAGGGTCAAAACACCGGTCAGTCCCAATGATATCTCAAACCCTGTTTTGGCCATATCAAAAGTTGCATTTACCATTTCAGGGAATACTTCGGCATCACCCATAAAAATCAGGCGGACTAGTCCAATGATGAAAGCCGAAAAGAAAAAAAATATCCAGATATAGTTAAGGGCCATTTATATTTTACTCTCAAACTCCCCTGCTATTTTCTCAATCTCCTCAACTGAGGGATCACCGGAAAAGACAGCCAGCCGGAAACGGAATGTTGCCGATTCCCCGTCTTTAATTACAAAATTCATCTCCTCTTTTCCTTCTGAAAATATTTTTTGTCCGAGTGGATTAGCAGAAAATAATCCGTAACCTCTTGCATGCCAGTAAGTGGGATATCCTGCATTAGCAGGATGGTCAAAAATAACAATAGCAACCTTTTCATTGTTTATTACACCTGAAAGTTTCATCCACCGTGCACGTGTTCCCCATACTTCACCTCCTGTGATACCCTCACTGCTCAGATAATCGCCTGTAGCGACCTGTTCTTCAGAAGCTTTTATTGTAGTAACATTTCCGTGTGAATCCACCACTTTTACATTTCCGGAAGCAGGTAATTCCAGCTCACGGGTCACCCGTATAGCAAACATTCCTTCTTTATTATCAGTTATTTTAACCTTACCATTAACTGCTTTGAGTTTGGTAACACGGTCAATTATCCTGGTACTATTATCTACGGAGAAAGTATATTCCGTTACTTCATGGAGTAATTTGTTACCCTGATTATCCTTCCATGAAGCGGTGGTTGTCAAATTGCCCTCTCCCCTGCCACTTTCAATTTCCTTAATATCTTCATGGTAAATAGTACCATACTCATCAGCTTTTTCTTTTGGCCTGGCTTCCGAATTATTCCAGAAATCAAGTCCGTTTACATCTCCATAATTTAACCATATACCCACATGATGAGGATGATCGACACGTTCTCCGGCCTTTGACTTCAGAGGAAACTGACGGGTAACCTCATTACCTTCGGAAGTAATTACCGGCCAAAGTACCGGCTTTTTTATGTCATCAGGATAGATATATGATGTAAATAGTTCCCCGCTGACAAGAATCTCAACTTTCTTTTCACCGGGTTTGTTGTTTAATTGCACTTTTGGTTGTGACCAAATAAAAGAAACACTTAATGCAATAATCACAGTAGTAATAAGTACTTTTCTCATATCAATAATTTTTAATGGTTAATATTCAACACAATAATTCATTAGCAAAAATGATAAATCATAAATAGTAAATAGTAAATAATAAATGTGTTTCCTAGTTGCAATAACGTTTTATAATATTATAAGCACCATAGATTCCAAGTTCACCTGCGCGACTCAAATCCAGGGCTCCCCCTTCAATATCATTAAGAAAAATCTTGGTAAGTCCCCGGTTAAAATATGCTTCTGCAAATTCGGGTTCCAGTTCAATCGCTTTATTCAAATCTTCAATTGCGCTTTTATATCTTTGTAGTCTCAATTTTATATATGCTCTGTTAAAATATCCGAAAAAGAAATCACTTTTCAGGTAGAGCAAGGTCTGGTAATCATTTAGTATTTTATTATATTCCGGTATAGCCATGGGCTGTTTGGCGGATTCATCCCTTATCGGTTCATTTACAGAAACTACGACTTCGTCATGAGTTTCCGTAAGAGATTCGATTTGTTCCAGCATCTTATAACGGCAGTTACCTCTTGCAAAATAAGCAATTGCCTGCTCGCTGTCAAGAATAATGGCACTGTCGAGGTCTTCCAGGGCAGCATTATAATTTCCTGTCAGACTTCTGAATATACCCCGGCTTAAGTAATTGTGGCTGCTTTTGTTTATTTCAAGCCGGGCATTAAAATAGAGCACAAAATTTTCAAAAACCTCCTGGTATTCATCAACAGACTTATTGGTTATTGTCAGGAGCGGATTATAATTATTTTTTTCATTAAGGTCTTCTATTGTCATATTATAATACTGAAATCTTTCATAGTCAACCGAATTCTTCTCGAATGCCGAAACAATAAAAACAGGCTGAAGGTCTATTGCTATGTTTCTGTTTTGAATCCTTCCGTCATCTACCTCTTCATCTTCTGCCGGAAGATCACGTGTGTCTTCAACAATCAGATTTATCCGGCTACGGCGTTGTTGTTGTTCTTCCTCTTCTTTTTTATCGTCATCCTGTTGTGAGCGCTGTTGTTTTGATGTAGTTTGTTGCGTACCGGCCTGACCTTGTGTTGCCGAAGAGGATCCCGTTCCCTGTTGTGACTGTCCCTTACTGCTTTGTTGCCTCTGAGCGAGTTGTCTGGCGTCCAGCCTCCGGCTCTCCAGGTCGAACCGCGGATTAAGCTGAGCAGCAATCCGGTAATCCTTTTCATAACCTTCACGTCCCAGTATCTCTCTGGCCATAGCCCTGTTAAAATATGCACTAGCCATTTCAGGATTCAGCTTTAGCGCCATATTATAATCCATGATCGCTCCCCCATAATCTTCCAGTTTATGTTTTACAATACCCCTGTTATTATAAGCAAGGGCATTTTCCGGATCAAGTTTAATACACTGGTCGTAGTCGCGCAGGGCTGAAGCATAATCCTCCATCTCAAATCGTGCAAGTCCGCGGTTAAGGTATGCACTGGCAAAATGGGGACGGATGGTTATCACCTTATTCAAATCCCTTATGGCCTCCCCGGTATTACCCTGTACAATCCTCGCATTACTTCTGTTCATTAAAGCATGAGTAGATTTTGGATTTATCTCCAGTGCCTTATTATAATCAGCAATAGCATCCTTGATATCTTCAAGCGATAACTTTGCAATACCACGGTTATTGTATATAGACTCATTATCCGGATCAAACTCCAGAGCCTTATTATAATCTTCTATTGCCTTTTCAAAAAGCTTTAAATTGTGATATGCCATTCCGCGGTTCATATAAGCCTGCGGATAAAAAGGTTTAATCTCAATAGCTTTGTTATAGTCATTTATTGCTCCGCGGTAATCTTCCAGCTCGTGCTTTGACACACCCCTGAAAAAATATGCTTCAGGCAAATGAGGACGGAATTTTATTACTATATTGAAATATTCAATAGCACCGGTAAAGTTGCCGATGGAAATACGCGTACGGCCTACCCTGATATAATGATTTATATTTAATTGTGCTTCCGAAGCAAAAGATGCACAAAGTAAAAAGGATAATATT
>Ga0180433_10008478_pt1 | contig 12784 bp, 7 predicted proteins | sample SS_ome_8_FD_132980 | JGI IMG/M metagenome (GOLD analysis project Ga0180433, IMG submission 132980) | Hypersaline lake sediment archaeal communities from the Salton Sea, California, USA - SS_1_D_1 metaG | ecosystem: Environmental > Aquatic > Non-marine Saline and Alkaline > Hypersaline > Sediment... | reverse complement strand
ATCGGGAATATTTACTCTGATGAAATATTATTCCAATCGAAGATCCATCCAAAAACCCAGATCAAACATTTAAACGAGAATAAAATAAAAATCCTGTATGAGAAAATGATAGAAGTTTTGCAGACAGCGATCGAAAAAAAAGCAGATCCGGATGAATTTCCGGATGATTATCTCATTCCCCATCGCGATGAAAAGGATACTTGCCCTCGCTGCGGCGGAAAAATAAAAAAGATAAAAATAAATAACCGGGGAACTTATTTCTGTCCCAAGTGCCAGCCGCCCCCAAAAAAATAATAATATTGAAATAAATGTCCAGATTCAATATAAATTAATTATTTACCTGGATTATTCACGAGTCGAGCTTGATTCAGTTATAAGGCGACGGCAGGTGAAGCTTTAATCCAGCATTATATATCAGGAGGAATTAATATGAATGATAAGATCGTACAATTATTAGGAGAAGAGGCCGATTATCTTCTCACTCACAAATGTCAGACCGTTTCCAAGGATCAGCTGTATTTACCCGGACCGGATTTTATGGATAGAGTGCACCTGCAGTCAGACCGTTCACCTGCGGTTTTACGCAATATGCAGTCTATATTCAATACCGGACGTTTGTCGGGGACCGGCTATTTGTCTATACTCCCTGTTGATCAAGGAATTGAACACTCGGGGGGTTCAGCCTTTGCTCCCAATCCCATCTATTTTGATCCGGAGAATATACTCAAGCTGGCTCTGGAAGCAGGGTGCAATGGGGTTGCTTCCACTCTGGGAGTTTTAGGTGCGGTAGCAAGAAAATATGCCCATAAAATTCCATTCATAGTCAAACTCAATCATAATGAACTGCTGACATATCCTAATAAATATGACCAGATCCTGTTTGCCAGTGTAGATCAGGCTTTTGAGATGGGAGCCGTTGCCGTTGGTGCAACCATCTATTACGGTTCAGAAGAAAGCAGCAGGCAGATTCAGGAAATCTCTGAGGTATTCAAGTACGCCCACAGCTTGGGACTGTTCACCGTATTGTGGGCTTATCTTCGCAATCCTGCCTTTAAAAAAGATAAAGATTACCACGTTTCCGCTGATCTGACCGGTCAAGCCAATCATTTAGCCGCAACTATCGAAGCGGATATAATAAAGCAGAAACAGCCGGAAAACAACGGTGGGTATAAGGCTCTCAAATTCGGTAAAACCAATGAAAAAGTCTACACAGAGTTAACCAGTGACCATCCCATTGATCTTACCCGATACCAGGTGATCAATTGTTATATGGGACGGGTGGGTTTGATAAATTCAGGCGGAGCCTCCATCGGAAAAAACGACCTTGCCCAGGCAATAAGGACAGCTGTCATAAATAAACGGGCCGGCGGAACCGGTTTGATCGTCGGCCGCAAATCATTTCAGAGGCCCATGAAAGAAGGCGTTGAATTGGTTCATTCTATTCAGGATGTCTATCTGGACTCTGACATCAGTGCAGCCTGATCATCATTAAATCTTTCTTAAGATTGGCACGTTTCTTGTATAAAAAAGGGTGAAATCTAATTTATATAAGGAGACAAAAATGAAAGTTAAAGATTTAATGACAGGTGCGGTTGAATTTGTTCACCCTGATGACTCCATCACCCAAGCTGCAAAAAAAATGACAAGAAACAATGTAGGAAGCCTGCCTGTTATCAACGATGGCCAGGAGGCTATCGGTATCATCACAGACAGGGACATTACCACCCGAGTGGTTTCAAGAGGATTAGATCCCACAGAGGCCAAAGTCACTGAAGCTATGACAGAAGATCCGGTCTTCTGCAAAGAATCTGATGATACCCAAACAGCAGCCGAAATAATGAAAGACAAACAGATACGGCGGTTGTTGGTTAAAGATGATGAAGGAAACTTTATCGGGATAATAGCTTTGGGCGATATAGCATTGAATGAAAGCAAATCCCTATCAGGCGATGTTTTAGAAGATATATCCAAACCCCCTTCATCCTGATCTGCCAGAGCAAAAATTGATTTTTTAATCTGTATCAAGAGAATCCTTCTATCTCAATGAATAAAAAAAACTCAAAACCTCTGCGTAAAAGTTCCAAACCTAAACTGGGTTGGGGCATCATGGTCTGGGCTTTAATTTTTTTGGCTGTTTCTTATCTGGTTTTTTCTCTATTTCCCAGTAAGGATTCAGTTGATATTCCCTATTCAGAGTTTAAAAACCAGGTAAAAAAAGGAACGGTTATGGAAGTGACCATAAGTGGACAGGATATCAGCGGCCGTTTCCGGGATGACTCAGATATATCCCCGGAAGGACAAAAAGAAATACTGGAGCATTCTCGATTTTCAACCATAAAACCTGACATAGATGATCCGGAATTAATGACAATGCTTGAGGAAGAAGGAGTGATCATTAATGCCGAAAAAGAAGATGGATCCTGGCTGAGCACACTGCTTATACTTTCGATCCCCTGGCTTTTGATCTTTGGTTATTTTTTCTATTTGGGAAGAAAAGCCAAAGGACAGATGAGGGAGCTGGGTGGAGGAAGTCCATTTCTGGGAGTCGGTAAATCCCGGGCAAAAAGATATACTAAAACTATGACTCAAGTTACCTTTAATGATGTTGCCGGCCTTAATAATGCCAAACGAGATATGGAAGAGATCGTAGATTATTTACAAGAACCAAATAAATATATGAAATTGGGGGCGGATATCCCCAAGGGTATTCTGCTGGTCGGCGCTCCCGGAACAGGAAAAACATTGATGGCCAGAGCTACCGCCGGCGAGGCTAATGTTCCCTTTTTCAGCATAAGCGGATCGGAATTCATTGAGATGTTTGTAGGAGTAGGTGCTTCCCGGGTGAGGGATATGTTCGCTACCGCCAAAAAGGAAGCTCCTTCCATAATTTTCATTGATGAGCTCGATTCTGTCGGCCGGGCCCGAGGAACAGGTTTAGGAGGAGGACATGATGAGCGGGAACAGACCCTTAACCAGATACTCTCTGAAATGGATGGTTTTGTGCCCCATCAGTCAGTGATCGTTCTCTCAGCCACAAACAGACCGGATGTTCTTGATCCTGCCTTAACCCGTCCGGGCCGGTTTGACCGGCAGATAACATTAGATATGCCCCATAAGGAATCAAGGCATAAAATTCTTCAGATCCATACCCGCAAGGTACCTTTGGATAACAGCGTTGACCTGGATAATCTGGCAGCCAGAACCGTTGGTTTTTCCGGAGCAGACTTAAAAAACCTGGTTAATGAAGCCGCTCTCTTAGCAGCCCGGCAGGATAAAAAGTCGGTTTCAGATGAAGATTTTTACCGGGCGCGGGATAAGATCCTCCTAGGACATAGGCGAGAGGAAATGTTGAGTGATGAAGAAAAAAGGATAATTGCATACCATGAAGCTGGACATGCCCTGGTGGCCAAATTAACTCCCGGCGCAGACCCCCTGCATAAAGTCACCATTATTCCACGCGGCCGTTCTTTGGGAGCCACCGAACAGGCACCGGAAGAAGACAAGTATAATTATACCCGGGATTACATGCTGAAACGTATCTCGATCATCCTAGGCGGAAGAGCGGCTGAAGAACTTGTATTCAAAGATGTCAGCAACGGATCAGCCGACGACTTAAAGAAGGTAACCAAATTAGCCCGGCAAATGGTGACACAATGGGGCATGAGTGACCGAATAGGTCCAGTTACATTCAGTTTGGGAGAAGAGCATCTTTTTTTAGGCCGGGAGATGGCCAAGCCAAAAGACTTCAGTGAAGAAACTGCCAGGATAATCGACGAGGAGATCCGAGAAATCATCAGCAAACAAGAAGAAAATGCACGTAAGGCTCTCAGCGAAAACAAGGACAAATTAAATAGGCTGGCTGAAGAACTTTTGAAAAAAGAGACTCTGGACAATCAAGATGTCGAGCGTATTTTAAAATCCGGATCAAGATCAAACAAAAAATCAAACAAAAAAAAATGATAGAGGATTTCTAACCTGGATCATACACGATTCGAGGGATCAGGCAGGGGCGGCTTGGTTTAGTTACTTGGCATCGGGGGGTGATGTGAGCTTAGACATTTAGTATGAATAGTTCAGGCTCAGGCTCTTCCGTAAGTCTCTGTCATTCCGGCAAGCCTGTCCACTGGAATCTGAGTTTGCTGCTCAGAAGTTAATTTCCACTCCCAATTACATTTATCCGAAGCAGGGCGATTCATTCTAGACTCAGCTCCCAAGCCGAGTATATCCTGCAGGGGTAAAATTGAAGCAAAGGCGACAGAAACCATTGCCAACCGGATCAAGTCCCAATGGATGTCTTTTTCTGAAAATTCTTTCCCCAGGTAGCGGCTGAGTCTTTTTTTCTCTTCAAAGCCGGCCTCATTCTGGATCCAGCCTTGGATCGTGTTATTATCATGTGTTCCCGTGTAAACCACATAATTTTCCTCATAAGTATGGGGAAGATAGGGATGCATGGGATCGTCGTCACCAAAAGCAAAAAGCAGGACCTTCATACCAGGCAGCTCAAAATGGTGCATAATCTCTCTGACATCAGGAGTGATAGTACCCAGATCTTCGGCGATAACCGGAAGCGAAGGAAATCTTTTTTTCAGCTGTTTAAAAAAATCCCAGCCCGGAGCTTCATTCCATTTTCCATTGACAGCTGTCTTTTCTGCCGCAGATACTTCCCAGTAGCCGACCAATCCCCGGAAGTGATCGATCCTAACCATATCGAATAAATTAAAATTGCGTTCGATCCGGTTTATCCACCAATCGAAATCACGTTTTTTAAGCTCGTCCCACTGATAGAGAGGATTTCCCCAAAGCTGGCCGGTAGAGCTGAAATAATCAGGAGGAACTCCTGCCACAACATAAGGCTTTTTGTCTTTGTCCAGCTTAAATATCTCGGAAAAGGACCATACATCGGCACTGTCATGATCGACATAAATGGGAATATCTCCGATAATATGGATCATCCTCTGGTTGCAGTATTTTTTCAGAGCCCGCCACTGACGATCGCAGACATACTGAAAAAATTTTTCTTTCTCGATTTCAAAACGAAGCTCTTCCTGAAGAGACTCAAGAATATCGGGATGCCTGTCTCTGATAGGGAGATCCCATTCCAGCCAGGATTTTCCTCCGGTTTTTGCTTTTATGGCCGCAAAAAGGGCATAGTCATCCAGCCAGGAGGAATTAAAGGAACAAAATTTATTAAATTCGACATCCGGGATAAAGCGCTCAAAAGCGCGCAGGAGAAGGTCATATTTAAACCCAATGGCATGATCATAATCGACCTTTTCTTCCGGAAAAGCAGGCAGTGAATTGATCTCACTTCTGTTCAGCAAACCATCTTCTACCAAAAGATCTGGACTTATCAGCAAGGGATTACAGGCAAACGCTGAAATGCTGTGATAGGGAGAGTTTCCATATGCTGGATCCGTGGGATTTAGAGGAAGGATCTGCCAATATCCCTGCTTTGCCTCGGATAAAAAATCCACAAATTGATAGGCTTTAGGCCCAAAATCACCGATGCCATATTCGGCAGGAAGAGAGGTTATATGCATTAATATGCCGCTTCTTCTTAATTTCATTGATCCTCCTTGCAGATGAGTAAGGCCACCGGAAAATGCTTTAGTATCTCAGCCACAGATAAAACTTTTTCCACGTCCTTAACCTGACTCCCGGTAATAGTGTTTTCCCATTTATTATTAAAACTGTCACTAGGGACAACAATGGCTGTATCTTTCCAAACATCTTCCCCTAAGGGTAATTCCCGGATCCCTACAAGTGAAGTCAAAAACCTGGGAACGACGCTTATAGTTTTTATGTTTCCATATTTTCTCATAAAAGCCAGAATATGTTCATTGTAAATCCCTTTAATTTCAAGCGGAATATATCCGCCTTGTTTGAAAACTTCATGGTATCTTCGTCGGGCTTGCAGGAGCCGGTAGATCAAAAACAGCTTGACTCTGCCGTCTTGAGGCTCGGAGAGGATCTCGGGTACGCTATCCAAGACATTCTTTTTTTCTCTTTTCATCAGATCCCGTAGAAACATTTGACGTTTTTCAAAATCAACAGGGCGCCGGTTATCCGGATCGACCAGGTTAAGATCCCATAATTCTGTGCCCTGATAAAGATCCGGAACTCCGGGCATAGTCAGCTTTAGTAAGATCTGGGACAAAGAATTAAATACTCCGAAATAGGCTATTTTTCTCTGGAAATCAAGAAATTCCTGGAAAAAAGAATTCTCAGGTGATGGATTCAGGATACCTTCAATAAAATCCTGTACGGCCTCTTCATAGGCTGAATCAGGTTTTATCCAGGCTGTATGGATCTTTGCTTCCCGTATTGATTTGATCATAGTTGTCTTTATCCGCTCTTTAAATGACGGCTGGTCTCCTTGTTCAAATGGATAAGTCCCCACCAGGATTTGATAAAGAGCGTACTCATCATTTTTATCAGGAACCTTTTCCCCATCCAGCGTTGTCTTCAGTTTTCTATTTATTCTGTTCCAAGACCTGACCGTCTTATACCACTCATCTGGAATTTCAGAAAGAACATTGATCCTTGCCCTTACATCTTCGCCTCTTTTAGTATCATGGGTTGCAGTAGAGGTCATTGAATAGGGCCACTGCTGTATTCTTATAAGATTGAACCCATGGAATTCTTTGCTGGAATACCCGAATTTCCCGGTATCACCTCCCACTTCATTCAAAGACAACAGCCGATTATAAATATATAAGGCGGTATCTTCCAATCCCTTGGCCATAAGCGGACCTGTGAACTGTTGAAAACGCATAATAAAATCCCACCAGCAGTTCTTATCTTCTTCCTCTAAAGATTCATCAGGATCGTGAATAAGCAATTTACGGATGAATTCCAACTCAAAACCAAGATCCGGTATTTCCTTAACAGCATCATCTATGGCTGCATTTATGACATTCCTATCCCTATTCCTGAAAGAAAAACCGCTCCTGTAGGTCCTGTATACTGAAAATTGAGTCATTATTTCTACAAGAGAACGCCTTAATCCATGCATGGTGATATCCCGTCCGCTCCGGTACCTTCCCGAAATTTTCTTGGCAGCAAGAGCCAAATTGTCTATATCTCCGGCCATGTGTTTTCCAATGATCATCCTTTTCTTTTCCTTTATCAGTTCCGGCACAGAAATATTTCTTTTTATAAAACGGGAATATATCCTTTGAAACTTTATTTGATTTTTCTGCCGGCAAAAAATGCCATTGATGTAATTCAGGCTATCATATCCTGTGGTTCCCTGAATCGGCCATTCTAGCGGTAGTTCTTCATTCAAAGTCAGAATCTTTTCAACCACTATATACATATTCCGGGCTTTTTTTCTAAGCCGCTGCAGGTACTGCATGGGATCATAGAGACCATCAATGTGATCGATCCGCAACCCTGAAAAGGCATTTTCCTCAATCATCCTGAAAAGAAGTTTATGGATACATTTAAATACTTTTTCATGCTCTGTTTTAATACAGATGAGTTCATTGAGGTTAAAAAAACGGCGGTAGTTTAATTCCTCAGTAGCCACTTTCCAGAATGAAAGGCGGAAATGCTGCTGCGAGAGAAGTTGGTCCAGGAAGATAAAACTCTCCGGATTCCCGGGATCTCCATTGAAAAGGTCGATCCTTCTGATCATATGATCTTCTGCTGATGAGTTTCGGGAAAGCAGACTCCGTAAACCTGACTTGAATCTATCACTTTCATACTTGTATTTATCAAGCGGGATGCTGTCCTGTTCCCGGATCAATTTTTTAAACGGCTGAAGGAATAACTTTAATTCACCCGGCAGTAAAAATTTCTCAGGATCTAGATTATTGAAGCTGTTTTCCAGCAAATATAAATAGGATTCTATTCGCAGAGGGAATTTTAGATCAAAATAATTGACCGTGATCCCCTCTTTTTCATAAATCAGCTTTATTTCCCCGGCCTCCAAACATTCGCCATAGTACTTACCTAAAAAAGGAGCCAGTATCTTTCCCTTGAGACTTTCATACACATGGTCCCAGTTAACATCGAAAAAATCATAAAATTTAGACTTATCCCCCAACTCCAGTACATCCATCAGCATTTTATTGTTTTTGTCATAGGCCATATGATTGGGAACAATGTCCTGGATCCATCCCATCCGGTTCTCTTCTAAACGATGCAATAGAACACGCCATTTTTTTTCTCCTCCCAACTCCGGATTAACTACATTTTGGTCGACGCAGTCATAACCATGAAGGCTTCCTGTTCTTGCCTTAAATACCGGAGAAGCATAGATATGGGAAATCCCTAATTCCTTTAAATATTCTACTATCTGGGAAGCCTCCTCAAAGGTAAACTGAGAATTAAATTGAATCCGGTATGTGGCCGCGGGTACACTCATAAAATACTTTTCACCCCGATTAAATCTCCCAGCGCCTTGATCAGGTCCAGCCATTTTTCTGCTTTTTTATCGTTTTTTTCGATCTTCCTTTTTTTTGCTGCAGACAGATCTTCCGAGAGATAAAAATAGTAATTCTGGCTTTTCCACAGATCTAGATCCAGATCTAATATGGACAGGATCTTAAGCAGTTCTTTGATAGTCTTCAGCAGTTTAATATTTTCCGGATCATGGGTTAATTGCTTTACCATCTCATTTATTTTGTTGCTGGCAGCAAAACTCAACCCGGCTTTATCCTGGGCCAGGCTGTTCGGTTTTAATTCATCTGCGGTTTTTTTAATTTTTTCCAGATCCAGATCTTTTTCTCTCAGCAATCGTTTAAGATCAGCATTGAGAACAAATGTGACAGGCATAGCTAAAGCCTGCGGAATAGGTATCTTCATGTCTCTCATGGCCTGCAAGACCGGATAATGGTCTTTATAGATCATTCGATAAGATTTTTCCAATTCCTGTAGAGTGGCTTCTATGACCTGGTTCAAGACCTTCCTCTTTTCATCCCTGAAGAGATGCCATAAAGAATAACTATGGGTTCCGAAATGTTTATCCAGAAGATCTATCATACTGGCTATATCGCTCCTGTTGAATGACCTGTTTATCTCATCCTGCATGATCTGGAATGAGATCTCACCCCGGTATTCACGTGCTCCACAAATCAGGTTGTGATCCCCCAGGTGGAGAACTCCATAGGTCATATCTCCTTCATCCCAAGTGATATTAGACCTGAGCCTGACCCATCCGGTAGCCATTTTTTGCCTTCCGGACTCCGAAAGGTCGTATTTTTGTTTGAATGCCGTGTAGGCACCAATAGAAATAATATCCGGATAATCTTCGAACAGTGAGGAAACAGCATAGTGAACACATACCCTGAGAAGGTCTAAAACAGCAGGTTTCACTAGTTTCGAATAGACATCGGCGCCATTTTGATATTCCGGGGTGTTCCCAGCTGCTTTGGCTAATATTTCAGTATATCCTGACTCAAAATCCCGGCCGGTTAGGGATTGGGCCAACTGAATGGCCCGGGCGGCATACTGCATCACCTGCACTGTCTCTATCCGGGAAATATCATCAAAAAACCAACCGCAGCTGGTATACATAAACAAGGCACAACGCTGCATTTCCAGAAGTTTCAGGCTCTTTCGCTTCTCTTCTTTAGAGAGGTCCCGTTCGGTATGGTCTGAAAAAAAACCAGAAATGTTATCTTCGGACCGGTCCAGGATAACCGCTATATAATCATCCCTGGCTCCCCACACATCCGGCATGAGGGATGACATCTCGCGCTCATAAAGAGAAGACAGGTTGTCTCTAAGCCAATCCATGGCCTCCCGGAGAGGACCTCTCCACTGCTGTGACCATTCAGGATTCATTCCGGTTTGGCAGCCACAGTCAGATCTCCAGCGCTCAATTCCATGCACACAGCTCCAGGAACTGTTTTCTATAATCTGAACTTCATAAGCCGGCGGATATTTTTCTAAAAATTCTCCATAAACCGTGATATTGACTTGGGGATCTTTCCTCATAACATATAAGCAGTAAGACAGAGCCATATCTCCAAACCGGTTATGATGTCCGTAGGTTTCTCCATCAGTAGCACTATTTACCAATTGAGGATAATCTTCGCTTACAGAAAAAGCACTGGTCAACCGTTTGGCAAATGACTCACCGCTTTTGAGAAGATCACCAAAAGCAATGTCATGAGATATGGGTCCGTCATAAAAAAACAGGCTTATCTCTTTTCCCTCAGGAAGACGGCAAAGATACGAACGTTTAGGATCGATCCTTCCGCCGCTAACATCTTTCCATTCATTATCTCCTATCCTCCTTACTCTTTTCGCCTGGTTTGGAGCCAAAATAACAAATGTGATTCCCATTTCAACCAGAATTTCCAGGGTCTCAGAATCAACTGCTGTCTCAGGCAGCCACATCCCTTCAGGTTTTCGTTTGAAGCGGAATTCGAAATCACGGATCCCCCAAAGGACCTGGGTCCGCTTATCTCGCCTATTAGCCAAAGGCAGGATCATGTGACTATAGGCTTGAGCCAGGGCCGAACCATGCCCTGAAAAAGCTTCCCTGCTCTCTTTATCCGCCTCGATAATAGCATTATATACTTCAGGATTATGCTTCTCCATCCAAGAAAGAAGGGTGGGACCAAAGTTGAAGCTTATCTGGGTATAATTATTGGTAATATCAATGATCCTTTTTTTGGCATCCAGAATCCGGGAAGCGGAATTGGGGGCATAACATTCATCCGTTATGCGCTCATTCCAGTCATGGTAGGGGTAGGCGGAATCTTGTACCTCCACTTCTTCCAGCCATGGATTTTCCCGGGGCGGCTGATAAAAATGGCCGTGAATACAGATAAACTTGCTCATGTTGGCAGCTCCTCTTGATAAATGGATACACTGGTCGGTCTCAGTGTATATTTTTCCCCTTTGAACAAATATTCAGGAAGCAGAGAACCAGGCCCTCTCCATTGATGATCCGATGAATCAGCCAGTTTTTTCCATCTTCCCGAGAAAAAAGTAAACCTGACGGTCTTTTTTTTCTCATTAAAATTGATGATAATCAATACTCTGCTCTTTTTCCAATTCCTCTTAAAGATCAATACTTTATCCTGGTGAAGGACATGCATAGAGATATATTTTTTGTCAAGATGATAAAGGGCCGGCACTGTCTTTCTTAACTGGATAAGAAAGTGATAGTATTCTCTTAATCTTCTGTTCGTCTCTTGGTTTCTTTTTTGCCAGTTCAATTTTGAGCGATTAAACATCTGGACACTCTGAGGATCAGGCGGCGGCTCTTTCCAATTAAAAGTTTTGAATTCTTCCGCCCTTCCCTGCCGCACAGCCTCGATCAAGTCCGGATCAGAATGGCTTACAAAATAAAGAAAAGGCGCATTCTCTCCATACTCTTCACCCATAAAAAACAGTGGAATATAGGGCGAGAGTATTACCAGACCGGCTGCCAGTTTTAAGGCTTCAAAAGAAACCAATGTCGAAAGCCTCTCACCTTTCATCCTGTTTCCCACCTGGTCATGATTCTGAGAAAAAACCACGAACTGCGCGGCAGGCCTGTCTTGAGAGGCGCTGCCGTGATGCCGCTTGCGATAATCAGAATACTGCCAGGTAAAAACATAACCTTCATTTAGAGCTTTGGCATAATGTGAGACCTCTCCGAAATCCCGGTAATAACCCGCCTTTTCCCCGGTTAAAAGCGCGTGCAGTGCATGATGAAAATCATCATTCCACTGCGCGTCGATCCCCATTCCTCCCTGTGCTCTTGGCCTTAAGATCCTGGCATCATTCAGATCGCTTTCAGCGATCAAATAAAATTTTCTTCCCATCGTATTAGAAAAGCTCTCCACTTCTTCAGCCAGATGAGCAAGAAAAGGATAAGCGCTCATATCAATGATGGCATGGACGGCATCCAGCCTGAGTGCATCGATATGATAATTTCTAAACCAGTGCAGGGCATTCTGGATAAAATAATTTCTCACTCCATCTGAATAAGCCTGATCAAAATTGACTGCCATTCCCCATGGGGTTGTGTATTTATCGGTAAAATAAGGGGCATACTCTCCCAGGTAATTTCCTTCCGGCCCCAAATGGTTATAAACCACATCCAAAATCACCGCCATGTTCTGTTTATGGCAGGCATTAACCAAGGTTTTTAATCCATCCGGACCACCATATGAATTTTGGACGGCAAAGGGATAAGCCGCATCATACCCCCAGTTTCTCTCTCCGGGAAATTGAGCAACCGGCATTATACTGAGAGCATTGATCCCCAATTCCTGAAGTTCATCCAGTCTATTTATGACTGCCTCAAAAGTACCTTCCTGAGTAAAAGCTCCCACATGAAGCTCGTACATGATCATCTCATAGAGTTCGATCCCCTTCCAGCTGGAGTCACTCCATTTAAACCGGCCGTGATCAACTATTTGGGAAGGACCATGAACACTTTCAGGCTGCCAATGAGATACTGGATCAGGCCGATCAATCCCCTTTTCTAATCGAAAAAAATAACGCGTATCCCCCGGAAGGTTATCGACGTCTAACTTCCAATAACCATGGTCTCCTTTATCCATAGGGATGATTTTTTTTTCTGGATAAATTATTTTCAGCTCAACCCGATCCAACAGCGGAGCCCAGAGATAGAAAGTCCAGGTATTTTTTCCTGAAGATTGCACGCCGATGTTCTGCAGCATAGTATCATTCACCATTTTATTTTTTCAGAAACAGAGGGCCATTCCGATTCTCTCACGAATCCTTTTTAAAAATGAGGAGACATAACGGCGGAAGAGTTAGCGAGAGAGAATGGGATTTTCCGTGAATGGATATGGGTGCGGTTTCCACACCT
>Ga0180433_10008477_pt1 | contig 12784 bp, 14 predicted proteins | sample SS_ome_8_FD_132980 | JGI IMG/M metagenome (GOLD analysis project Ga0180433, IMG submission 132980) | Hypersaline lake sediment archaeal communities from the Salton Sea, California, USA - SS_1_D_1 metaG | ecosystem: Environmental > Aquatic > Non-marine Saline and Alkaline > Hypersaline >... | reverse complement strand
GAATTTATTGCTTCCAAAGATGAACCCCTCATTATCCTTTCAGGACAACAGATAATACAAGGACACGTTGACAAATCAGGAAACTGGATTTTTGACATTTCATTGCAAATGGAAGATTGCGCAATAAACCTTCGGTTTGCAAGTATAACCCAAGGATGGAAATCCAAAATTCTTGATATGTGGTGGTGGGGCATCATTCAACCCAATGCATATGTAAATGGAACTATTCGCGTACATAATGAAACAATCCCTGTTAAAGGAACCGGATACCAGGAACATGTATGGGATGGAACCATCCCTATCGTGTGGGGATGGTTTTGGGGGAAATTTGTAGGTGAAAACATAAGTATAATATGGACTGACATTTTTAAAAATCCTTGGACTCAATATGTAATGATGGTTTTAAATCAAAAAAATGGAGGTTATACCAACATTCCTTATGAAAAAATCCAGTTTTCTATGACAAATTATACACTTAATGATGGTTGGCTGATACCGACATCATTTCTATTCAAGGTTGAAGATGAACCAACACAGATAGACATCAAAGCAGATACTATCAACGTAGTTCATCAAACCTCGCTAGGAACATTCAATTACTGGAGATACCACGTGCATGTTAAAGGTACAATAACCTTCAATTCGACAACTGAAAATATCGATAATGTACAAATCATGGATCTTACAAGATTCTGGTAAAAATCACCAACTAGTGGAATGGGATAATCATTTTCTCCGTAGTTTCGCATTATTTTTGTAATTCCAGATCCTACAGTTGTTTACGAATCGACATTGCACAGACAAAGGGTTTATAAAACAGAGTATGTATCGGCCAGACAAATGTCTGATAATTGGAATCCATTTAGGAACGAAAATAACGTCACCAACCTAGACATAGAGCTGTTAAAAAGAGAGGTTGGCCAACGTTTTCCCTTTTATGAAGTGAAATCAAACTTAAATACTATAGCATTTTTCTGCAGAATTGACAAAGAAACTTTGGAAAGGAACTTCAACTCATTAAGAAAATCTCTTTATGAAAAAGGATATGTTCCGATGCTTCGCTACGAAAAAGGAGAACATATCATATACATCATTCAAAAGCCGAAAAGAAAAGAAAAATCTATATGGATTAATATCTCACTACTAATTGCGACAATTATTACTACAATTCTTACAGGTTCGATTCTTAATATGGGGCACTTTGAAATTCAGAGCGTGCCCAACATCCTAGACATATTCAGTATCAATAACCTTTTTAGCGGAACAGTGTTTTTTGCTCTCCCACTCATGAGTATTTTATTTGTCCATGAAATGGGACATTACTTCACTTCAAAAAAACATGGCATTAAAACATCACTTCCATTTTTTCTACCTATACCGCCAATTATACCTGGCTTTAATATTGGTACATTTGGTGCATTGATCTCAAGTAGCGACCCCATGCCAAACAAAAAAGCATTGTTTGATGTCGGAATATCCGGACCTTTAGCAGGATTTATCATTGCAATACCTGTCACAGCCATAGGAATTGCCACTTCTGAAATAGCTCCAATATCTGATTTTTCTTCTGGAGAAGTTATTCTTGGAAGCTCATTTCTTTTTATTGTGTTATCAAACATTATACACACTATTCCAGAGGGTTTTGCACTTAATATGAATTCCACTGCATTTGCAGGATGGGTCGGACTTCTCATCACGTCCATTAACCTTCTCCCAGCCGGTCAACTTGATGGAGGACATATATTCCGCGCAGTTCTTGGAGAAAAACAAAAATATGCAGGTTGGATAGCGGTTTTTATCATGATTTTTACAGGATGGACGTTTTTTGCCATTATCATTGTTCTTATGATGGGTATGATGCATCCGCCACCACTCAACGACGACACGGATATAGACATGAGGAGAAAAGTACTCTTCTTTATTGCACTGACTATATTGATACTGTGCTTTATTCCATTCCCAATATATACAATATAGATTGGATAACATCGGAACAATTTAATACCACCACACCAATTTACCTTTGAAGTGACGCGTATGAAAACATATTTAACAATTCTGTTTAACAGTGAGGGAGCTGCTCCATCTGAAGTAAAAGATCAGTTACTAAACATGGGCTTCAAAGCAACCAAAGGAAACTATGATTTTGTTTACGACTGGCATGGGGAATCTGCAACTGTAGAAGAACTTGTATGGTTTGCAGATAAAGTGCATTTAGCTTTAAAAAAGAACAAGATTTATTTTAGCATAGAAACCATATAGATTTTCTATCTTCCCTTAGTTCTTTTAATTTTTTCTAGGGTTCTACTAAAGACACCCATTAGAGTATGATATTCCCATTTGGAAGGCATTGCTCTTCCCATTATCCGTCTGAACATCACACTCGTTTTTTCTTTTTTGTGTTCTGGGTAGTTTATCTCTTCCAGCAGGTTGGAAAAAGAATCAAATAATATCTCCTTTTCCATTTTTCCAATGATTCTTTTTTCCCTTGGTTCAAATGTTTTTTTGACATATAAATCATACAAAACAAGATTTACTGCATGCGAAAGATTAAGCGACAGGTATGACTCACTTGTAGGTATTCTAAGCATAATATCGCATGCTGCAATTTCATCATTGTATAGACCATAGTCCTCCCGCCCAAAAACAAGTCCTATTTTTCCATCTAATTCAAATATTTTTTCAGATAAATTTTCAAGTAAAACAGGATTTCTAAGATGTTTTTTATCCGTCTTAGTTTCGATGGAAGAAGTAGCAACAAGATAATCGATATCTTCTATTGCACTTTCAAATGATGAAAAAATCTTTGCATTATCAAGAATATTACATGCATGTACAGATCTAACGTAGCACTCATCATCAAGTTTGCAGGGATTTACTAAATAAAGTTTTTCAAAATCAAAATTCATCATTGTCCGTGCTACTGCACCAACATTGCCCCCATACTTTGGTTCAACAAGAACTACACAGAACTCAGTTATTGCATTTCACCATCCAAACTAAAGGTAATTGTCACTTAACTATTTTATTCCCAATTCTTTTTCTTTCTCTTTTACCATTTCTTTGTACTTGGAAGGTAAGTGCCTAGCAGATTCCTTTAATTCACTGTGCCTTTTCAGTAATTCTGACCTTTTGTTTGTTTTAAGTTCCTCTAAAACAAACTTTCTTTTCATTAAAAAACTATAGAGATAATATATACCTATGCCAAAAACAATAAATCCTATTATCAATACATAGAGACCCCATGCTATTGCATCATCTGTGAGATTTAAGAGATCTTTAGCGACATCTCCGAACCACACCCCCAAGATGCCTATAAAAAGTACAATTAATCCAACAATCAATGCTACGATACTCAGCCCAAATACATACTCTCTAAAAAATCCAGTTATTTTTCCACTCATATCTTCTTACACCTCTTTTAATATGTTTTTGCAAATCTCATCCATGTCTCAGCAGGTTTACCACACACTGGACAGGAATATTTCTTGCATTCTTCATCATCTTCAATAGGTTCCCCTAATGTGTTTCCATCTAAAATATTTTCTATCTCAAGTGCACAATCATCGTTTCCACACCAAGGCAGTTCAACTATCCCTTTTTTGCCTTTTGCTTCTTCAACGCTTTGAACCCTATGCATATTTTCGTCAAGGAATTTTTTTGCATTTTCATATAAGCCTTTAGATATGTTGCCAAGCTCTGCCACTATTGCTTCTATAGAAGCATCTTGAGAAACAGATTTCTTCTCCCCGGTATCCCTTCTAACAAGAACAATTTCTTTTTTATCTAGATCTCTGGGACCAATTTCAATTCGCAAGGGTGCACCTTTTAATTCCCAATCATAATACTTAGTTCCAGGGCTTATGTCTCTGTTATCGACATGTGATTTTATGTTTTTCTCTGAAAGTTTTTTAGATAATAAATCACATGCATCTAGGATTTTCTTTTCTTTTCCTTTGAAAATAATGGGTATTATTACCACTTGTGTCGGAGCAACTGCAGGGGGCATTACGAGTCCTTTATTATCGCCATGTATGCCAATAAGGGCACCAAGTATACGTTCACTCATACCATATGTTGTCTGATGACAATAGTTGTGTTCTCCACTCTCAGTTTCATAAGAAATCTCATAAGGTTTGGAAAAATTATCCTGATACTGATGTATGGAACCAAGCTGGAGTGTCCTACCAGAAGGCATAAGTACATCTATACTAATTGTATAAAAGGCTCCAGCAAATTTATCCCACTCTGGTCTTTTGCTGAATATATATGGCATACAAAGTTTCTTAAGAAGTCTATCGGCAATCTCTCTATCTTCCTTCACCTGTTTCTCAGCATCTTCAAAATTAACATGGCAGGTATGAGCCTCAAAGAAGTGAATCTCTCGGACACGTATGAAAGCACGGGTTTGTTTCGTTTCATATCTAAAAGTATTTACTATTTGAAATGTCTTAAGGGGTAAATCAGCATGTGATCGTATCCAAAGAGAAAACATGGGATACATAGCAGTTTCAGAGGTTGGTCTTAGAAGCCATCGTTCCTCCAGTTCATTTGTGCCTGCATGTGTTATCCAATATACCTCGCTTCCAAATCCTTCTATATGTTCCTCTTCCTTCTTAAATAATGACTCTGGAATCAAAAGTGGGAAATAAACCTCTTGATGATTTGTTTTTTCCATTTCCCCCCTTATCTGGCGATCCACATAATTCATTAGTTTCCACCCATAGGGGCGCCAGACATTCATACCTTTGATTGGATATCTTTTATCACACAGATCTGCAAGTTCTACAATCTCATTGTACCATTCATTAAAATCTTCATCCTTCTTATATTTCGTCTCTGGCATTAAGATTCAACCTGTAAATCGAAAAAGAAAATATACTCTTAAAGATGACGGTTTAAAAGAGAATGTTTATACTCCTCTTCCTTCCTTAGCTTTAATGCGTAGTTCTTTAGATCTACATCTTCTGCATCTTTTTGCCTGGGATGCGTTCAATGCGCCACACTTCATGCATATCCTTTTGTTTAATAATCGTGCCTCAGCTTCTGGAAACCTTGCCATATGATAACCGCCTATGTGGTGTACCGGAATGAACCGATATTATTTAAAGATAATGCAGCCCGTTTCTCCAGCAAATCCCCATATTTTACAATAAACTCTCAAATAACGCAATAAGTCAAAATTTATAGAAATATTCTTAACATAGTATACCTATCACTCCATGGTGAAAAGAATATGAAGGGGAGGACTACTTGTCCAAAATGCAAACATGAGTTTGTTCTGGATGCACCAGACAATGGTGGGAAGTATAAAGTTGTCTGTCCCAATTGTGGAGATAAATTTACCATTAAACCCACATCATGCGATCCAAAATCAGAAGATGAATGCTTTTGGGAGGAACATGGAGAGCCGCGTAAAACTATTCTATCAGCCATTAAACCAAGAACAAATAAGCCAACTATAGCAGCAGTTCTCTTGATTTCTGTTTTTGCAATAGGTATAACCTCAGCAGCCTTTTCTGATGCTTTCATAGAAACTCCATTAGATGTACTAACTAACGTCGGGATGACTGGATCTGTAGATTTACTAGTGATTGATCAATTAAACAATTCCATAGAAGAAGCGTCTATAATAATTGATGGAATATCTACCATTACTGATGAAAATGGATCATATTATGTTGAAAATATTTCATTAGGATTAAAAAAAGTAGAAGTCTCACTTACAGAATACAAAACAGTAACTCGTGAAATACTTGTTGTTCCATTTATAACATCATCTCATGAAATAAGAATGGAGAATGGAAATGGTGAAAAATATATTCCTTTTGATACCATTGGCTGCTCAATTATTCTAGTGATTTTTTCAGTTTTTGCATTGCTTGCTGCAGTTATTTCTTTGAGGCGTCAGCATATTGATGTTGCAGTTGTGGGTTCTATACTTGGCATATTTTCTTTTGGTTTTTTAATGATAGGATCAATAATCAGTGTTATAGCTTTAATTATAATTTTAAAGTCCATGGATGAGTTTGAAAATGGAAAGAAGGGGAAAATCTTCTAGAATAGTCATACAAATCTTCTTTTTCCTGTTTTTAACGTGGATTGTGCTTCAATTTTTAGCCCCGTTATCGTTGCCACGTGGTAGTATCGATAATCTGTCTGGCCTTACAGCAGTCTCAGACAACGAAGAACTGTTGAGTGACATACCCATTCCATGGAATTTCATCTACTCCACAGGAGATAGATTATGCCATCAAAAAGCAGAACGCTCATTTTTTATCAATGATAATCAGATGCCTTTTTGCAGCAGATGCACGGCAATATGGATTGGGTTGGCAATCGGTCTAGGAGTTATGGTTTTTTACAGAATTCAGTTAAATGAGAAGTTCTTATTTATTATTATTGCGGGATTGGCACCCATAGGAATTGATGGAATCGGACAGCTTTTTGGTTTTTGGGAAAGCACAAACATAATACGTGTAGTAACCGGTTTAATCATTGGCAGCATCTGTGGAATTTCCATTGGGATTATTATAGACGAAATTAAAACATTTCGTCCTTTTAAAAAAGCAAAAAGTAATTAAGAAGGGAAAATCATTTACACAGCGAGGTGAAGAGGATTGAATAACTCAAAAAAATTAGCAATAATTGCATTGGCATGTATTGTATTGTCAGTGGCAGTAGCAGCAGTTGCAAGTGCACAAGATGACTATCCTTGGGGGACAGAATACCCGTGGGGAACAGAAGAATCAGCATTTTTTTTAGGGCTTGGTTTAACGGTGTGTTTGACATTAATGTTAATACCGCTTATAATCGCCATTCTAGTTTGTATCTGGATCTATAAAGATGCCGAGAAAAGGGGAAAACAAGGCATTCTTTGGGTAATACTTTTAATTCTAGCGTCATTGTTTCTTAGTTTCCTTGGTCTGATACTTGTAATAGTAATCTGGCTAGTAATACGTCCACCAATTGGCGGGGAAAAACCGGCAACATCTTCAGAAAGGAGATGCCCCAACTGTGGCCGCGTTATACCAGACGATGCTAGAACGTGTCCATATTGCGGCAAAAATTTCGAAGGGTAAAACTATATAAAAATATATTACAAATGGAGGACATTGGATATAATAAATATCTATTTGCCTCTTCAATTTATTTTTTAATTATATTGTTTGAATATTCAAAATATAAAGTTTTTTAGTGATAACTATTAAAGTTATTTTCCAATTTTTTTATTTATAGTTGGAGAATAAGTGAAAATATGTAAAACAGTACATAATAAAAGGTAATTGATACTTATAATGAGAACAGAACCACGCAAGCGTTATTGAAACTCCTTTCTTGAGATTATTACAAGTATAATTGCAATTAGCGAAAGAACAGTTGAAATAAATATTGGACCAATTGTAAATAATCCCAAAATACCACCAGCAAGTACCAATCCCCACAGTTGTCTTCGCACCGACATAATACCGCCAAGTATCGAAAATACTGAAAGGAAAAAACCTACAGTTCCACATATAACAAATAATTCTTTAATCGACTCTGCAGAAAGAACAATTGATTCATACTCGGGAGCCACCGATTCAAGTTCAGGCATTATAAAAGTTTCTATAAAGTTAACATCTATTGCCGCAATTAATAACCACATAAGTATAGAAAGACCACCCGAAATCATTAATAGAATACCGGCTATAAGTGGTTTTGAAATTTTATTTGAAGGCTGCTGAAAAGGATTGTATATCTTATTTTGTCCAAACATTTTATCTTCAAAATCAGATGCAGACGAACTTCCTTTTTCCAATTACATACCACCTTTTAATTTAAATAATGTGATGATTACTATTTATTTCTATCCAGATTTCCTACTTATATCCCTCCTTCGACTTCTTGACAGAATTTTTGGCATTATCTTTTTAACTACATACCAAAAAACGATGCCACCATATATGACAAGTCCAAGTTGTAGTTCTAGAACATAATCATTTGGATAAATACGGGTCATATCCATAATAAGGTTAAATGGAATCTGAAATATGACAGCAGTCATAAGATATCTAGTCATTTTTCCAACGTAGATTCCATAGCCAATATAGGCCCCTGTTGCCCCGTGAAATAGAATAATTCCAACAGATCCTATGGCAATCAAAGATAAACTATAGATATCGCCACGCAAATTTGAGCTCCCAGCTATAATCAAGAACGGAGTGAACACAGAACCAAATCCTAAACCCAATGATAAACCGTAGATGGTTGTTTCTCTTTTTTCGTGCAATCTACCAATGTTTAATACTATTGTTTTGAATAATTGTTCAAAGAGCGGAAATAATATCACATAGATAACTATCAAGGGAGGAGCATTGATTAATAACCGCGATATTGCTGCAAAAAATCCTAAAATAATTCCCAATACAAATGTTAAGAAAATATTTTTCTCTTTATAGTGCCCCTCATATCCCTTCAAACCAATATAAAGCAATATCAAGGCTGGGATTATACCAAGAAGTAGGCTTGACTGCGGTATTACGTCCATGTTTTAATCAGAGTGAAATAGGAAAGAATATATTAAATACTATCCTAAATTTACCAATAGAATCGTCGATATTCTTGATGGAATTTAACTAAATTTATTCTTTTTTTATTTACATTTGTTAACCTATTCATATCATTCTTATGTCAAAAAAATATAATGTATATAAAAATATATAAAGAGTAGGTCTGGTGTATAAAAACAATATAGCAATAAATTCCCGATATAGTTTTTCAACACTGAACAGTGCACTTGACTTATGATGCCGCAATCGAATACTTTCATGGATTATTGGTTCAAACGAGGATAATACAATGCTACGTTCCCGAAGAGACAATCCAAGATGTTACAACAATATTTCAAGTGCTCTGATTATTAATGTTGTTCGATTTCTTTCAAAAAAGTTTTTAGCTTCTAACAACTCCTATATACGTGATAACATCCCATCCATGTTTATACTCAAAAAAAGATGGATGCTATCATATTTTAATTCTTAACTTGACATGCACTATGTTTTTTCCGGAATATTAAATAATGGTAATTGATATCCAATAAATAAACATGGGGAGGTATATAATGAAAAAACAAATGATCATAGCTATATGTATAATAATAGGATTTGTGCTTGCTGGAGCAGGTTGTGTTGAAAGTGAAGAAAAAATAGTTATAGGTGGAAAAACGTTCAACGAACAATACATACTTCCAGAAATGATTGCACTTATTTTAGAGGATGCTGGATATAATACAGAGGTGAAAACAGGACTTAATTCTCAGCCATTATATGAAGGAATGAAAGATGGAGATATAGATATGTATGTGGAATATACAGGTACAGCTTATTCTGAATTACTTGGACTTGAACTATTGGATGTATGGGATCCTTCAGTTGTATATGATGCAGTTGTTGAAAATCTGATAAATGATAACATAATTGTTTTGAACAAATTAGGATTTGAGGATGCTTATTCAATTGCGGTGACAGATTCATGGGCAGAAGCAAATAATGTTACAAATATTACTGACTTAGTTCCTTTTGCTGCCAATTTGACTTTTGGTAGTGACCTTGTATTTCATGAACGTCCAGATGGTTTGCCAAATCTTCAAACACTATATGGCATAGAGTTTAAAGAAGTAAGGTCAATGGAACCAACACTAATGTATGATGCAATAAAAAATGGTGAAGTAGACGCAATACCACCATATACTACCGATACAAGAGTTGATAGTTACAATCTACGAGTTCTTGTTGATGATCAGTCTGCACTTCCCCCATATGAAGCGATATTATTGATAACAGACGCTTTATCAAAAGATCAAGCTATTGTTGATGCAATAAATGTTTTAGATGGTGTAGTTACCGCTGAAAAAATGAGAGAAATGAATGCACAATGGGACATCGAAAAACGAAATGAACAAGACGTAGCAAGAGACTTTCTAATAGCTGAAGGGTTAATAGATGAATAGAAAGTTATATCTTTATTTTTCTTTTTTATCTTTATATTAATTTTTTAATAGTTGACAAAAATGACTACAAAAAAATTATTTGAAAGAATAGACTCAGTTTCAATAAAAAATCTTACGAAAAAATTTGATGAGCTCTATGCAGTAAATGATCTCGACCTAGATGTTATAGGTGGAGAATTACTAATCTTAATTGGTGGTAGCGGATCAGGCAAAACTACAACACTTAAAATGATAAATCGATTGATTACGCCTGATTCTGGTTCAATAACAATTAATAACATTGACACAAAAGAATTTGATGAAGTAACACTTCGTAGAAACATTGGATATGTAATTCAGGAAATAGGGTTATTTCCACATCTAAGCGTAAAAGATAATATTGGACTTATCCCAAAACTTGAAGGATGGAAAGAAGAAAAAATCCTCAAACGAGTAAAATATCTTCTAAAACTAGTTGATCTATCCTCTGATATATTTCTAAATAGATTTCCCAAAGAACTAAGTGGAGGACAACAACAGAGAGTTGGTCTTGCAAGAGCTCTAGCAATGGATCCGCGACTTCTTCTAATGGATGAACCATTTGGTGCTTTAGACCCCATACTTAGAAAACAACTACAAGAAGAATTCATAAAAATAAAAAAAGATATTGGACGAACAATTATTTTTGTAACACACGACATAGATGAAGCGTTCAAACTCGGCGACAGAATTGCAATAATGAGCAATGGAAAATTAATACAGGTTGGAACACCAGAAGAACTTATTCTAAATCCAAAAAATAAACTTGTAGCAAATCTAGTAGATGCAGACCATAAATTCAGACATATTGAAAACCTGAAAACAAAAGATTTGATGACGCCGATTGATAAAAAATATAAAATTTCAGCAGATTTAACAGTTAAAAAAACAAAAGATGAGATGGTAAAGCACAATATTGAATTATCTATCGTTGTAAAAGATGGTAAATTAATTGGTTGTATTTCTTTATCTGATTTATTTGACAAAAAACCAAAAGAAACAATAAAAAAACTCATAAAAAAACCCTATACTTTTCATATAAATGATAACTTATCAGAATCGCTATTAGAAATGAAAAAACAAAAACAATTTATTGCAATTATTATAGATGAAAATGTGCCTGTAGGAATCATATATGCAAATGAAATTTTACTAAATTTACTCTAAATGTGGACCACTCATGATAGATATAATTCTACAAGTTTGGGAAAAACAAGATCTTTCAACAAAAACTATTGAACATCTAGCAATGTTTGGCTGGGCACTCAGTATATCAATAATTCTAGGCATAGGTATAGGAATTTTAATATACAAAAAAACAAGAATTGCAAATGTTGTTTTTAATATTCTAAATATAATTGAACTCATCCCAACACTAGCATTACTAATACTTTTTTTACCAATTCTTGGGCTTGGTGCATCACCAACTATCGCAGCATGTATACTATATTCAATACTGCCAATTGCTAGAAACACACATACCGGTCTTACAAATATCAATAAAGAATATATAGAAGTTGCAAAAGGATTAGGTCTATCATCAAAAGAAATCCTAATAAAAGTTAGACTGCCTTTTTCACTACCACTAATTATTGGTGGAGTCAGAATAGCAATTGTTTTTACAATGGGCGTAGTAACTTTAGGTGGGTTAATTGCAGCAGGGGGAATTGGAGAAACAATACAAACAGGACTACAATTTATAAAAATGGACATTATAATTGTTTCAAGTATTTGGGTTGGTTTTCTAGCTGTTTTTTTCGATGGAATTGCAGGTTTTATAGAAAAAAAATTGAAAAGGAGGTTTGATTTTGGTAAATCTATTTGATATACTTGTTATTGAACCTCTGCCAGCTCATTTAATGCTAACAGTAGGTGCATTAATTATCAGTATAATTATTTCAATACCACTAGCGGCACTATGTTTATACAATAAAAAACTTGCAACAATAGTTATTTCTTTTGCCAATCTTGTTCAAGCTGTCCCTAGTTTTGCAGTACTAGCAATTGTAGTTCCACTTCTTGGAATAGGATTTACACCAGCATTATTTGCAATTGTTCTTAGAGCATTACTTCCAATTATAAAAAATACCTATGTGGGATTATCAACAATTGATGAATCAGCTATACATTATGCAAAAGGAATAGGACTTACAGAACTACAAATTCTAAGATATATTCGGTTTCCAAATGCCTATCCCGCAATATTCTCAGGGATAAAATTCGCAGCAATACTAGCAAATAGTATAGCAATACTTACAGCGATGATAGGTTCAGGTGGATTTGGTGAAAATGTCTTCAAATACATTCATCAATACAACATACCATTCCTAATCTATTCTATAATCCCAGTAATAATTATTGCAATATTTATTGAATTAATTTTTAATCTAATGGAAAAGAAAATAACACCAAAACCACTTCGAGTAAAATAGAACACGATAGTTTAATAAAAAGAATATATTTTCCTTTGTAACATTTTTAATTGCTGATTATAATGTTAATATACACATAACAAAATAGATGTTTTAGGGTCCAACGCCGCACATCAAAAAATGCACCATATTTTACATTTAACAGGAGAAAAATGGATTGGATAGCCGCCGAAGGGCTTACGTGTTAATACTATAAAGCCCTTGGTTAATTTATAATTAGCACAGAATGTCTTTAAATCTGTAAACTAGTGTTTAATTTTGTTTACAAATGAAAGTAGTTATTCTGAACTTAAATATAATAAAATACTCAATCCGTTGATTTCAAATATCGACACCATTATAG
>Ga0180433_10008476_pt1 | contig 12785 bp, 12 predicted proteins | sample SS_ome_8_FD_132980 | JGI IMG/M metagenome (GOLD analysis project Ga0180433, IMG submission 132980) | Hypersaline lake sediment archaeal communities from the Salton Sea, California, USA - SS_1_D_1 metaG | ecosystem: Environmental > Aquatic > Non-marine Saline and Alkaline > Hypersaline >... | reverse complement strand
TTTACTTTGCCGAGTTCGACTCCTTGCTTTACTAAAATTTCTCGGACCAATTCTTCAAAGGCTTTTTCAACATTGTTTCCGGATTTTGCAGAAGTCTCAATAAATTGCGAGGCTTTAATTTTTTCCCCTAATAATGTCCCTTCTTCGAACGTTACACTTCGGTTCTTCTCCAAATCTACTTTATTCCCGATTAAAAGATACGCACCATCTGGTCCAGAATGAGTTTGATAATCTTGAAGCCAATTTAATTCAATATTTTCAAAAGTAGAACTTCGGGTAATATCATATACGAATAAAGCTCCAGAACATCCCGAAAAATACATCCTTCTCGATATTTTGTACTTTTCTTGACCGGCAATATCCCAGATGACTAATACGACGTTAATGGGATCGTTTACATCTTTTATGGTAATCTTTTTTGTGACGATATTTGTCCCTAACGTCGGACGGTAGTCTCCCGTAAATTTTTTGCTGAGATACATATCAATTAAACTGGTTTTGCCTACCGCCGTATCCCCTAAAAGAAGGATCTTAAACACAAATTCTTTTTTATCGGTCATTAAATTCCTCCTATTAAAGATCTAATAGCGATAAGTCAAATTTGGCGTCTGTCGCCCGTGAAATTTTATCTGCGACTTCCATGATATATACTTCTGCGGTCACAGATACGATACTGGGCTGGCTGAGATGACCCCCGGTGAGAGAATAATCACTCTTTCCTACCGCAAGATGTAAATGTATGATGGGTTCTCCTCCCTTCCACGCCACATTTCCCATACACGAGACCAGTTCTAAATCTTCTTCAAGAGTAACAAAATTATACTCCTTTTTTTCGATATCAAAATAGCCAATAGTAACTATCTTGAAGGCTCCGACGATATTAATGAATCCTCCTTTAATCTCGTGCTTCTTAACGATGGCCGTGACGGAATCTATGAGATCCTCTTCGGGATAAACTCGTCCGATAATGACCCGATTAATTTTAGTCTCTTTACTTTTCAAGGTTAGTCCAAATTTTAGTTTATTTGATTCAAATACTCAAATTTTTGTAAAAATAATGTTCATGATATTTAAAAGTTTTAGCTTTAATTCTTCTCTTACAAGAAAAATTAATTACAACGAGTTATTATTAATAAATTATGACCGAAAAAGTAGAGATTTCGGGGGTCGAGCTAAGATTATCAGAACCCGCTACGGTCGCTATGGACTGGGTGGGCAATGAAGACTTAATCAACGAATTAAAAGCCGCATGGTTAGTCGTGGATGATCTAGACCTCCCCTTAAATCCCAGAATTCTGGGAAAGCCCGGAGTCGGGAAGACCACATTGGGATATGCCGCAGGGAAGCGGATGGGGAAGGATGTCTATATGTTCCAGTGTACCATGGATACTCGCCCCGAGGATTTATTGATCAGTCCGGTAATTGCCGCTAACAATCAGATTGCATATGTGGCAAGCTCTTTAGTCTCTGCCATGATAAAAGGAGGAGTCTGCTTATTAGACGAAGGAAATCGGATGAGCGAAAAAAGTTGGGCGTCCCTTGCGCCTTTGATGGATAAGCGTCGATATGTAGAAAGTATTATTGCGGGGATTCGAATCTATGCGCATCCCGATTTTCGATTATGCGTCACGATGAATAGTGATAGTAGCACGTTTGAGATTCCCGAATATATCCAATCCCGCCTCCAACCTAAAATATTTGTAGACTTCCCCAACCGAGCCGATGAATTAGAAATTCTCAAATATAATTTACCATTCGCACCCCCACAAATTCTGGATTATTGTGTCGATTTCCTCCAAAATTCGCACTCGTTTGATGAACCCTATGTAGTCCGGGACGGAATTAATATTATCAGATATTATATGAAGACCCGGGAGTCTAATAAAAAAGATAAAAAACGATTGAACAAGAAAGAGTTTAAAAGTTCGATGGTTCATATTCTGGAACAAGAGGCAACCCGATATTGTTCGGATGAGTTTGAAGAGTTTTTGGAAAAGCAAAAAAGAGAAACAGTCCCCCGTAAAGGCTTTTTATTTTCGGAAGAAGATCCCGATGAGGATATATTTAGAATTTAATGAATAAACGATTGAAATGGATAAGAAACCCTATATTAAATATAAAAACGTCTATGTAATTCCTACCTTTCATTCGAGAATCGATTTTGCACGGTTAGTTCGGAAGGCGTTTTTTGAAATTTACCCGGACCTCATCGCCGTAGAACTGCCAAATAATATTCGGGATGAAGTCGTAGAAGGAATTCAGAGATTACCCTATTTATCTTTAATTGCATATGCGGATACCTTAACGCCGAATCGGTTAAATTTTATCCCGATTGATCCGGGGGATTCGATCATTGAAGCGGTCCGTATCGGGTTAGAATATAAGATTCCTACTGAATTTCTTGATATCTCGGTTAAAGACTATGTTCCTCCCCGTTTAAAACTTCCCGATGATTATGCGCTGAATAAAATTGGGTTGCCCGCATTTTATGAGAAGATCTCTGCACATTTTGCCCAAAAAAATAATACTTTCAAAAAAGATTTAAGGAAAGAGATGAATATAGAAGAATATCTCTTAACCTTGGAACAAGAAGCAGAAAAGGAGGCAGAACAAGAACCAGAATTTCACGAGAAACAAGACATTGAAGAAGATATAGGAGACCTGACAGCCAAAGATGTGTTGCGGGAGAAATATATGGCTAGTAATCTACTAAAGATGATGCCTCTCTATAATCGGATATTATTTATTGTAGGGATGGCCCATTGGGAAGATATTAAATATTTTCTGGAGCATCCTGATCTAATCCAAGATGTGAAAATTGATCTAGTCCCCTTTAAATATACCAAGGTCTATAATATAAAGAGTTCAGACGCTCGATTTCTCTTAAAAGAGTTGCCCTACCATACCTATAAATGGCTGAAATTTAGAGAGCATTATTCCAAAGAAGCACTCGAGAAGATTGAAACCCCTGAAGAATTGTATTCCATCCTTAATTCTTACAGTAAGCTGGATCATATTCGGTCCATCTTTTTAAAAAGTAAAGACACTTACGAAGAAGAATTTAAAGAATTTGTAGGGCTTCACAAACTCAAATCCCTCTTTCAATATTCCCGAAATTTAGCACTCACCGAAAAAAGGCTATTACCGAATCTGTTCCATCTCCTTATTTCTGCGAAAAATATTGTGGATGATGATTATGCGTGGAAGGTTATGGATAAAGCGACACAATATCCCTTTGATGATGAGAGTGAGCAGTATGACACGATGAAACTAAGTTATGAAGGAGGCTATGACCCGAATGGGCGATATATTCGCTTAAGACGCCATCATCCCTATCCCTACGATAAAAATAAAAAAGTCCCCTTAAAAGGTAGACCTGAAGAACAATATCCTGGCGAATGGAGAGATCAGTGGGAAGATGGGAAATGGGATACTGTTTCATACCCCCCCGAAGATATTATCGAAGAAGATTACTTTGCCTTTATTCGCAATAAAGCCATAAAAAATCTAAAAACCCAACGGGTTAAAATAGAAGAATTTAAAGCCAGTCTCATGGACGGGATCGCCATTAAAGAGACAATTAGAAATTGGGCCTTTAAACAAAAGATCTATGTCCGAAATGAGCAACAATTACAAGGGAAAATTGATACGATCGTAGTCATCTTTGATGAAGATGAGGGCGAACCCGAGAAGTATCCTTATCGCTTAGACTGGTGGGCAGAGCATGATAAAGAGAGTGATTTATCTCTCTATGCTACAAGTCCCGGAGATTATTTAATAGGTCCCGGAATCTCCCATGTTGAGATCGGGGGGTTAGTTTCCTTCTTTCCCGCGCCAAGAATCCCGGGCATATGGCGCTACTATTATGATTATGTCTTTCGGGATACGAAAAATAAAGCAGAGCGCCTTTTAAAAGCGGGAATCTTATATTCAAGGGAAAAATATATTGCGTATGTCGCCGCAAAACCTCCCCGCAAGTATTTTTACTCGCTTGCGGGAATAAAACATCGTGAGATAGTCTTTATCCCCTTAGATCGGTTCAATAAGGAGTCTCTTAAAACCATTAAGCATGTCCATATCCTCGCAGGACGAGATAAGAGAAAAATTGCGCATAATTATATTTTTTTAGATTAGAAACTGAAATAAGCTATTTAAGCGCCTTATATAAATTCTTTTTTCACAGAAAAATCGAAAGAATTTAAAAAGGTAAAAAAAATTTCTATTCTATAGAATAAGAATTAAATTACCTACATATCTGTCTAATCCAATGTCATATAGTTTAAGCAAGAAAATTCATTATTTATTTATTTTAAATGAAGGAGGTTCGTGTATCTATGAGAAGAATTTCTCAGAAAGGTTTAATGATTTAAATGTCGACTTGATCACTCCCTTTTTCTCCGCTATATTAGGTTTTACTGACACGGTGATCTCCCGAAAATTAGATATATTAGAATTGGGGGATCTTAGATTTGTATTTAGGGTAGAAAATGGATTAATCTTTATTATTCTCTCGGAGTCTACAGAAAATTTATTATTCATCTCAAATATTCTTGAAAAAATAGCAGATGCGTTTATTCATGGCCTGAAAAATCTTAAATGGCATCTTCAAGAAGTAGTGGAAAATCCCGCCTTTGACAATTTAATAGAAAGCTTTATCGTAGGAGAAGATGAAGTACTTCAATACAAGGCTAAAGAAGGGTATATGGAGACAATTGAATTTATCTCAAATTATATTTCTGAGAATGAGATTTCCGGGGCTGCAATACTCACGAGTTCGGGCGCAACCATCTATTCAACACTTTCAGAGGATGTGTTTAATAAGACGATGAGAGAACTTGAAATACGACATCAAACTAAAGCCTTTGATATCAATCAACATTTTTATATTTTAAGCAATGATCAGAAAGTTGCTGAAAAATTAATTCCTCATAATGATATCCAGACCTTACTTTTAATTGTCCAATTTAAAGCGAGCGTTCATTTAGGGATGGCGGATTTTTATACGGAAACTATTGCGGAAAAGATTAAAAAAACGCTGTTAGATTAACAAAGAAAACAAAAAGAAAAGAAAAAATTTTAAAAAACTTATTTATCCATCGTTTCAAGATAGGTCTCGATTTCCTTCTGAATCTCTTCGGGTTTTCTCGCTTCCATGTCGGAAATAACGTTAGCTTCTTCTAAGCGTTCACGGTGGATAGTATTATGTGCACAGAAGGGTACTTCCAAAACCTTAGAAGAATCGTTTGGATCGATTACTCCGTAGTGCACAAGGCATTTACTTACTCTATCAAGGTCAAAGTTGTAGGCGTCTTGAAAATGCATGCAGCTGATTAAAGTATTACGACTTAACAGGAAGTTGCCTGCGGAGGCTAAGTTAGGCGCCATTACGAGCTTAGCAAAGGATTGGTAGGTTTTACTGGTCAAGACTTTAGCCGGGTCTTTAATATAGCGTAAAACTCCTGCGAAGAAGTAGGCCTTCATCATCTGTCGATAACCAAGGGTTGTCATATCATCAATAAATTTTCCTATAGTACTGGCGATTGCCCCGTAATCTTCTAAATTAAAACCCTTAGGTAATAAACCCGTCGGCTTGGGTACTTCCTTCTCAACCACCATATCATATACTTTATTAGACCAGCTTATTAGGCCTTCTACATCGAAAAAGTTTTCGATAGGCTCCCACTCATTCTTGTCATTGATAACGCATATGGTAGCAAAACCACAATCGGCATGACTTGTCATTCCGAATGCTTGGACATCATCTAACCATCCAAGCAACTTTGTCAGCTTCGAGGTTGTTGCGATGGGATAGAATTTAGTCACTGCATTATTTGTAGCTTTGTTGATATCTACTTTTAAATCAGAAGTAGTGTAGCGTAATTCCATCAGCTCTTCGTAGTTAATACGCCCACATAAGGAGACCGGTTGAAATACAATTCCGGCTACTACATCATTGTTCTCTTTAGCATAATCCATAATGGCGCCAATTTGATGATCATTTACACCCCGAGCAACTGTAGGCACTAGCATAATTCCCTTAAATCCTACTTCACGTAGATTTTGGATGGCTTTTTGCTTTAGGGGCCATAAATTCACGCCTCTTACTTTCTTCCAAGTTTCAGGATCATCCGTCGCATCAAATTGGAGATATACGGCATCCATCCCTGCATCAACACATTGTTGGCAGAAATCTTTTGATTTACCATAGCGTACGCCATTAGTGGTAACCATAACCTCAACAAAACCGAGTTCTTTTCCTTTCCGAATGATATCAGGAAGATCATTTCGTATAGTAGGCTCTCCTCCGGACAATTGGAGCAATACTGCGCCATAAGGCTTCATAGATCGGAAATGCTCCATAATTTGCACTAATTGATCAAAAGTAGGTTCTACTACATACCCCTTTGCAGATGCATTCGCAAAACAAATGGGACACGTAAGATTACATCGATTTGTAATATCTATTAAAGCAATACATGGTGCACTCTTATGATTTTCGCAGATCCCACAATCATAGGGACATCCATTTTTGATGGGTTTAATTCCTGAGGATACTTCCGTCGGTTTTGTCGAATTATTGATGGTAGAACCTATTTCATCAGTAAACCCTTCTTGCCAAACGTATTCTTCTGGATTGATTGAAAGTTTATCCTTAAAATCTCCGTGGTCTTTACATTTTTTTCGCATCATGACCCAGCCCAGCTCGTCATCCACATAGATTTCTGCGGGGATTGGTTGTAAGCATTCTGGACATATACTTGTGGTTTTTCGTATAATTTCGGTCATATGTTCTATACCTAATTTATTAATTAGTAATTAATATCAAATTATTGTTGATTAGAATAAAAAGCTATTAAAACGAATACTAAGATGATTCATATTATTAGATAGGGGAGAAAAAAAGAATATATAAAGAGAATTTAAGTTTAAAATTCTCTAGCCCAAAACTCAAACTGCTTAAGGATTAATCACAGATTAAAATAAAGAAAAAACAAAATTAAAATGAAAAAAAATAATTATTTCTCAATAGATTGAATTAAAACTTCCGCTTTCTTGGAAATCTCGCCAGGGCTTTCTGTTTTCTCGCCCGGAATTGCTAATGCTTTCTCAATTCTCTCCCTATGTACTGTATTCATCGCACAAAAAGGAATTTCCATCACCTTATTAGGATCGTCGGGATCTACTACTCCATAATGAACAAGACAGCGACTTACTCTTTCCAGATCGAAGTTGTAGGCGTCTTGAAAGTGCATCGCTGATATTAACATGTTCTTTGTGGTGAAAAAGTTTCCCGCACTGGCTAAATTAGGAGCAAACACCAATCTGGAGAATGATCTAAAGGTTTTACTGGCTAAGGCAGCAGGTTTAACATATTTTACTGCTCCCGCAAAATAATAGGCTTTCATCATTTGTCGGTAGCCAAGATCGGACATGTCATCGATAAATTTTCCAATAGTGGCAGCGACACTACCATAATCCTCAAGATTTACCCCCTTTAATAAGCTAGTTGGTTTAGGAGTTTCTTTATTGCATACCATATCCCATACTTTATTCGACCAGCGAATAAAACCTTCCACATCGAAATAATTCTCAATAGGCTCATATTCCCCTTTGTCATTAACTACTACAATTGTGGCAAATCCACAATCGTGATGACTTACCGCAGCCCATGCATGGACATGATCAAACCATGCCAGGAGTTTAGTGAGTTTGGCGGTTAGTGCAAGTGGATAAAAATTAGTAATCGAATTATTTGTAGCTTTATTTATATCGATTTTTAAATCGGAGGTGGTATAACGAAGTTCCATTAATTCTTCATAATTAATTCGTCCGCAGAGCGAAACAGGTTGGAACACAATCCCGCCAACAATATCGTTATTTTCCTTAGCATAGTCCATAATTTCACCAACAAGATGATCATTGACGCCGCGAGCCATTACGGGAACTAACATAACCGTTAAATGCCCTTTCCCTTCTTTATTGACCGTTCTACAATTTTCGACAACTTTCTGTTTTATAGGCCATAAATTTACACCGCGAACTTTTTTCCATACTTCAGGATGATTGGTTGCATCAAATTGTAAATACACCGCATCAAGACCTGCTTCAGCATACTCTCTACAGAGATCCAGTGATTTTGCCATTCGAATTCCATTGGTGGAAATCATGGTTTCAACAAAACCTAATTCTTTGCCTTTTCGGATGATATCCGGTAAGTCTTCTCTTAAAGAAGGCTCCCCGCCAGCAAATTGGAGAAGTGCCGCAGGTTGGGGTTTCATAGATCGGAAATGTTCCATAATTTTTACGATATCCTCAAAAGAAGGTTCTACAACATATCCCTTGGCGGATGCGTTTGCAAAACAGATAGGACACGCTAGATTGCAGCGATTAGTAACGTCTATTAGACAAATGCATGGTGCGCTTTTATGATTTTCACAGATTCCGCAATCATAAGGACATCCATTCTTAATCTTTTTTATTCCGGTGGAGGTATATTCGGGTTTGGTTGAGATGTTGATCGTCGAATTTACCTCATCCGTATAATGTTGTTGCCATTTATATTCTTCCGCATCTACCGATAACTTGTCTTTAAATTCACCGTGGTCTTTACACTGTTTCCGCATCATTACCCAATTCGTTTCAGGATCTACATACACTTCTGCGGCAATAGGTTGTAAGCATTCAGGGCAGAGACTAGTGGTTCTACGTATAATTTCTTCAGTCATTTATTTATTACCTTTAACGTTTCTTTTTAATTAAAAAATTATTTAATCAAATAAAATACAGCTTAAATATAAAAAAGAATCTCTAAAACTAAGAATATTAAGTGTATTAATATAATTATATCCTATAATTTAAGTTGAAACAATGAAGAATTGAGATTTGATCCAAATTGATCATTAGAGAACGGGGAAATTATAAATTAGGAATTAAATATTACATGCTTTTCAAAAAGCAATAAAATTATTAAAATAAAGTTAACTAAAATTCATAACGGGTTTTGAAAACATTTTTTTGTGTGAAAAATGGAGAAATGTTTTTAAAAACTAATTATATTCATTTAGGACGAGAATATGAGTAAAATAGATGAAGCAAAAAAGATTTTGACCGATTTAGAAGGAAAAGTCAGCGATATTATCGGAAGTGCCATCATTAGAACAAATGGGCTGGTAATAGCTTCAGAATTGCCCGGGGAAGCAAATGAGAGAATGGTGGCTGCAATGTCGGCAGCATTGTTGGGGACTTCAAAACGATCTGCAGAAGCTCTATTTAATGGAGAATTTAAAAGCTTGAATCTGGAGCTTGATAAAGGAAATATGTTTCTTATTGGCGCAGGAAGAGTTATCTTAGTGGCGATCACCCGAAAGGAGCCAAATATTGGGTTAGTTACGTTAGAGATGGAAGATTCGAGTAAGAAAGTGAGCGAAATCTTTCAAATGGAGGATTAAAAGAAAATAAATATAAAAGGTGAAAAAAATGACCGAGAGATTAAAAGCAAGATTGAAACAATTAAAATTCATTTCTTCGATGTTTAATATGTCGATGGATGAATTTAATAACGTAATGGGACCAGAAACCATTCAAACCATTTTTAGATTAATTGGGGAGCGCCAAGGAGAAGTGGTAGAGAAAAGGCTAAGAGAAAGGTATAAAATAGATAAATGGACTCCTGAACTATTAGCGGAAAAATTATCTTCGAATGTCATCGATCCTGCAGTAGGCGAAGGTACGTCTGATATTAAAGTAAGCGGTAATGAAATGACTGTGGTGATCAAGGCATGCCCTTTTAAGCAAGCAGGTATAAAGATTGATAACCAGTTTTATTGTACCTATACTCAAGGATTAATTGATACTATCGCTAAAAAGGCGTTTGGGGAAACGGAATTTAAAACCGTAAAACTCCGCTCCGTAGATGATTGTGATTGCGAGTTTTGCATAAAAACATAGAAGTGAAGGATTACAAAATAAAAAAATAATTTCAATTATTTATTTTTTTTGATTTAATTAAGGTAAGGCAGTAAAAAATGATTCAGACAATTCTAGTATTAAAAAGGACTGGAGAGAATATTTGTAGTAAAACGTATGGACATGCGAAATGGAATGAAACGCTCACTAGTGGATTTATTTCCGCAGCCTTTAATTTTACGGAAAATACATTCGGGTCTGAAATAGAGGATATCGAACTAGGGCCTTATAAAGTGTTATTTGAGAAAACAGAGGATCTCATTTTGGTGGCCTTCACCGAGAAATCAGATAGTATTATAAATGTCCGAGAAAAACTAATTGAAATCAAAGAGATCATATATGATAAGTACCGAAACGCTTTAACCAACAGATTATGCAGTCAGGATGATTTTGAAGGATTGATAGAGATCATCGATAAAATTATTTCAGAATCTCTTGAATTAGATTTATCCGAAGAGTTGAGAATTCAATATCAAGATATCTTAGAGAGTTTTCGTTCAAATGAAGAGATTTTAGATTGTGATCTAATTTCCAGTTCGGGAGTCCCCTTAACCAAGGAATGGAAGAGGGATTTTTTACAGCTCTGTTTAAGGATGATTGATGCCTTTTGGAAATCAAAGAAGTTCGTATTAGATCAAATCATTCTCTCTTATGAGGAGAGAAATCTTATCCTTCATAAAATCAATGAAAAATTTGTGCTGTCTGCCTTAGTCAGAAGGAACACCCCTTTAGGGTTAGCTACTTTTCTTGTAGAGGAAACCGCAGGGATTATGGCAAAATTGGATTAAACATAAAAAATAAATAGAGTTGGGTAAAATAGGAATATTATCAAGATTATTCGGGAAAAAGGAAGTAGAACAAGGATTCCAAGAATTAGAATCGGAACTGGTTAAATTACAGAAAAAAACCAGTGCCGAGATGATCGTTATCTTAGGGACAGGGGGGAGATTAAAGGGATTACCTTTAGTTTATTCTGCGATGGATGAAAATGATATGAAACGATTTTCCGCGCGATTATTCGAGCTAATAGGACCTGTCAATAACTTATCAGACCAAAGAATTGTTCGGGATTTTATCATCAACTATCAAGATTCGATCTTATTTTTTAAACCAATCCTTACAAATATCAGTTTTTTTGCGCTTTATCAAAATAAAGATAATCTCTTAGATCTTAAGCAATGGGTCTATAAGAAAGAAGAATTAATGAAAAATCTATTTCACGAGTAATCCTTTTTTTATAGGGTAACTTCATTTTCTTGTTTCTCTCATATAAAGAGAAAAAATTGATTCAAGTTTTAAGCTAACTTCTCAATTAGGATAACTTTTTCGACATAACTTAAAAGAATTAGGAAGTTTGAAAAGGTGACTCCTGCCAACAGACCTCAATACGAGGTCAAAACAATATAGGGGGAGGAGGGCGAAATCAGAGTGTAAAAATTTACACTAACCAAAAGACAAAAATCCAGGGTGTGGCAGGAGTCTTGTTTGGGTTATTGTACTCTAATTCACTTATCCTCTTTTAATTCTGTTTTTAGATTAATTTGATTTTGGAAATAAATTTGTGTCTATAAAAAATATAGACTTAAAAAAATATAAATCTTCAGATTTATAAAGTTATAGGAAGTGATTAAATTATGTGTCAATATTACGTTAAGAATGAAACCACTTTTTCAAAATCAGTAGAATATTTTTATGAATAGATATTCTATCTTCATAAGAATTTAAGTATGAAAAAGGACGATAGGAAGATGAAAAAGAAAAATCAAGAACAAAGAGTAGGGCGGATAGAACCCGAATTTAAAATAGATCTGGGGACTATCGTTTTTATAATAGTTGGTTTTACCGTCTCTTGGATAAATATGTTAATTATTTATTATTATATGGAAGTGTGGGCCTATTTATCTGTAATTTTTACGGTGATGATCCCCTGTATTATAATCGCAGTTAAAAATCGTTATTGGGGATATGGATATGTTGCGGGATTTAGTATAGCTGGAATCCCTTTTTTCTTTCTTGTGGATTTATTTATTGGCGGATATACCTTTTGCGTAGCGTTATTTCTATTTATCATTATGTGGTTGGTATTTTGGAAGACGTGGAGGTCCTTAAGTGCAATAAAAACCGTGAAAGAATAAAAAAAGGAAATTTAAGTCTAAAATAAGATTAATTGTTTACACTTTACACAAGGTTTACGTTCTGTTTTGGCTTTTCTTGCGCATTCCATACAGTATTGTGTTTTACAAGTAGGACAAGTGTAGAGTTCCCCTTGAAGCTCACCTTTATGGAAAAGACAAAAATTCTCTTTTCTTTCGATCTTTGGCGGAAGCGCTGGAGGCGGGGGTATTTTCTTTTCACTCATATAAATTCCAATTAAAACATTCAATTAAAAATGATAATTAAATCTTAGGTACATCTTCAATAATCACATTCATCACTTTTGCGATGGCCATGAATTTTTCTTTAATCGCATTGACCGCGGATTCTGCAGAATTGACATTGTCTCCTACTAAATAGGTTTCATAAAAACAATTTTCCATCTCATAGCATAATCCCGTGGTGTGCAAGATATCTTTATTTAAATTAAGCTCTTTTAATACGGTGGAGATACCTTTTACTAAATCAGGAGAGAATTCTTTTAAACTAATCAAGATTTTCTTTATATTCTCAGTATTAGTAGGGAAGCAGCTAATTTTTACAACATCTTCCCGTGATATGAAAATTAGTAAATAATTAGGAGTATCCATTATTTCTCCGATAACTTCCTTAGGAAATATCGGATTGTTGTTTAATTGGTCTTTTGATAAAATTACACCAATAGA
>Ga0180433_10008474_pt1 | contig 12786 bp, 8 predicted proteins | sample SS_ome_8_FD_132980 | JGI IMG/M metagenome (GOLD analysis project Ga0180433, IMG submission 132980) | Hypersaline lake sediment archaeal communities from the Salton Sea, California, USA - SS_1_D_1 metaG | ecosystem: Environmental > Aquatic > Non-marine Saline and Alkaline > Hypersaline > Sediment... | reverse complement strand
AGAATTATCCGATTATATTAATGAAAAGAAAAAAAATCGCTTTAAATACAAAATCAAAGAATTAATATATTCAAAAGTAGAGGAAATAATCTCGAAAAGCCTTATTAATGAACAAGAGATTGACAAAATTATAGAAAATGCTCTAAATAATAGTAAATTTAAAATCTATCAAGATATTCATAAGAAATTTGAAGAAGTAGATTTCGAGATAAAAAAAGAAAATTAAAAAATTCAATTTCCATAGTCTTTCATATATCAAATAGCGCTATTGTGCGCTTTATTAAAGCCTATAATGTTATATAGAACTTAAATCTAAATTCTAATTAATATTATTATAAAATTTTTTAGAAGGATATTGATTATGAAAAAAAAAAATGGAACAGAAGATTATTCTACTAAAGGTGCCGTAGCTTATAGTTTTGGACAACTTTCTTTAATCACAGCATATCAATCATTTTCTTTTTTAGTATTTACGTTCTATTTCGCAGTTGTAATAATTGATGTAAATTTAATTACAATTGGTTATCTTATTTGGACTGTTTGGAATGCTTTCAATGACCCTATCATGGGTTATCTAAGCGATAGGACTCATACTAAATATGGTCGTAGGAGACCATATATTATGATCTTTCTTATACCCTTGGCTCTTACTATGTTTTTCCTATTTTTTGCTCCTATTTCTTATGGAATAACAAATCAATTTTCAAATTTTATCTATTTTGTTATAATTATTTTGATTTTTGAGTTTTGTTATACAACATATGACATTAATCTTTCATCTATGTTTCCAGAAATCTTTATTTCTGAAGAATCTAGAATTAAGGCTAATAATATTAGACAAATATTTACTATTGTTGGATTAATTTTTGCGTTTATACTACCAAGTTTCTTCATTACTAATTTATCTGATCCTACCGCATTACCAGATTACCACTTTTATGGTGCTATGATGATTATCTTAATAACGGTAATTGGGTTAATCTTTTTGAAATTTACACCTCGAGAAAGATTAGAATTTCAAGAGGATTATATTGGCGTTCCTGGATTCTTTGAATCTTTTAAAATTTGTCTGAAAAGTAGATCATTTCGATGGGCGGTACCAGCATTTATAGGTGCATTTTTCATTGAATCTATTTTTCCTACTATTGTTCCACTCTTTGGAAAATACGTATTAAATATTGGAGAGGGAGAGACTCTAATCTTATCTCTGTTATTAGGAGTTACTTTTATTTCAGCAGCTATTTTCATAAACTTTTTATGGACTCCTTTGACAAAGAAAATAGGGGTTAGAATGATGTGGATAATATCATCCATAATTTGGCTAATTACAATGATTCCGATTTTATTCATTAGTGATAGATGGTCTGGTTTAATCGTTTTCTTTTTATTTGGGATTGGTCTCGGTGGTTCACTTTATGCCAAAGTCTTAGTAATTTCTGATATTATTGACGAAGATGAATTAAATACCGGTACGAGACGAGATGCTAGTTATTTTAGTATTTATATTTTCTTTTTGAGAGTTGGTTATATTTTTGTCTTTCTTTCTATTAATCTCGTTTTTAATAGTGTCGGATGGAGAATTTTTGAACCAGAAACAGTCACTATGGCTCATATAATGGGGTTAAGACTATTAGCCTCACTTTTTCCCGCCATAGCATTGATTTTCGTCATTTTTGCAATGTATAGATACCCCTTACATGGAGATTATTTAAAGTCTGTTCAAAAAAAAGTAAAGGAAATTCACTCGGAGAAAAAAAATAAGATTAAAACAAGACAAAATTAATTTTTTCTCATTTTTTTTAATTTTCATTTATAACATTATATATTTAAGATCTCTGATTGAAGTATAATATTAATGAATACTAAAATTTCCTTAGAAGATGTAAAAGCTCTAAGATCAGTGATATCTTTAGTAAATATCTTTTCTGGAAAAGTTCTTATCAAGAAAAGGGGATTAAATTTAAAGCGACTCGAAAGACATCTGGAAGAACTAGAAACCAGTATTCACGAAAAAGATAATACTACAGTGAAGAGATATAAAAGAATAGTAAAAATAATTAATAATTATATTCAAAATGAAATCAATTCTCAAATTTTCTTTATATTTGGGGTTCATGGAGGGATAATTATTGATAATATTGGTTTCTGTGAATTTGATTACCCCAAATACGCGTTAGATAAATTATTAGAAAAGATGAATTTAGCACTAGAAAATAATATGCCTTTAAACCTGGAGATTGCAATATCTTGTTTAGAAATATTAAATAATAATTATTCTAAACGATTTTCAAAATTCAAGGAAACTTTTCATAAGGGTAAATTTCAAATCATCAATCCTACGTTCAGCCTACCCTATAATCTTATAATAGGTTCCGAATCGAATATTAAACAAATAGAGTTGGGTTTGAAAGTTTTAGCTAAAATGGGATTGCTATGTAATATATATTATGCGTCTGAGAGTTCAGTACACCCCCAATTACCTCAAATATTAAAAGGTTTTGAAATCGAATTGGCTTCATTGAGATCCAGACTCTTGGGGATGAATCCTACCGCAATTTCAGGAAATATTGAATGGATAGGTCTTGATAATACTAAAATTCAAACGATTGCTAATCAATCTGGACTATTTACCGGGGAATATTTCCATGGTACTTTTTTCCAAGAGATTCCTAATCTTTTGTTTCAAGCGGTTTCATTTCCTTTTAATGATTATATTTTATACTCAGCGATAGAGGATAGTGTCCTTTCTTTACCCTATCAAGATGAAGTATGGAAAGTCTCTAATCATAATGAAATATTTGGTAAATTTGTTCTTTGTTCGGAGTTTCTTAAATTGACTGAAATGGCTGGATCCTTTAAGTTTAAAAGGGACTCTTTTTATCTAGGAGATTATATCTTTTTAGAGCAAAAATTATTTTACTATAACAAAATCTGTGAAACTCTTTTAATTTCACTGGAAGCTTTGAATTCTATATTTAATTTTGATAATTCTATTGAAATAGAGAGAATTATTCTAAACCTGTGGAAAGATTTACTAATAACACAAAACCATGATGCTTATGCGGTACCATTTATACATAGTGGGGATTATTCATTCCAACAATTAGAAAATAACAAATTAGGAAAACAACCTCTTACTCGAGGAGCGATTTCCATCTCTGAATTATGTATTCAGATCCTAAAAAAGGTTGAATTGGATTGTAAAAGTTTGATATTAAATTTACTCCAATCATATCTGAAGGAGTTATGCCAAAATGATGGTCAATTTCCATCTCATCTTTTAGCAATAAACCCATGTCCTTTTTCGAATAGAGCTATAGTCTCAATCCCTTGGAACTTCAAAGATGATACTAATTTTCGCCTAAAGAACCAGAAAAATGAACTCATACTATATAATTTAACTGATTCAAAAATCGAATTCATCGCGGAAGTCCCCGCTCTTGGTTATGTTATCTACGATCTTATTCAATCTAAATCCGTTAAATTAAAAAAGATATCTAATGGTTATTGGTATTCTGTTGATATATCATCTTCGAAGAAAACCATTCAAATTACATTTAAAAATACATATTCTTATGATATTGAATTTAATTTGGAAGATCCTTATGTTTTAAATTTAGTTGATTATTTTGAGAATAACCTCAAACAAACGTATCTTATTCAAGGTGTTTTTAAGAACCAAGAATTTACGTTAGAAATCATTCAATATAAAGGAATTAACAGATTAGAATATAATTTGGATGCAAAATCGATAAAGGGAATAGTTGTCAAACCTAAGTTTAACTTCTCAGAAAGCTTTATTAATTATCCTTTTGGTGTTGAAAAAACTAAACGAAAATTCATCCAATCTTTGGATTTTTTATTAATAAGGAATGATAACATTTCATTACTTTATATTCAAATGAATAGTCAAAAATTTACAATAGATCAATCTTCCTTAAAATTTTGTAATGAAATTAAAGGAAATGGGTTTTATAAATTTGCAATTATCTTAGACAATGAAATTAATATTAGCAAAGCCCTTATTCATTCAAAATCTTATTTTTTCAACTTATATGGTTTAGTTTTGGGTGAAATTAACCCATCAGTGGAAAAGATCAATTCCTTTCTATCTGTCAATTCTCCAATTATAATTGAAAATATATGGAAACGTGCCAAGGATCAATTTATTAGATTATTTAATCCTTCTAATACGTTACAAAAAGTCAAATTAAGAGGATCACTAATAAAACACCCGATCAAAGAAATAAACTTAAAATATAATGAATTAAGAATTGTAAATCCACAAAACTTTGAGATGAAAGCTTGGGAGATCAAGACAATTAAATTAGACTCATCTAAACAGGAGTAATATCTTGTTTTTAAAAGCCTAAAAAATATATATTTCAAATGTAAGGTAATGCAGTAAAGAAAAATTAGATTTGTGAAGTTTTGGTTTTTTTTTCTTCGTGTAAAACATCAATTTTCTGCCTAATTTCTTCATATCTGTTTTTAGTAATAGGAAAAAATATCATAGACAGAATTCCAATGGCAAGTGCTATTGAAGGGAAAAGCCACATCAATAATTTTAACCCAAGTACTGTTTGTTCAGGCGTACCTATCGGATCAAAAACTTTCCATCCCACACTATTGAATACAAGGCTTATGGATAAAAATATAGCAATTGTAGATAATTTTACAATTAGAGCATCAACACCATAAAAAGACCCTTCTCTTCTTACTCCTGTTCGTAGTTCATCATCATCTATTACTGAGGCAAGGGTAATTCTTCTAAAGAACAACATTCCGGCTAAACTAAAGCCGGCTATAAAATAAGTAATCATCCCAGAAATGAAATCTTCGCTAAATAAAAATGGAATTGTGACAATAATTCCACTTGCCAGGGCAACAATCAAACCACTTTTAATCCCTAACTTTAGGGACACTTTCTGCCAAAAAATCATAAAAATGATAGCGGATATGAACGAAAATCCGAGTAAAAGTGAAATCAGAAAAGAATTACTTTGATTTAGAACATAACTTCCATAAAGAGCTGTAAGGGTGGTGTATATGCCTAAAATGTAATATGTTGAGAAGTTTGCAATGATATATGTAATAAATGCTTTATTCTTAAGAGAATAGCTAAGAGCTTTTTTAAAGGACGGTGCGATCTCAGGATCTTTTGAATATTCGAATCTCTCTTTTAACCCATATTTTATAAAGATACCTGCGGATAATGCTACTATTATTGCAATAAATAATCCCGCAAACCGATAATTGACAAAATAAATAGGATTTTCATATTCGCGAATGAAAAAGCTAGGTGAAATAAACGCAATTATTAATGCAAAAATAGTAAATATTTGGAGAATAGTATTTGCCTTGGCCCGATCATCTAAATTTTGATACATCTCTGGAAATAGCGCCATTTGATTGACATAAAACATCGTATAGAATGTGTCGTAAACTAAAATTATAATTAAAAAATACACAAATGAAGCAAGTTCTGAATCTAACGGAGGTGTCCAGAGAAGTACTAAGAGTATACATGTCGGTACAATTCCCAGAATGATAAAGGGTTTTCGTCTTCCTAATGAACTCTTACCTCGATCGGACCATGCTCCCATAATTGGATCATTAACTGCATTCCATAGTGACCATATTATAAATCCAAATGTAATGATGTTAACATCTAATCCCACAACAGCAAAATAGAAGGTAAATAGGAGAAAGTTAAACAATTGAGTTGCTGAATTATCAGCAAAGTTTGCAAAACCATAAGCTATCGTTGTAAATTTGGTTATTCGATATTCAGAAGTTTTTCGATTCTTCATAGAAAAAATAAATTATTTACTGAATTTAAAGGATAAATACGATTTTTGAAAAAAATGTGAAATATTGGATTAAGGTAATGGTTTTTCTTTTTCAATATCAGTAGGAGTTCGCCCCTTCTCTAATTGTTCGAACCACCACTTATCCGTAGAGATCATTTCTTTTGCTTTTTCCAACACTTCCTCAATATTTGCTGCTTTAACTATAACAACACCATTAATATCACCAAACACCAAATCACCGGGAGTAATTAATCTACCACCACAAGTTATTGGTTTCATAACATGTTCCATATTTATAACCATCCTTCCGCGAATAGATGAGCAAATTATCCCTTTAGCGAACAATGGGAATTTTAGATTAATTACTTGGGCAAGATCACGAACGGGACCGTCTACTAATCCACCCCGAAATCCTAAACCTTGGAGAATTCTGCTAGTGCTCTGTCCTAACCCCGCAGCGATCATTTCTCCTGACATATCAACACACATAACGGGAAATTTTGGAGTCTGTTTGATAAATTTAACCATTTTCGCAATAACATTTCTATCTAAAGGTTCATCAGAAAGTTCTATTTTCATAGTTCCCGCATATCCAACCATCCTTGCTCCCGCCCACATAGGTCTAATTTCTGGATGAATGAATCCAGGTTCGAATCCTAATTCATCGATCGCATCCGATACAGCACAGGTATATAATCTTGAATATTCAACAAGTATCTGTTCCATCTTTTCTTCTTTCATAACTTTCACATTGTAAAGGTATATTTAATATTGTATGATTAAAAATATTCTATTAATGATATTATTTTAGGTATAATCGCATATTAAATTATAAAGTATATTTAGATAATGATTTCAAGTTGAAGAACTATATGAATGAAATAAAGATTGATCTTAAAAGTAGAAGTAAACAAATTTTTGAAAATGTTAAAAATACACCTTTCAAATATATTGCAATGGGCATAATGAAGGGTCTGGGCCTTGAAGAAAAAGATATAGAGGAAAAACCATTTATTGGAGTAGTAAATACTTGGAATGAGTTAAATCCAGGCCATAAACATTTAAATATTCTTGCGGAAGCTGTGAAATATGGAATTATAGAGGCTGGAGGTATTCCATTTGAATTTTGTACGGTAGGACCTTGTGATGGCTGGGCAAATGGGAACGAGGGAATGCGTTATATACTTCCCCAAAGAGAATTGATTGCTGATTCAATTGAAATGATGGTTCAAGCACATAGTTTAGACGCCATAGTGACTCTGTCTGGATGTGATAAAATTAATCCTGCAGTGTTAATGGCAATACTGCGGCTAGATATTCCCGCTATTTGCGTGCCAGGAGGACCAAGTATGTACGAAATAAGGTTTAAACCAGATTTTAAAGGAATAGACCAAAGATTATATAGCGATTTTATGCAAAAGTTTAGTTGTATATCTTGTGCCACCAATGGAGCGTGCGAATTAATGGGGACGGCCAACACTATTCAATGTCTAATGGAGGCATTTGGGATGACATTACCTAATGCTGCAACCACACCTGCTATGACTCAGATGAAATATGTCCTCGCAAAAAATTCAGGCAGACAGATTATGACTTTATTGAGAGAAGGGATTCGACCTTCAGATATAATTACAAGAAAATCCTTGGAAAATGCTTTAATGGTTGATGTTGCGATAGGAGGATCGACTAACTCTGCACTCCATCTTCCTGCAATTGCCCATGAAATGGGAATTGATTTTGATCTTGAATGGTTTAATGATTATAGCAAAAAAATTCCTACAATCGTAAATGTTTCCCCATCGGGAGATTTTGGAATTACAGATTTCTTCAAAGCAGGTGGAATTCCTGCTGTATTAAAACGATTAAAAACCTTCTTGCATTTAGATACTTTAACTGTAACTGGAAAAACTCTTGAAAAACAAATTAAAAGAGTAAAAATACTTGATGATAATATAATTAGACATTTAGATAACCCCATATTTTTAGAAGGAGGAACAGTAGTTTTGAAGGGAAATTTAGCTCCCGAAGGTGCTGTGGTTAAGCAGTCAGCAATAAACAATCCTTCTATGTTAAAATTTGAAGCAAGAGCAGTTTGTTTTGATTCTGAACAAGATGCTCTAAAAGCACTAGTATCAAAATCAATTCAAAATAATTCAGTTGTTATAATCAGATATGAAGGCCCCAAAGGAGGACCAGGCATGCCAGAATTGTTAGCATTTACAGCAACTCTTATGCTACGACGAAATTTAGATAAAATTGCCTTAATCACAGATGGACGTTTTTCTGGGGCGACTTTAGGTCCCTGTATAGGTCATATAAGTCCCGAAGCATATGTTGGTGGTCCAATTGCAATAATTGAGGATGGGGATCTCATCCAAATTGACATACCCAATCGTAAACTTGACGTCGATCTAACTCCAAATGAGATTCAAAAAAGATTTAATCAATGGAAACCGTTAGAGAGAGAAATTAGGAGTAAAACCTTATTAAGGTATAGAGCCTTAGTCTCTTCAGCCGCGAAAGGTGCAGTATTTAAATTGTAACTTTTAATACAACCCTATTAACATCGCTAGTTATTCTTTAATAGAGGATTCCATTAAAATAAAATTATAGTGTTTTCTCTAAGGCATTTGATTGCTACAGGGGAATATCCCTGCTTTAGGAGAACTTCCATATATATTTTCTAACTCTTCTATCATCTCTTTAAAAAATTTACAAAAAAGAGTCGATTCTGGATAAAAATGGAGAAGATCTGCTCTGCTGATATTTGGAGAAAAAATCCCAAAATTCTTACTTCTCATAATTGCGTTAAATACATCGGTATCTCCCCAATTCTGATATAGTTTTGATCCAGTTTCAGCCTGTAATGAGTGAAACCCTCGTCCTTCACTGGCAGCAGTCATTAAAATAAGCGCTCCTTTCCGTTTTATGAATCTTTTTGAACTAAGGTAAAAATTTAACCCTTTGAACGATTGACTTAGTTCTGTGTCTTCAGGAAAAAGGTTGAAAAAACCAATATCCAAATTTAAATTATTAGGTAATTTCGTCTTATATATTTTTTTTGCCATTTCTGTTGCCTTCCTGAAAGCCTTAATATAATGCCCAGCGAAAACTCCTGCAATTTCTCTTTCCAATGTGGAAATAATATTAATAGTAAAATCTAATCCTACTCTTCTACATACATCTTCGATGTCTTTTCTTAATTCAGTTAATATTCCTAAACCTATTCCTATGCCGCGAATACCAGCTTTATGATTGGCTTCAAGAGTTTTAATTCCCGCTATCCCCGGTAGTATTATTTTTGCGCCTCCTCCAAATCCAGCTAGAGGATGAGGCAATACTGTTCCTATCGCAATTTTTACATCTGCTTCATAATAAGTTTTATTTATATATATTGGAGTGCCCTTATCAGATTCACCCAAGAAGAGTAAATTTTCATAAGGATGATGATTTTCTATATTTATTCTCTCTATAATTCCTTTTCCGACTTTTTTTAAAAAATCTAATCTATTCATAGGGCGATGTGCTCCTAAGGCAAAAATGAGAGTAATATTATCATCTTTAATACCTGCTTCATTCAAACATCCAAGAACAATTTCTAATATATCCCCTAATTTTGAAGGTCGTGAGATGTCCTCAGCAATTATTACTGCATTTTTTTTATTTTTAGCAAGTTTTTGAATAGTTTGAGTTCCTATTGGGTTGTTAATTGCATTTTCAATTTCTTTTTTCGATATTTTTGGCGCATTAATCATATTGAATATCTCAACTTCCCATGAATCTGGAAAATCTAATATGTAAGCTCCTTCATTATACCAAGCGGCCCAAGGAATTTTAAACTGTTTAACCATATTAATGACTCCTTATTCCCTCAAACATAACCCTCAATATTTAATTTCCTTAATTTTTTTAAGGTAGGTATACCATTCTTATTCCATCCTCTGAATTTATAATATTCATTCAGCATATTATCAATTTTTAGAATTTTATTTTTTGTTAATCCTCTCTCTAAAGGATATTGTAAGCGAGGAGGAATCGTATCGTCTTTTCTAGTAATTCCGCATTTATTATTAAATATTCTCTTTAAATTAAAGATTCTCTCACCGATCTCTAACAAATCTTCTAACTTAAACCTAATACCAGTTAAATAATATATTGCATCTCCCAATAAATCAAATAAATTCTCTACTATTTGTGTTCCAGATGTTATTGTTTGCTTACAAATACCAAATGAATTAACTATTTCCGCAAGATTTTGTGTCATTGCGATATCTCTAGCAAATTTAGGTTCATCACTAGTTCTTTCTCTTATTGGTTTCTCTTTAGTAATATTCAATGCATCATTAAAACCTGTAAATCCTGAATATTGATCATTTCCATATCCTCTTCCATGGCAAGCGCCCCTATTCGATGTTGCATATTGTAACCCAAGCGGAAAAATCGCACGAGGGTCATGCATGGGTGCTTCCAGCCCTTTTACATCGGATAATAATTCCTCTGAGCCCTTTCCTATCAGTTCCGCAGCTTTACGTGAACCTTTACTCAATATTTCTCCAATACCCTCTTTTTTACAAATCATCTCAGTAAGTTTGATGATTGCATCTGCATCCCCCCATTCAAGGGGAAATCCGATATCCTCTTCCGTCAAAAAACCTCTTTCATAACAATCCAAAGCAAATGCAATTGTACAACCTGTTGAAATCGTATCAATCCCCATTATATTACATAGATTATTTAAATAAGCAACAGCTTCGACATTCGAAAGTAAACACATTGCACCAAAGGCTGCGGTGGTTTCATATTCTGCTCCTGCCGCATTTTTTATTTTATAAGGACCTTCTATAATTTCTATTTCACGACCACAACTAAATGGGCAAAGATAACATGGTTTATTTCTTACATGATATTTTTCTAAAACTACTGCTCCAGTGATCTCATTTACTCCTTTCCATTTATGTAAACTCCAATTTTTATGAGGAACATCAGAGAGTCTTTCAAAATAATCTATTGCGTTGGTTCCATAATTCCGTAATATCTCCGCCATAGGAGACTTCTGAAATAATTTAAAAATATTTCTTGAGATTTCTTTAAATTTTTCTTCATTAAAATACTCTAATTTTTCATTACCTCTTACAGCAATGGCTTTTAAATTTTTAGAACCCATAACGGCGCCCATCCCAGTTCTTCCTACAGCCCGGTGATGATCATTTAGTATAGAAGCCAAAGAAACCCTTTTCTCCCCAGAAGGGCCAATACATGCAATTTTAAACTGCTTTCCCAATTCTCTATTTAATTCTCTGATAGTATTATCTGTAGTTAATCCCCAAATATTTGATGCATCTTTTATCTCGTAATGATTATTATCTATTACTAGATAGACAGGAATTTCTGATGTTTTTCTAATTACTATTCCATTTAATGATTTCCTTAACTCTGCTCCAAAAAAACCGCCAGATAATCCCTCTCCATAAATCTTAGTTAAAGGAGATCGTGCTGATACTGAATAGAATCCCGAACATGGATATGCCGTTCCTGTTAATAATCCTGTCATTAATGCTATAATATTATTTTTATCTAGTGGATTATATTCATATGCTTTATTATTTAGTAAATATTCAATAGCAAAACCTGGACCACCTAAAAGCTTCTTGATTCGTTCCATATCATAATAATTCTCATTGAATGAGTGTTTTTCTAAGTCTACTTCTAAAATTTTACCAATCTTTTCTCTACTCATAAAATCTCACTTTTATTTTCACTATCTCTAATTTATACTTACATTATCTTAAATAATAAGTGATAAAAAAAATTATGTGAATACTTGATATTAAACTTAAAATGAAATGCTTAAGTTTATAATCCTATGTCTGAAGAATTAATTCATTATAATTTAAAAGGTCATATAGCAGAGATTACTATTGATCGACCCGATAAAGCCCACGCATTTAATGTCGAAATGTTAAAGGTACTTTATAGTAATTTAATAGAAGCAGATAAAGATGAGAAAGTAAAATATGTATTAATTAAAAGTACGGGTACAAGATTTTTCTCTGCAGGCTATGATTTAAAGGAAATTCAAGGCTCTCCTGAAAATGTTAAGCAAGTTACTAAATGGGGTCGAAAAGTAAATGAGACTATGCTCTTCATAAAAAAACCAATTATCACACAGGTTCAAGGCATTGCTGTTGGATTTGGAGTCCTAATGATATTAGCGTCTGATCTAAGAATTTTTGCCGATCGTCCAAAAGAGGAATTGTATTTGCGTCTTCCCGAACTTGCTATTTCTGCTTTTCCGCAAACAGGAGCAACTTTGCTTCCATTATTAGCTTTTGGACAAAGCTATGCCAAGTATTTATTATTTTCTGCTGATAAGGTTGGATTGGATAACTTAAGAAACATTAACTTTCCAACACGCGTTTTTCCTCTCGAGGATTTGGACATTAAGACAATGGAGTTCATGAGAGATTTGGTGAAATATAAGAATGAATTTATTTATACTACTAAAACTATGCTGTCAATTATGCATAAAAGATATATTGAATCGTGTTTTGATTTAGAGGACGAATGTGGAACAATAGCTTATGCAAATAAATCATATGAGGAACTTAGCCAATTTATTAGAAAATTATACAAAAAATATACCTAAATTTATCCTTTTACTCTTTTTTTATTTTATGTAATTGTTCGATAAGTGCACCAGTTAATTTATAAATAAACTGCTCCATTTTTCAATTAGAATACTTTTAAGTTGAAAAAAATGACAATCGATAAAATTAAATCTTCAATCCGAGAATTTTTGATAACTATTGTTTGGTTGTTAATCCCCATTTTCCAGTATGTTCCTTGCGCTTCAATTTGGTTTGGGATAATGAGTGTACCCTTAATAGGATATTTATCATTTTTTTTCATGAATCCTTCGATAGCAATAATGGATTTTAATTTCTTTTTGGGATATGGTTTTCCTTGGAGTTTT
>Ga0180433_10008469_pt1 | contig 12788 bp, 18 predicted proteins | sample SS_ome_8_FD_132980 | JGI IMG/M metagenome (GOLD analysis project Ga0180433, IMG submission 132980) | Hypersaline lake sediment archaeal communities from the Salton Sea, California, USA - SS_1_D_1 metaG | ecosystem: Environmental > Aquatic > Non-marine Saline and Alkaline > Hypersaline >... | reverse complement strand
GTATATTTGTCCATTTATCCATAGATTCCTTAATGCGTTCTAATTCATCTGCTAATTCTTTTGAAACTTCAATTTTGACCGTTCTTTTTTGTTTTTTTCTGGTCATTTCAATACCTACATATTTATTTAGTGATATTTAAATATTTTGTATATTTTAATACTTTTCAAGTATAAAACCTGCATCCCCATTTGAATACTCATAGTTACCACTTACAGCAAATCCATGATGCATATGCAAATTTAGTGAACGTAAATTATTTGCTCTTACAATAGCACGAAATTTAGCACCATTTGATACTACTGTTTCAAGTAACTTACTGCCAATCCCCTGACCTTCAAAGAACTCATTAACTACTATTCTACTAATCAGTATATATGTATCATCACGCTTGCCAATGATAAACCCAATCAATCTCTTTCCAACATATGCACCATACGATAATTCAGGAAATAATTCCAATCTTTCGGCATATGTATCTTCCGACCAATGTGATTTAAATCGAGCATCAAGACGGATGATAGTATCTATCTCTTGTGGTGTGAGTTTTTTGATTTGCATTTGTAATCTCCAATTTACAGGGAAGAGGGTGGATGGGATGGGATGCTTGTTTGATTTTTGGTGTATCAAATCAAGGATGGGTGAACCACATGGAAAATGTGATAAATGCTTGTTCACACAAAAAATCCTTCTTCCTTTCTGCATGGATTAGAAACCAGCAAGTATATCTCGAATGCCAGTAACGACAAATTCGAATGCTGATTTCCATATATCGATTACTCCTGCTGGGTCTCGAGTTGATATTGCCATAAACACACTGAAAGCGATAGCACATATCACCAACATACCAGTAACGTTCAGGAACGTGAATTTCGCTGTTCTTGGTGGTGATGGATAATACCCTTGCATAGGTGGTTGTTGTACGTATATTGGTTGTTGCTGTGGTGCAGGTTGCTGAATTATGATGGGTTGTTGTGCTTGTGATTGCTGTCTTGGTTGTCTTGGTTGCTCTTGTTCACGCATTGGAACAAGTGGACGTGTGTATTTCAGTGGTTTTGGTTGTGGGTTATAGAAGTTTGGATTTGCTCTTGGTGGCGACGGGTTATGCAATGGTCGATGTATACTGTTATTTCTTGGTCGACTTCGTGGTTGTTGACGTGGTTGACTTCTTGTATGATTTTGTTTTGCTCGTTGCTCTCGAAAGTAATCTCGGCACTTCTGTTTACCAGCATCGAAATTTCTATATTTCATCTTTTGCCTCCTTTAAGTTTTCTGGGATAATCCCATTTCTAAATCCAATTTTTCCTTCTTTTGCTAATTTCAACATCACCTTTTTCACTTGTTCTTTCGGAATAGGAAACTCTGTACCAACATCTTTTTTCCATTCTTCTTTCAATTGTTCATACTCTTCTGTGATATCAGAACGTTCAAGTCGATGTAACATATCTTTTCGACGTGTTTTTTCTTTCAATTCTATCCACTCTTCATCACTGATGTCTTCAAGAAAGAAATTCCATGATGATTGGAGTCCTTGTTTCTCTTTTGAACTATCAAGAACATCACGTTTTCCCCAAACGATATTATCATCTTTCCTTGAGAATGCATTGAACACCATTCTGCCCTGTGGGTTTTCTTTTGAAAACTCTGTTATCACTAATGCCTCTTTCCGATTGATATCTCTGCTTGGTTTTTCTACATGAACATTACTACTCACCCATGATTCCATGATTAACCAATACTTAGTGATTTTCTCTTTAGTAACAACATCACGTAGAGCAATCTGGAATTCACGTTTTTCTTTATCATTGTTAAAGGTCATTGGAGCAAAGAAGATATCATTCTTCTTGCCCTTTATTCCCTTGCGTAACATGATTGCTAATGGATTGTGATGCTTATCACGTTCAAGCAGAATCTTCGCTTGCTTTTCAACAAACTCTAAATTATATTTACTCATGTTTCCTCCAGTGTGAAGAAACCAGGGTCGTTGAGTGCTTTCATAGTGAATGCACCTGCTAATCGAGTGATTTCTCTATGATAACTTTCTTGGGTATGTTGACCTTTTTCATGTGCAATCTCATGGATAAGCAGATTGATGTTCTCTGATGTAATTTTATTGAAGAAACTCTTCGGTATTAATGCAAGATTAAATCGTAGTGTTCTACCACCATAATCTGCTCTGGTGTTTGTACCAGGTGTATCAACAAATTTCACATTGATACTGTTACCTTGAAACTCTCTTGCACATTTTTGACAAAATTTACCGAATGATTGTAATCCACCAGATGCTGGGACAGGTTTTGCCTCTTTCAATCCTTTTGTTCCAAACAACTCGGATGAAGATGGTATTAATCCATATTCCTTAATTTTATCCCACTCTTCCTTGGACATTTGTGAACCACCGATAACGTTGTAACCATTTGCCATTGCGTTATCGTTGGCATTTGGGTCAAATGGATTTTTACTGCAAATGTTATCACCAAACCGTTTCTTCAATACTGTTTCCACAGCATCTTTTTTGATACGGTCATCTTTTGTTGCCTCTCTAACCCAACCATCGGATGCTTGTTCATCACTGATTACATCGTGAACTTCATTCAGGACTTCTGCATATACATCTTGAACAAATGCTGGTCGCACACTCTCTCTATCAGCATTGAGAGGTATCTTTTGTTGTACATCAAGATGCCAGGGTGTTTCTATTGGCATGATTGGAATACCCATTTCATATAAGTGGGATTTGATATCAGCATCATGTTCAACTACATGCACCATTGTATTTCGTTGTGTGCGTTGCATACTATCATCTTTCAACACTTCGGTGAGTAGTTTTGCTTTGACCTTTCTAAATACTTTTTTCGGTTTGATAGCAATACCATTTACCGTAAATGTGATATCAGTTGGTGGCAATAATTTATAGATATGTTGTTCCAACTCGGCAAAATCTTTTTTTGTTCCATCAAAAGTAACCGTTATGATACTACCTGCATCACGTTTTTCATCTGGAACTTCTGTTCTCCCACTATCATCAAATATTATTGTACCTTTAGTAGTTGATACAACAGCACTATCGCAGATTGCAATTACTTGCTTTTCACCGAGATTAAATCTGCCACGTTTCGTTGGGTCTCTTCGTTTGTAAGTATCAGCAAACAGTGTGTATGAATGTGTGATATCTGCAAACCCTGTTGGATTATCATCTTCAACACTGATTGTTATTTTGCTTTTAGCATCATCGTACATCATTTTAACAATACAGTGCTTGATGTTTTCATCCCAAGCATTCTGCACTAACTCGTTGATTACGAATGTTTTCGATTTTCCTTTTTGTAATGCTCTTAATCCTTCTTTATCTACACTAAACCAATCTTTCATATTATTCCTCCTGTAAATCACCATAGTAGGCAAATACATCATTTGTATTCCATAATCCTTCTGCATCTTTTTCACTATCTGCACGTATGATTGCTTTCACACCATCATCAAATTTTACAGATTTCATTCTCTTGGGTAATTTATGACCTTTGAGAATAAAATTTCTGATGTGGCATTCATCTTGATAGTTTGATAACTCTGTGAATAAAAATTTCACTTGCTGATAATCATAGCAAATTGGCACAAACTTACGCTTACAATTATTCACACAACTGATGCATAAACTATCTGCTTTCTGCCACCGTTTCGTATCAGGATTAAACAACTTAACTGTATATCCATCATCTTTCAGTGGACACATTTTGTAATGACACATTTTACCACTTCCAAAGTAAAGGTGAAAGGGTGAGGGAAAGGTTTAGGTGTTCAAACTTTTACGGTGAGAGAGATGTAAAAATTCGACCATTGAACCCAACACCCTTTCATAGTGAGTTTATTCAGCAGTAACAAGTGGAGTTGCATCTTTCTTCAAGAGTTTCGCTCCAACTTCCTCCAGTGCAATTCTGTTATCGTAGTTTTCTTCATCTTGTGCAATACGAGTAACTGCCATGCTCATTCCCCATTGGGTGTTGCCTGCATTGGGTGAGTTATCAATAAACTCATTGAGAATGTTCTCTTCTTGCGTTTTGGTAAGATTGAAGTGCTTGGCAATCTTTTCAATTGCAACAGTTGGTTTCACTACTTTTATGCTTGCAACTTCGTTGATTTCATCAATCCATTTTTGGAATACTTCGGTTGTGAATGTTTGATGTATCATATCTCTGATTTGTGAGAATAATAATTCATCAGAAAGTTTCTTGGTTTCATCTGACCAATCAACTACACCGAGTTTGCGTTCTTTTCCAACATGCACTTTTCTCAATGCTCTATCAGAAACCATTCCGTTAGTGCATACAAGAACGTTGATGAATGGTTGTACAGAAAATGCACCATTGCCAACTTCTGAATTGGAAATGATTATGCCACCGTGAACAGGTTCGGGTTGTTTTACACCACGATATTTCTCGATGTTTGCAGATAAATCTGGTGATGTGAATTTCATGTAAAGTTTGGTATCAGAAACTCTTGCATCAATGATATCCACAAGTTTGCCATCGTTTCGGATTTTTTGAATTTCCTGAACGGTTAAAAATAGTACATCATAGTTATTAATTGGATAATATTTTGAACTCAATAATGCACGCACTTTCCCATCAAGTACTCTAACCATTCGAGTATCTTTTTGTGGCATCCATTCATTGATGTTGTGTGCTAAAAGGTCGATTTTACCAGCATCTTCCATCTTGCGAAAGTATCGCATTGGGATACCAGTTTTATCAGCAAATTGAGTTTTTGCCCAGTTATTTACACCGTGAACTGGATTGTAACTTGGTACATTCAAATGTTGTCGTTCATCATCAGTTAGAGCAATATCGATACCAAGATTGTTGCCATTTTTCACAGCAATAATTCTGTCGCTTGGTACAACAAGGTCGTAACTGTTGTTCATCTGCCTTTTTAATTCCTGGAAAAGGGAATTTACCTTTTCTCTTACATTGTCGCGTTCCATGTGGTATTTCACCACTACTCTATATGTAAGAGGTAGTATATAAACTTTTTCAAAAAATTAATACTTTTACAGTATATTTAAAGTTTCTCGTCCAATGAAAATCTGAATGCAGATGCTTCTTCTCTTGTTGGTGCTTCAGCACTCATGTGTAATGCCTCTTCTCTTGCAAATGGAAATAAGTATAAAAGATTTTGCAATAGTGCTTCCCAAATGTATTTCCACTCGATTGCATACCGTTGACCAGTTGGTCCATCAGTGAGTATTACATATGGAAATTTATCTCTAATTCCAATTAAGTATTCAATAAATTCACTAATATGTCTGAACTCAGTAATTCTACCATCATAATTATGATATGAAAATCGAGTACTTCCATGAGATAATAAAGACCAAGGATAAATAAAATTTAATCTATGTGCTTCCTGTGATGTCAATCCAACATTCTTCTCTATCTTTTTCCGAAGCAATGCTTTTATCTCATTTTGGAAACCATGAACATCACTAAATGTCCTACGTTCCTGTGCTTGTTTATGTGGCACTTACTACATCCTCAAAAATCTTTTCTTCTTTTTGTTTTTTTGACTTCTTCTTGGGTTTTTCTTCCACTTCCTCTTCATCATCATCGAATGCCATGTATGCTGGAGCATTATTGTTGTGTGCTTCAATGTAATATTTTGGGTCAGGTTTAAACACATCAGAAAAATTAATTAAACCAAACTTACCCATTCTGTCAATGTAAGCATCATTTCCATGTTTAATATCACCATCAAGATTATCAATAGCACGTTGTAACACTCTACTGTGTTTCTTATCTGCCATAGCACCTGGTAGAAATACCCGATACATGAACTTATCAAGCATTCTCCAATCCATATCACGAATAGATTGAGTGTTTGCTATCACTTTCATTCGGCACTTACGGAAATCCTTTGAGAACACAGCAAACTGACCAATACGTTTGTGTTGCTTACCTGATGTATTAGAAGGAATAACTTCACCAATCTCATCAATATATACATGTACCCATTCACCTTTGTGTCGAAGGGATGCAATGAATTCCATCCATTCTGTCCTATCACCAAAGAAAACAGTATTGATTTTACCTGGTTCTGCAATTTCCCATAACTCGTCGTGTGTATCAAAGTACTTTTGTCCAAGGTCTACTTCCTTCAGTTTCTTATTGATATCACGAAACACAACTCCTGAACCCCTTTTCACAAAGAATTGGCAATATTCTTTTCCAACTTTGAATGATTGCAGTGGAGCATCGTATGTTTCACTAAAGAAAATCTTTTGGTCAGGATGATGTTTTAATGTATATACCATCCACGATGCCATAGCAGATGTTTTACCACCACCCATAGCACCAGTGATATAACAGAATGCACCACCGTAATCAGATTCCTGACCAAGCAACTGCTTTATAATTCTGTGTCCTTCTATCTCAGGTTTTGATGCCAATGAACATCACCTATAGATTGAAATCTTTTGGTTGATTTTGTCCTCTTTTCTTTCTGAAAGATAATTTTGGTTTCTTTTGTTCTTCCTGAGGTGGAGGTGCTTGTGGTTGAGGTGGAGGTGGTAGTGGTACGTTTTGTGGTTGTTGTTGCTGAAAACCTGGTGGAGGTGGAACATTCTCAAAATCTTGTTGAGTTGGTGGACTTGGGTCTCCTTGCATTGGACCACCAATTGTTGAATGCACAGGGATTCTCATTGGTATGAGTTTATATTTTTGCATCACTTCCATAATGATTTCTTCATACACTTCTCGGTAATCCCACATTGCTTTAAATCCACGAGACTGATACACTGCTTGTTTTTGTATCTCATCTCTTGCATAACTTGCTTCTTGTTCAATTGCTCTTGATTCTTCATCGAGGTCTTTATCCAACTCTTCTTTATATTCCATTAATTCTTGAAATGCTCTTGGAACTGCCTTCATCAAAACCTCAATACTTTTTGCAATTTCATCAAATAAATCTGCTTGGTGGTCTTCTCTTGATAACTGTAGGTCATCAAATTTGTGTGCTAACCTGTCCTCAAGAGTTCTGCCTACCAATCTTTCTTCTACTGGTTGAACCATTTCTCTCTCACCGCCTATTTTTTCTTATTCTTCTTTCTTGCTATAATTTCTAATACAACAATACAACTGATACAGATGATTACACCTGCAACAAATGAGTTTGGAAGAACACTTGCTCCACTACCATTTGCTGTCATATCATCTGCTGGTGATATTGTGATATTCAATACAGTTACAACTCCAACTACAACTACCCCTAACCCTAAACAAAACATCAGAAGTTTAGTTGACGTTGGAATACTACTCATCAGGTGTTACCTCAATGAACACAACATCCCCGATATTCCACTTGTATTCATTCCAAATATCAAATGGAACAGTAATTGCTTCAGGTCTGTTGGTTTTAATTGCATCTAACTTCATTTGTTCAATAAATCCCATTGGATTTGACATGATTGATGATGTGTCTTGCTTCTCTTTCACAGGTTCTGAACGTTGAAGAGTTAGTCTAATTCTATCTCCCTCTTCTGCTAAACCTATGATTTTATACATTTCTTTCATAATCGTCTCACCCGTGATATCTTCGCCTTGTGAACAGGTGCTTTATGCACAGGTGCCTTACTTTTTCTTGTCGTTCTTCTTCTACGTTTTCCCATTCATATCACCCTGTTGGACCAGGCAAATCACTCATATCATAGCGATTCTCTTTCCTTCTTTGTTGCCATTTGTCCCATAGTTTATTTTTGAATACATATCCAATTCCTGCAATACCAAAGTAAATACCAACAATAATTCCAATCCACTTGAATACTTCAAGTAGTGAACCACCTTCTCCTTCTACAACTACATAGTTGAACATGAAGTATATGAGAACACTTGGAATTGCTATGATAACGATACCTAATAATCCGTAACCAAAATAATATGTACTTGTATCTAAGAATGCAAGTAACTTTTGAATTCTTCTGTTGTGCTTACGATACCGTTCTGGTGTTGATACATAATAATACGCAATACCTATGATTGCCATCATAGCACCTATTACTAATACCATACCACCAATGTTGAAAACAGTATTTGTGGCATCTACCGTTGATGATAAATTACTGGCAGACGACTCAGACATATTACCTGTAAATGTAGTAAAGGTAAGATATCCTACCACAAAAACCACTATTGCTAATATGATAATAGTGGTACTACCCTTTCCCTTGTGTTCCATCTTTATCTCTCCTCACCATTTTTTTATGCTCTTCTTTCATCTTTTTCCCTTGTTCCGCACCGATATCCCATTTTGTTTTCAGGATACCTTTGGAGTATTCTTTTTGGAAAGCGAGGTCTTCCTTAAATTTTGACCACCACTCTTTTAACTTTCCCACTACAATCCTCCTTGAAACATCGCCATAATATCTGGCATATACAACATCATAATGATACCGAGAACACCCATACCGACTGCTAACAGTATCAGGATAATCATACTCCCTTTGATTTTAGTTGTTCCAAACCGTTGACTATAGTTCTTGATTTCTTCAATAGTTCTTGCATTGTGATATCTCAGAATAGTACGTAAGTGATATGGTGATACTCTAACTACATAATCTTCAAGTGCATGAAGGTCAATTGGTCTTCCACCAATCATTACCGTCTTTGCGCCTTTTGGTGTTGGTCTTTTCTTGATTTCATCCAAAATAGCTAAAGGATTTTGATAATCGTATTGGTCTCTGGAATATGATGATGAATACTGTTGTTGTGGTAAACCGAGGGGTTGTTCATAAGGAGGAGGTGATGGTGGTGGTGGGGGCACATTAATACGTTGAGGTGGCAATGCCTCTTCGTAATACTCCTCACCACCTATATTTTGGAAGTTTTCGGGTTGCTCGTAAGGTTGTTGATAATAGTTTTCATCATTTGGTTGTGGAATATCTCTTGTTACAAATGAATCTCTTGAAGGTGTAAAATCTTCATAAATATCATCTTGTTGAGTTTCTGGACGTTGAACATTTAGTTCGTCATCAGCAGGTATGCCTTTTCTCATCTTATCCTTTAATCGTCCCATTTATACCCCTCAAATTCTTTACCAGGTTGAAAAGACGCCATCTCTTTTGATGTTATCTCTTTCTGTGTTGCTTTTCCATTTCTCGCTTCTCGTAAGTTAGCAAAACCGAATTTATTCTTGAGTAGTGTACAATATAATACTACATCTAAATCAACAGAATGCCCTAAACCTTCAGGGACAAATCTAATGCTGTGGTCAAATAATCGGTATGATTTGAAATCGTTAATAATTGCATCTAAATCTTTTGAATACGTAGTACCCTCAACTTCTTTTACTGCTGGTGTTATCTTTACTGTTCCATCTCTCTGAACCCAGAACCAAATAATTCTATCTGGTCTACCGAATTCCAATAGATGATTTGCACCAGTTTTATTTGCTCTGGTTTGTAACATCATTATGCCCATAATGGATAAGATTAATCCGACAAAGAATAAAATAAATCTGAAAAAATCAGGTATCATTTCTTGTGCGCTTGCAGGCATTAGACCAGCAAGTGATGCCATGATTAATCCGAACATTACCAGCATATATGCAAACATGAAAATCATATTCTCTCACCACCTTAGTATCTTGGAACTTCTTCCCATTGTTCACCAGATTGGTTTCCACCGCCTCTTCTAAAAGCACTGGATATACGACCTGATAGAGATTTACGTTGCCTTCTTGCGTAAATACGTTCAATTTGTTCTGAACGTTGTACTCCACTTTGACCGTATAGAGTTTGGAAACCATCAACTGAACGTGAGCATTGCATCTTCATTATCTCTTTTCCCATAATCTTTCTTGCTTCATCATATAATCCCATTTCAAGAAGCATACAAATTTCTTCAAATGCAAGAATTAATGGAAAAATATCTGTCCGTTTGATATTACCGAGTGCCATGATTTTTGAGAACATCAGGTAGAACTGATTGAAATATGCTTTCTCAGCAGGTGGAATATCGGGAGACAGCATAAACTGTGTAACAGTTAACGCAGTGTCTCTCTCGAAATCACCCACAGGTTGCATGGGTCGATAAGGATTGATTCCATCCATCTCTCTTTCCTCAACGTAGGGACTTTACTCTTTTTCTTTCTTTATAGTATACCATTGATGTTGTCATCGCCATTACTCCACCCAGTAATGCCATAACTGCTCTTGCGTATATATTGATTGGAGACGGTGTGATACCTATTCCAATTAATGTGATGGAAAAACAGATACCAAAAATCGAAACCAGAAACATTACTGGTGATACTTTTTCTACCTGAGGTTTCATCTTATATTCTACTGCCTCTCGAAAAAGTTTACTTCGATTGATTTGTTTGCCTTCTTTCTCTAACCAATTGTACATCCACATCGGTATACTAATTGATATGGTCTTGGGTTCATTTGGGTCGTAATCACCCACTCTCTCACCACCATTTTTTATTGAGGGGTCTCCCTCTCACATAGGTATTATATGTCCAATCTGATATTTAAAACTTATGGGTTAAAAAGATAAGAATTAGTATTTTTTATATAATCAACATTAATTAGTATTGAATTAACATTGAATTGATAAATAGAAAAAGAGATGGATTAGTTGGTCTTTACTTTGGTCACGCCTGCTTTTTTACACCATGCCCAAACTGTCGATTTTGGGATATTATGTTGTTTTGCAACTTTTCGGTACGGAGTACCTTTCTTTACCTTCTCAATGACTTTCTTTTTGCGCTCTTCTTTATATTTCATACATTTAACATTATATTATTAAGTATATAAAACTTTCTACTTTCTAAGGTCCTACAGGTATGTGATATGTTTGCTCTCCAATACCATCCCAATTAGAGTCCCAACCAGTGTAATTACTCCAATAGTTTCCACAATAGTAAGGACCACCAATTATATTGGTGCTACCAACACAAAGGGTCTTGGTTACATTCCATAATACATCCGTATTTCCTGATTTGTAAGCATTGATTGTACTATTGAAATAATTGTTCCAGATAAGTCCATTATCACCATTTTTCATCTGGAAACCAAAGTTGTTTTCTATCAACTGATTGGTAAACACTGTAAAGTTTTCTGTTCCCTCACACAACAGAGCATTAGTATTATTTTCCAATAAATTGTAAGAAACATTAAGACCATTTATTCCATAGAGAGAAACAGTCTTGTATGCACTGGATGTATTGTGTATAGTATTAGAGTAAATGGTTGCATTGATGACATCCTCAAGTCTAATACCCATAGCATCGTTCAATCCCATCTCACAATACTTAATGGATACATTCTTCACTGGGATATACTCATATGAACCACCAACAAACTCGTTGTTTATGGCAATAGTATTATTATAGAGATACACAGCATAAATACTGATGTTCTCCATTGTTGAGTTTTCTCCCATTGTAGCATGTAACTTTTGGTTATCATCAATGTAAATACCATATTGTCCACAATTTGATATGTTGCAGAATGATATGTTTGTGTTGTTCAAGAAACAGTTTGGATGTTCAACATAGATTCTGATTCCACAAGTTCCACCGCCTCCAAGCATTGTTGTACCATCAATCCAAATATCATCTATATCACCTCTCAATATATTGTCTTCACCTGCAAGGTTGATACCATAATTTGACCAATTGTAGATATAACAATTTGATATGTTGAGACCCCGTCCCCCTCCAAACTGTATACCTCTTGGTGTTTCACCGATAACGGTGCTAATAATATCAACTTGGGTGAGATTAAAAGATAAATCAATACCAGTAACGCCACAATTCCAGAAGGTATTGTTAAACATGGTTACATTAGAATATTCCTTGATTACTGTTCCGTTGCCACAATAGTAAATATCGTTTGATGATATGTTTACCGATTCTCCTCTACTTCCTTCATCATATTCAAATGTATATAATCCATATAGTTCTTCTTCTTCATAAGTAATAACTAAATCATTGGCATCTCTTCCATTGACCATACAAAAATCATATGCTTTTCCATTATTGCCAAATGATGTGCTGTTTAGTAACATTTCTCCATAGAAAGTAAAAATACCTGTGTAATTACTTGCACCTACAAAGAGTAAATTGTGCCATACATATGTGTCCTGCACATACAGATACTCATCAATTATTTCTCCTGTATAGTTAAATGCTGTTCCATTGAATTGATACTTGTAAACATCTCTGTGAGAACTATCAGTAACAAAGACATTATGCCCAGACTCACTAACTGATATTGCATAAGGTCCAGATACATTTGTGGCATAGTCTATGTGTGATAAATTGTTAGCAACAACTGTGTATGCATGTAATCCACCGTTATCTCTTACAAAACAATACTTATCACTGCAAGTTAAATCACCGAAATTATATTCAGTGGATGTATTATGTAACGTAAATGCTGTACCATTATATGTTAATAAGAACAGAGCATCGTCTCCTCCACTCATACCCTCTAAGAAGATATAGTTTTGTGAGCAATCTCCATAATATAAATCTCCCATACCTGATGTAAATGTATTAACCAAATCTATTTCTTCTGTTGTTTCATTAAACTGAACTTCCATTATTCCATCATATTCTGATATTGCATAAAGATAATCACCATCAGTAAATATATCATTGAAATTATATCCAACAGGGTCAGTGTTGTTAATGAATGTAAGATTACCAGTTGTTTCATTCTTTTGGAACACATCAATACCGTACCATCCGTCTACACCGTAATAGTAACCATCAAAGTAGACACAGACATCAT
>Ga0180433_10008468_pt1 | contig 12789 bp, 9 predicted proteins | sample SS_ome_8_FD_132980 | JGI IMG/M metagenome (GOLD analysis project Ga0180433, IMG submission 132980) | Hypersaline lake sediment archaeal communities from the Salton Sea, California, USA - SS_1_D_1 metaG | ecosystem: Environmental > Aquatic > Non-marine Saline and Alkaline > Hypersaline > Sediment... | reverse complement strand
TGCCAGGGGCTGTTGGTCCGTAGCCAGACCCCTTCCATTGTAGGTAAGCTATATGGTTTCCCTCCTCGTATCCCCTCACAACGATGTATGTATAATCAGATACGTCACCATCGTAGAAAAGGGGTACCGGTACTCCTAGCTCGTCCACATAGTCTGAGATCAGTATCCTGTTGCTCCAACCCCCGTTCTCCAGGTACTTGGCCGAGATGAATGGGAACCTAGCTTCATAGAAAAGCCATACCTTTCCCCCGGGGTCAAACCCCAGAGATGGGTACATCATATAGTCGGTGCTGCCATAGTTGGTTACCTTCTCCGCAACAGACCAATCTTGACCCGTCCAACTCTTTGCGTAGAGATGGGTTTCATCGCTATTATCGGATTCATAGACCAGTATCACTGGGTTGTCTGTATTGCCTGTGTAGAGGATTGTGGGGGCTGCTTCGCTCTCTGGCGCTGATGTGATTCTTTCACCTTCTCCCCAGATAATGGCATCAGGAGATGTTGGGTCAATTGTTGGGTTTATTGTCCCTTTTATGACGTATATGTCGTTGTTGTATGAAGCTTTTTTTCCTCTTCCCCCGGTTTCAAGTCTTCCGTAGAAAGCGACCCATATCTGGTTCGCACTATCGCCTGGTACATATGTGGCGGAAGGTGTGCCCACCCGTGCTAGATCGGTCGGGGTGGGGACTTTGATTTCACCGCTCCAACCATCGCAGTTATCCATCCCTCCCCCTAGATCACCGGGTAGAGCGGTTTTATAGGCGAGGCTGTACTGGTAGGTTCTCTTGTCAGGTTTATCGATGTGTCGATGGAAAACCCAGAGCCTCTGACCATCCGTAGTAATTGAAGGCCAATCATCGTGGAATGTGGGGTACTCGTCAGGACTGTTAGGCACCTTGTCTGTGACAAGCCCACCAAGATCCATGACAAGAACACCTTCTTCTCCGATATGGCAAGCCCTGTACCCCAAGAAATTCTCCTGAGTGTCCCGTGTACACCCATAGTACACAGTCCATATTTGGACCTGATCATTTATCTCTGTGAAGCAGACTGTGGGATCATCCTCGCAGCCGTTCGGGTCGTATCCAATCCAGCTCGGTCCTGCCCAAGTATTGAAGCAGAGGGATGCAACCCCTGCAAGAAGGATGAGTACCGGGACAAAGACCATGCTCTTCACCAATATTGTCAAAACAATTCCTCCAAACACTTCTCCTATATACCTCTAGATATCATCTCGCGCTAGACTGCTTCATCTATTTAAAACGTATTGCGCCCTGATCTTCTCGGGATTGCGAGTGAAAGTCGACTAATAAAAGCACCGATCGTTACGGAAAGTCACGCCTATATACAGATTAGATCAAGACAAAGTACCGTACCGTCCGTTTAACTGGAGATCTTGGTTATGATTATTTCGAATGGCAGATAAACCGGGTGGTCTTTGTTCTGGTTAGGGTCATCGTCTTGAGGGGTGAAGTAGTGGTTTATGTATCCGGTGTTTATGATACGCCACTGGTTCTCTGATTCTCTCACCATGTAGATATCAGGGATAGGTTCATCCCAGTGCCATTCATCCTCGTCATAGTGTGATAACGGACCAATCTTTTGCTCTGTTTCAGGATCGTAGAGGGAGACCCTGAAACGACAATGATATTTTTCCCCGATAGGCATGGTCAACATGTCACCGGGTTTCTCCCAGTCCTGTCCGATATCCACGCCGGGTAGACCGACTACTGTAAGTTGGAGTTCGTTGAAGTCATAGAGCCCTGAATCAAGTGTCGGTTGACTCCACAGCCAGCCATCGTCTCCCTGATGGGTTGGGAAAGTGATGTTCACAGATCTTGGGCCTTCGCTTGTCAATATCTGGAGGTGAGCATGTTTATTGAGGAGGCAAACCATGCCTTGGTCGCCGTGTATGTATGGCTCGTCTATGTCGCTCGTCCAACTACCCCCTTCCACGAACTCGATCATTACAGGGACAGGTCCCTGAATTTCGGGGGGAGTATTGTTGATTACTGGCTGGGGAACCGGTGAACTGATGAGCGTGAAATTGATCTTGTTGTCAAGACAATAAGCCAGTGCCAGGGTTTCCCTCCCAGCCATCGTGATAGAAGGCATATACCCCTTAGATATATTGACTGGCTTTTCCCAGTTAACCAGATCCATGGATCTGGTTATGTATACCTCTCCCATGTGGTCGAAAACCACCACAGTGCTATTATCAGGCATACTGGTAATGGATGCACCGAGGGAATAGCTGGGAAGAAGATCAGGGCTGACCTGTGTAATGTTCCAACCAACCTCCTCTTGTAAAGGCCCTGCCCACACCATAGCCATTCCGTCCACATGGACAATAACCGGTCTCCCATTCCGCTGAATCAGCTTAATGGGGCCAAGTGCGTATAGAATATTTTCAGGAAACTGGTGACTCGCAGGAGTCCTGGCAAACTCGGGGGCTGACCAGGTAATTCCGTCTGCGGATTTCATCGTCATGATGTCAGACCCACCGCCAACATCCTCTGCCTCCAGGTACCAGTTCGTTGAGAAAGCCAGTAAGATCTCACTATTCTCTGGGTCTCGGTCCATCTCTACAGCAGTGATACCCCAAATGTAGTAGTTCTGCATATTCCCCGTGGGTATCTGGACCGGTTCTTTCCAAGATAAGCCGTCTATCGATGTCGTAAGGTAAAGCGAGTAATCATAATTCGTTGCTTTTGAAAAAAACAGGCAGTATGTCCCGTTATCTAACCGTAGCAAAACCCCAGTTTGAGCAGGACCCTCTTTATTGGGTACGATTAGCATAGACTTGGTCCAGTTAGACCCGTCATGGGAGTAAGTAACACGAAGCCCATCATCGAAAAACAGCATTCCGTACCGATCCCCGGCCCATACGAGATAAGGATACTGCCCGGAGCTTACGAAGACTTGATCCCCAACCGACATGCTGATCTGTTCCTCAATGATATCCCAAGTATCGGACACCGGGATAATAACATCTTCAGATGACACATTCGAGGTTCCACTCAGATTCCCGTTTGCTGCAATCAGATCATCTGACCCCGATCCATCATCAGACTCGATGACAGGGGCTGCGGCAGAATCCCATACGCCCTTCTCAACCATCCAGAAAAGCCCCCCTGTACCCGCGAAATAAACGGTGAATAGTAAGAGAAGCATCTGCCTCATTGAGAGCGAACGCTGCAACTTCACCCTCCTCTCAGTCTCTACAGTCTCTACATCTCTTTCAGGATCCATCATCACATTACCCTCTTCACAATCTGGGCAGATCTAAAAACCGCCATGCCGAGAACCAGAGAGAAAAGATTAGTCCAAACAGGGCGAAGAGTCAACCAAGCCACAAAACCCAGGACAGGGACAACGATAAAGAAGACGATGTCCCTCTTACCGATAAGCGGGGAGGACGAAACATCGGGGATAATCGATAAAACCTGAGCCCCGCCAAATTGTGTGAGCTTGTAGGGCTTCTCCCTGCCAAACAATATTTTCCTCGCAATATACCCTTTTTTCTCAAGGGTTTTCACCGCTCTTCTAACACGGCCATGATAAATCTCGAACTCCTTGTCCTGATAATCCGTGTGAAAAATCGAAATAGTCAACTCGGTCGTAGTTCTCTCGCCACTCAATAATTCCCTTAGAATCTCTGCTTGAAGCGGGTTAAGATTCAGATGAGCTAGTTTCCTCGTCACCTGGGAGAACTGTGACAACACATCTTCTTTCTCCCTTCCCGGCACAGCTTACAATAAAACCGTGTACTCTTAATCACTACTATTCTGACGGTTCCATCAGAATCCAATACTTTAAGAAAACCGAACCCGTCACGCAATGATGATGAAAAGAATAATAGCATTATCGCTAGGCATGATCCTGATCTTCGGCTTCTTTGTCGCTGGCACCGCAAAGAAACCGGATAAACCCCCTGGAAAACCAGGAGCAACCACCAATGCAGGTATCCTTATCTTTAACGACGATGAGAAGTACCTCTGGCGGAGCGATGAATGGTCACCCCCAGAATACATCCATGAAATAGATAATGTGAAGATGATAATCAACGGCTATGGGGGTGGGATACAGCTGGGCACAGGAGTTGCCTTTAACCCAGAGGAACACAGCCCTAGATCAGTCTACCTTGACTTCTGGGCATGGGATCCTGAAACTGATAATAATGGCCAAATGGAGAAAGGAGAACTAGGAGCTTGGTTCACTTACAGTGAAAACAACCAGAACTGGATCCCAATGTATACAAGCAGCGGCACGGATAACCGCCCGGAATGGTTGCCAAGCGGCAACTATGATCTTGACGAGCTACAACTTTCACCAGAAAATGTCCCCTACACAGGTAAGGGAAAAAACCCACGTGCCCGCGGCACTATGGAAGATATGCCCTACGGAGAACCCTTCCACTGTAGATTCGGATGTTTCGTCCGGGACTCCGCCACAGGCGAAACAGTTGTCTGGATGTCCCACTACCCAGAGGACTGGTTCCACACCACAATGGATCTAACAATGACACGCTACTGGGACGAAACCAGCCAAGAAGACTACTGGATCGTCGAGAACACCGGCTACATCGATGTGTATTACGACAGCATCGAACACGCCGTATACATGCCCTTCCAATTCAAAGTAATGAAGAACACTTAGTAGGCACAACAAACCCATATTTCCATGATAAAACAACTGGGTATGGGCGAAATCCACCACTCAAATCCTGTCATCACTGAGATACTGTCAGATTATGGTTTGCTTTATCCCTTCTTAGGAGAATTTTTATTGAATAGAGCAGTCCTGGATATTGTCAAGAATGCCCCAGGATATTGGGGTTCTTGGTAATTGGAGGTGTGTTTGGTTGGTTGACCCGAGGTTTGTGATTTTTCTCGACAATATAGGGGAATATAGGTTTAGGCTTATAGCACCGAATAACGAAATAATCATAGCTAGCCAGGGATACGACGAAAAAACCAGTTGTCTTAAAGGGATAGATTCAGTGAAACGAAACGCTGCACCCTCCCCGATATATGATCTCACCGCTGGACAGGAGAGCGTAGGTGGGTCTAAGTTCGAGGTTTTCGAAGACTCGAAAAACGAGTTCAGATTCAGATTGGTAGCTGCGAATGAAGAAATAATCGCTGCTAGTCAAGGATATGATGCTAAAGCGAGTTGCCTTGATGGAATAGAGTCAGTGAAGAGAAATGCACCCATAGCGATAACGGTTGACAATACACCCACAACCGCCCATCCCGAGAAACACGGAGTACTCTGGAAAATCATGGCCAGACTTGTCTACTCTTACTTTTTCAGAGGGATGTGGTGGAGAGACAGCATGACTGGGAGCGATTACAGAGACCAATACCCTTACGAAGAATAGAATCGAAGTCAGCTAATATCGTTCTAATATCTACAGATTCTACTTCTTGTGTAGGAAACTACTGCTTGAGGGATTCAGTCTATTTGTGACGTTGGAGCATCACTTCCAAGTATTCTCTAGGAGGGAAAAGGTGCAATGTGATGTCTGGGCATCAAATTCATGAGTATGAACTGAATACCCTACCCTTTCAAGTAATAGGTTGAATCTGGGTTAAACTCGGGCATGTTTTATTGATTACCTGATGGGAAGAGATTCCTAAGGACCTGAGGATTTTATTTGGTTAGTATGATCATGTTTTCTTCTTTGACTTTTACTTTCCATCCATTGCTCTCCAGTGCTCGTAGAAGAAGGTCCTCGTTCTTCAACACCTGGTCAGCTATCTTCGGAACCTCTTCTAGTATCTGTTTCACACCATCCGACAAAGGCTTTTGGATCAGAGTAGTTAGCTCGTTCCCGATCTGTGCTTCTTTCTCCTTGTTGTGCTTATCGATATGCCTGGGTAATCCCTGTGGAGCTATGCGTTTACCACACACAGGACATGGCTTGGTTTTAGCTAGGAATCTTCTCTTCTTCACTTCCGATGATTCTTTCTTTTTATTCCTGTGCTTATGAGCTACGTGGACAGCTAGACCACGTTTATCTGCAAAGGTGTCTCCGCATTCAGGACAAGTCACGCGATTATTCAAAGACAAAGTCTTTGCTTCTCCAGAATTGGTATCGGTACTGGGTTTTTCTTCTTCTGACAAAACATCGTCCTCCTCTTGGAGTTCTTAAACCTGTAGAAAGACCATTAGTAAAACTATCCATAAAGATACTGATTAGCCGTCAATACACAGATGACTATGTGTAATAGAAGGGATACGCCTAACCCGGTATACAGATACCTGCCTAGTTTCGTTGTTTTCTGTATGCCCAACTTACAGGTATTATTGTTGAGATCAATAGGATGGTTTCTGGTATCTCTCCTTGTGGTGATGGTGGTTCAGAGCTACCGTCTGTGTCTGGGTGACTGTCTTCGCTACCTGTCGGTGTGGGATCTGTTTGTGTGTTGAAGAACAGGACTTCCTGGGCATCCTTAATGCCCTCTGCCTGTCTTAATTCTTCGGGTGTGGTTGTATTGGTCTCTACGAAGTATGCGTTCTTCTCTCCCAGATAGTCCTGGGCATCCCCACCGTATCTTGCACCGAACTCTTTCTCCAACCTATCCCAGTCCTCTGGGGTGGGTTCGTGGTCGAAGATAACGATGAATCCCCACAGCTCTGGTGCAGGGGTGATTAAGGGATCATCTGGAAGAGGTGTTGGGTCACCATAGATGAGTGAGTATACTAGTTCATAGGCTTTTGACGCGATGTCCAGAGCGGTTTTATAGTCACCAGCATCCATTGATTCCCAGGCCCAGTCGATAAGATCCAAGGCCTCTGAGAAGTTAGCTTTGACGGATGTGGTCCAGATCATCTTAAGTGTCTTGTTGATGTTGTATGTCGCTCTTTCTCGCAGAGGCTCATAAGGATCTGTGACATTGGTGTATGCCGGTTCATCTGGATCAGGATATGTCGGGTCAGGAGCCACCGGATCAGGATCCACTGAACCAGACCCAGTACTATTATCGCTGCTACCGGTGCTTCCGCTGCTTGCTGGCTCTTCTTGTTCTATCTGTATTGTTGCACTTGTTTCGGATCCAAGGATTTCGAGGGTTGAAGAATCGATCTTGATGTAGCTGATGAAGCTCCCGATCATTTGAAGCATGCCCACACTCCTGGTCTGATAAGAAACCACGACCATGGACACATCTTCGTTGAGAGAGATGTTGAGAACGCGTTCACCGAACCCGCCGTTATCAACATAGTTATTCGATGTCAAGACATAGCGAAGAGCAGCATTCTCCACCTCTGTTTGGTTAGGCAAAGCCTGTGCAAAGGGTAGCACGATCAAGCTAAACATTATTAGTGTGGCCATTCTCGGGATTTTTGATTCAGACATCTCCATTCCCAGAGACCCTTAGCTTGAAACAATACATATACGTTGCATGAAACGCTTCACAAAAAATTAGAACACTTCTTGTTATGGGTTGGATCCCACCAATGCTCATTCTTCCTTAAACAATAAGTGTCTTTCATGTTCCCAGTTGACAGTAGATCCTTAGGGAGAATCGTCAATAAGGCTCCCAATAGGATTCAGTGTAAAAGTGAGATTAGAACGTCACTTTCCTCATTTTACTAGGAGGAAAATAACACAAAGTGATGTCCAGACATCAAATTCATGTGTGTTAACCAGATACCCTACCCTATCAAATAACGGGTGAAGAATTCAGCAGTATCTGGTTTTGCTGTGTCCTGAAGCATATTGTATTAGATAATATATGATAATAATAACATATATAAGGTAGAGATGTATTCTTACTAATGGGGGTATGCCTTTGATTGAATGTAAGCACTGTGGTTATTCATGGGAAGCTAGAGTTCCCAACCCTAAGTATTGTCCCAGGTGTAAACAGAACCTGGATAGGAAGTCTGAGAGAGAAGCATCAAGCCTGATACAGGAATTCATAGAAGCAATGGCCAGTGAGAGTAAAGGATTCCGTTTTGGTGATCCTTGGAGATTTACTGAACAGAGCTTGCTAGCTATTCTTCCTATTCTGAGGGATAGGGCTGGTAAGAGGGATTACATCACGTTGGAGCAGGCTCAGAAGGATGGCTCTATCGTGATGAAGGATACAGGAGACATTGGTAAGGTGGGTATCAAGAATGCTGGTAGTATGCCGGTGTACATCAGGATGGGTCAGATCTTTGCAGGAGTAGGTACACAACCAAGGACTGCTGTACACAGCATCATCATTTTGCCTGGTAGGAGTAAGGATGTGGATGTGAAATGTGTAAGTGCCTCCACACCAATCATGGAAGACGCCAAGTTTGAGGTTGGTGGTGTTGTCCCAAGTGAGACCGAGGATGTATTGGTTCAGAGTATGGTGTCTCCTGAGTATAGTAGTAGTCTTCAGGGAAATGTGTGGAGAACAGCAAGCTCATTCCCCAGACAGTCAATAGAACGTCTTGCAGCATCATCAGAAGTTGATAGAGAAACTCTGTCTGAACTCAGGCCTCAGTTCACCGATAACCTATCAGAGTCTACCAAGGCCTTCAAGCAACTGATCTCCGATATCCTAAACAAGGTACCAATCAAGAAGAATCAAGTAGGCATGGCTCTACTGGATGTCACTGGTTGTAGAGGTTTGGAGGTTTTCGATGTCCCCATATCTTGGAAGGAGTTGAGAGATGACATTGTTACCAAGTATGGTGAGGCTATTGAGGAACCTGGTGAGTCTGTTTTCCAGTATATTCCTGAGAAAGCCAAGGCTTTGGTCCAGGATGTGTTGAGACAGGATTATCATCACAGGTTGGTTTGGCAGGATGGTCCTGCTAAGACCTATGCTATCCATAATGGTAGGATGGCTGGAGAGGTAACAGAGCTGAATGAGAAGATCATCCACATAGTCATCAATAGGAAGACACAGATGGACAGACCATCAGTGATGGAGTATCCCATGCTTGACCTACAGGAACGGGTAGAGAGATCTCAAGCAAGGTTAGAGAGACTGATTGTTTCACTTGAAGAAGAACGCAATCCTAAGGGGAAATAAAGGTGCATTACCGGTAAAAACGGTATAATACCCCGTCCCCCGCACCATTTTAAACCTGATCTTCATCGAGATCCAATCGGTGCATCTCCCGGCATCATGTGTTTGGGAGAAGTCGGGTTGATATGCATTTTGCGAAGAAAATTAGCAGTTAGTTTCTGAACGTTTACTTACTCCTCTCCATCTCCTATCGCTTTCCCGAAGATTTGCCCGATTTGTTATTTGGGTAAGGATTCTGAGCCCGTCATTATCCACTGATCTAGGGTTGGCTTGCCTTGAGCAGACGATCACTATCTCGTGGTTAATGACAATTCGTCCTTTTTGAGAAACATTTTTGCGGTTAGTGTGGATTTGGGGAGGTTGTGTTTAAGGGGATTCGTATTAGGGTTTCATCCCGGGCTGTTTGGTATTCGCTTGCCGTATTTTTGTGTATGATTGAAGCATGCTGGGGTGAGGGTAATTCTTCGGTTGATGAGAAGCTTTTATGGCACGTGGAATGGGAAGGAGAAGCCCGCCCCCTGCAGGTGCTTGAGGTTGAAGGATTTTCTGAAAAGAGATGGGTGGTGGCTGGCTGGGTGGGGATATCTACTCCCCATAGAGATAGGAAACCATATGTAGCTATGTATGATTTTGACGGCGGATTAATCTGGGAGAATATGATCGACCTGCCTGATGGTGAAGTAAAGGGTATTATACAGGTTGAGAATGGCTTTGTCCTAGCTGGATCTATTTCAAGATCAGATATCTTCACCGCCATGATTAATTTCGATGGGGATTTGGTCTGGAATCGTAGCATTGAAACTGAAACCATTGATGATGCTAATTGTATCGCGCGATGCGCAGGTGGGTTCATAGTTGCTGGCTCGACGAGGAGAAAAGGTGTTTGTGAAAGTGCGTTAGTTCTAAGGTTTGACGAGTCTGGAAAAGAGCTGTGGCGGAAGAAATATTTCCACAAAAGACGAAGCCGAGTGCATTCAGTAGTTCCTGTGGATGATGGGTTTATGCTTGTCGGTAGCGCTTCTTCTTATACCATTTTTCTGGTGAAAATCGATGAAGATGGCAGAGTTGTCTGGAAGAGAAACTACAAACATCAGGGTCAACCATCACTATCTTCAAGTAGTGCCAGGGGACCTGATGACAGTATCTATGTGCTAGGGGAGAGATACGACATAGGTTTCTATACATGTGTCTGGTTATTCGATAAAAAAGGGAGAATGATCTGGCAAAGACCACTGGGAGCTGCGCACTCAGGCACCATTACGATACATGAAAATATTCTTCATATTGCCGGGGCCCGGCAAACAGTCGCACATCCCAATGGACACCTGGTCTTATGGAGAGTTGGACTGGATGGGACCATCCTGGGAAAAACCATTCAAGAAGAAATCGAAGGAATGCGCTCCCATATCCTGGTTCTCGAGGATGATTCAGTTATCATAGTGGCTAAAACCATCGGCAGGCTGTTGTTAGAAACACTTAATGATTCATGGATAAGCTCAAGGTCGAAGAAGAAAAAGGAAAACCCATGCTTTGTATTCAACCAAAAAGAAGATATCATCATTTATGGAGAAGGATTCGGAAATTCGACACTACCGAATCTATGTGTCGATGGATATAGCATCAAACCCGAACTGGTACCTGAAACCTGCCTTCAAATAAGCTTGGATAAAGATGGGTCTATAAACCCAGTCGCTGTCGGGCCTTTAACCGGGTGGAAATACGGTTATAAATACCATAAAGCCTGGATAGACCTCGATAATAACAAAAAATGGGATCCTGATGAACCCTACAACATTCTTGGAATAAAGCGAACAAACCTAACCCCAATGATTTTGTTAATACTCGCATTCATCCTGATCATAATGTCAATAGTCCTATACAAAATCAAGAAAACGAATAAACCTAATCGCCGTTAACCACGAGTCGTGGGATGAAAAAGACTTAGCCTTCTTTTGGGCGGGGGGAGCGGTGGGAGGTTTGGCCTATCCGTGTCTTTGAGGTGGCTTGGGCAGAACATCGATGCTAACCGGGGCTTTGAGCCCGTCCACGAGTCTGACGTCTGTGGCCCTGTTCCAGAAGAACTCCACTTTGTGGTCTGACCACGGATAGGAGTATCTGTCATTGGAGCTGGGCGATCCCCTGAGCCACTTCCCCCGACTGAGGGTCAAACCTCCCATAACGGGGAGGTGAAACGATACACACCAAAAATGTGTCGGAACAACAAGGTGAGACGGAAGAGAAGAAGAAGGTAGATGAGGAGAACGGATCACAGCTGCCTAGACCAGGGAAGTGTTGTGGGCTGGACATCCACAAGAAAACATGTACCGCGGCGATCGTGAGCGATGACAAACAACCCATAGTCCTGGCCGACCTGGAGAACACAGGGCCCGGGATGAAGTACCTCTACCAAAAACTGGTGGAGGAGGGATGCAGCACCGTGGTGATGGAGTCCACCGGCTCATACTGGATGGGTGCCTACGATTACCTGGAGCTGAGAGGAATAAACACCGTACTAATCTGCCCCAGGTCGTTGAAAGCGGTAGTGGGGAAGAAAACGGATGAGTCAGACGCATCGGTGCTGGCCAACATGTACCGGATCGGTTTCTTCGAACCCAGCTACGTACCGCCCAGACACATCAGGGAGCTCCGATCGCTGACAAGAAGGCTGGAGAAGATAACCAAGATGACCAGCTCTGTGAAGAACTCTATCCAGAGCCAGGTTAACGCCTTCTCCACCGGCGTAACAGCGACCTACACAGATCCTTTCGGTCTGGGTGGCACCAAGATCATGAAGGCTCTAGCAGCGACCATCAAACAGGGAGAAAGCATCGATGTGGAGAAGATCATCGTACAGCTCAGAGAAGAAGGGTTGTCTAAGAAGAGGTTGGAGTGTGTGGAGGAGATGCTCAGGATATCCTTCGATCCCACCTCGAACGGATGGCTGATCGAACAGGGATTGGAAACGCTCAGAGGTCTGGATGAGCAGAAAGAACTCCTTTTGGACCGTATCGCCAAGCATATCGAGCAACACCCCGACCTGTCCAGATACACCAGGGTCCTGATGACGATGAGAGGAATCGCGCTGGTCAGCGCAGCTTCTATCGTGGCGGAGATGGGTGATCCTACAAGGTTCCCGAGCAGCAAATCCGTGGCCTCCTACTTCGGACTGGCTCCGAGCATCGAGCAGTCAGGACCCAAGACGGTGAGAGGATCTATCACCAAGGCAGGGTCACGCCACATGCGCAGGATCCTTGGACAGATCGCCTGCGTGGTATGTGTCAGGGGTGATCCTCATCTGAAGAGATGGTACGCACAGATCTCTAAGCGAAGAGGGAAACACGTAGCGAAGACCGCTCTGTCCCGCAAGATCCTGGTCATCACGTGGGCCATGATGAGAGACAACCAGACCTACACCGACCCAGACCAGGCAGACAGCACCGATCAGACCCTGCGCAGAAACAAGCTCAGAGAACTGGTGAAACGCTCCCAACAATCGGAGAGATCTGTCTCGATGTGGAAAGCCATCCAACGACTGGCCACCGACAAGAAACTCAGAGCCGAGCTCGGACTCGGACGCATCCTACCACCCGGATCAACCAAACCCTCCAAATAAGGGGGGTATACCTGTTCACCAGAATGATCTGTCTAGAACGACCCCTACACAACCAGACCAACAACACCCAGAAGACGTGACTACACCGGTAAAAACTGTCCATGAGACAATCCAGGGAACCCATGTCTGTGGCGAAAACCTTTTATCCCACCAAGACCATGA
>Ga0180433_10008467_pt1 | contig 12790 bp, 9 predicted proteins | sample SS_ome_8_FD_132980 | JGI IMG/M metagenome (GOLD analysis project Ga0180433, IMG submission 132980) | Hypersaline lake sediment archaeal communities from the Salton Sea, California, USA - SS_1_D_1 metaG | ecosystem: Environmental > Aquatic > Non-marine Saline and Alkaline > Hypersaline > Sediment... | reverse complement strand
TTGGTCGTATAAGGTTTTTTAACGGGACTTCCTTTTTTTGCGAAGCAACAATAAATACATCTTTTAGGTGAAGTATACCGATGATATTATCCTCTTTTTCTTGATATACTGGATACCTTGTAAATTGATGTTTTGAAAATAGTTCGAGTGCATCTCCAATTGAGCTTTTAGAATTTATAGATACCATATCCATTTGGGGTATCATAACTTCCTTTACAGGGGTTTTTCCCAGTTCAAATATATTTTGTAGCATTTCGGTTTTTGAGGTTTCCATCAAGCCTTTTTCATTAATATGCTCAATGAGAAACTGGATTTCTTTTTCAGAAGATATCCATTCATTGCTTCCTTCGATAGCTTCTTTTCCTCCGAGTTTATACACTAAGTAATCAGAGATTCTTGTTGTAATTGGCACAAGTGGTTTAAAAACTCTAAATATTGTATTTGTTACCCATAATACAGATTTAAATAGTTTTTCACCTTTTGTTTTAGCTAAGTTTTTTGGGATTATTTCACCAAATACGAGTATTGCAATTGTTGCAAAAGTTATACCGACAAAAAAACCGATACCGCCTGGAAGACGTAATCTAGTGAATATTCGTTCCATGATATGAGTACTTAATGCTGAAGCAGTTACATTTGCCAAGCAATTTGCAATAAGTATAGTTATTAACACTACTTGTGGTTGTTTTTCAAGAGCAGCAAAAAGAGCTTTATATCTTTTGGTTGCTTGCTGAAGTTCTTTGAGTTTAAAAAGTCTTAATGCTGTTACGCTTGTTTCTATAAAAGAAAAAATAGCACAAGCAAAAAGCGATAGAATGAAAAATACAATAGAAAAATAGAAGGCAGTGGTTAACAGTGGAGGTGGAGGTTCCATTTCTTATCCTTTTCTCCCTTTTACAAACCAAAACTCAACAGAGTAAAGGTGAATTTTTGTAAGAATGATATACTTTTTTTCTTCCTGAGTCGTTGTAAATTGCCACGACTTTTCAGTTTTAGCAATTTACTCAACTGGCTCATCGTCATCATATTGGTGACTCTCTTGATTTTCTTTTTCAACAAATGATTTAAGCTTTTTGCTTCTTGATGGATGTCTTAGTTTTTTAATAGCTTTTACTTCTATCTGTCTTATACGTTCTCTTGTAACAGAAAAGTCTTTTCCAACTTCTTCAAGTGTATGCTCTGAGGCAACATCTATACCAAAGCGCATCTTAAGAACTTTTTCTTCTCTTGGGGTTAAAGATTTGAGGACTTCACGAACCTTTTCTTTAAGGTCGTTGCTTGCGACTGTGTCAGAAGGAGAGAAATCATTCTCATTTTCAATAAAGTCTTTTATGAAAGCATCTTCACTGTCACCTACTGGTGTTTCTAGAGAAATAGGTTCTTTAGATATTTTTATTATGTTTTTTATTTTCTTTTCATCAAGACCTAGCTCTTTTGCAAGTTCAGCGTGGGTAGGTTCTCTGCCATGTTCTTGCAGGAAAGTTCTTTTTATCTTGTTTATCTTGTTGAGGGTTTCTACCATGTGCACCGGAACCCGTATTGTTCTTGACTGATCTGCGATAGCTCGAGTTATTGCTTGTCTAATCCACCATGTAGCATAGGTTGAAAACTTATAGCCTCGTTCAAATTCAAATTTTTCTACTGCTTTCATTAATCCAATATTACCCTCTTGGATGAGGTCTAAGAAATGCAGCCCCCGGTTTACATATTTTTTTGCGATGTTTACTACTAACCGCAAGTTAGCTTTAGCTAAATCATCTTTAGCTCTTTTATCTTTAATTTGACCCTTGATAAGTTGTCTATAATATTTAATTGCTGTAGTTTTTGATAATCCAATCTCAGATTCAAGATTCTTTATTGATTTAGAAGCTGTGCGAGCTGTCTTTTCTATTTCTACGATATCCTTTTTGTTTTTTAGTTTTTTGATTTGTTCTTCGCAGATTTTTACAAGGTCCTCTTTCTCTTTTATTTTTTGTATATATTTTTCTATTTTTCTTGCCAGTTTTTTTATGAATTTATTTGAAAATTTAATTGATTTTACTGTTTCTATAACTTCTTCTTTGTTTTTAGCAACCTTTTCTAACATTTCCTTTTTTTTCTTTGGGTCACTAAGCTTATTTCTATAGCTTGTGTATATTTTTTCTTCTTTTTCGATTAATTTTTTTATTTTGTCTATGTCTTGAATTAAGTGACTTTTTTCCTCATCTATCATAGGTATGTTTTCTTCATCAAATTCGGAAAACTGGACGATATCCTTTACCTGTACTATGTCCTTTACAAGTTTTTCACTTACTTGCATAAGGTCTTTATAGATAAATGGGAATCTTGCTATAGCATCGATAGATTCTTTTTTACCAGATGCGATTTTTTTTGCAATTTCAGCTTCTGTTTTTTTATTTAAAAGAGGTATTTTCCCTATATCTCTGAGATATGATTTTACGCCATCTGTTATTTGAGCTGTTGTTATTGCTTTGATTTCTTCTTTTTCATACTCATTATCTCCTTCATCAAAACTTTCTTCTTCGATCTTGATAGACCCCTTTATTTTTGTTTTTGCAGATTCATCATCTTGGGTATGAAGATCTAAGTCAGAGTCTATATCTTCTAGGTTTACAAGTTCGATTCCTTTTTTTTCCAAAGCTTTTACAAGGTCGCTGACATCTTTTTCATCGAGTTGGTTTTTGTTGGAGAATTCTATAATTTCCTCATAGGTGAGCTGTTGATTTTTTTTGCCTTTTTCTATAATCTCTTCTATTAATTCTTTTTTTAGATCTAATTCTTTACTTTTTTTTGAGCTTTGTTTTTTTATTGTTTTTTTCTTGGGTGTAGTTGTTGTTGTTTTTTTTGTTGTTAGTTTTTGAGTAGCAGTTTTTTTAGTGACTTTCTTTTTAGTTGCTTTTTTAGCAGGAGTTTTCTTTGCTATTTTTTTCACAGTTTTTTTAGTGACTTTCTTTTTAGTTGCTTTTTTAGCAGGAGTTTTCTTTGCTGTTTTTTTCACAGTTTTTTTAGTGACTTTCTTTTTAGTTGATTTTTTAAGGGACTTTTTTTTAGCTGTCTTTTTTTTCATATTCGATATCCACATTTATTTTATTTTATTTACTTTACTATCTATCTGGGCAAAAGTTTCTTTTTTAAGTTGCTAAAGTTTTGCAGAAGTGATGCAATTTTACTATCGTTTGATTCTCTTTTTGCATGTTCAAGCTTTTCTTTTATTTTATTTACAATAAATTTCCAATTTTTTTTCTGAAACTGCAAAAGTAATTTTTCAAACGCTTTTTGTTCTATATTGCCCTCAAATTCTAAAAGTAGTTTACTTACGTATTTTCTCTCATTCTCACCTAGCGTGTCAAAAAATGAGACAAAATTTAATTCTTTTTGCTTTTCTTTAGCCAATTTTAATTTTGCAAATATCTCTTTTATTGGATTTGGTAAATATTCTACTAAGAACTCTTCATTTTCTTTATTGAGTAGTTCCATATTATTTATTATAGCAAAGAATATTTTTTTTTCTAGCTTCTGTTCTACATCTTGCCAATTAGTTTGCATTTTAGGAGTAATTGGTTCATTATTATTTTCATTCTTAATAGAATCTATAGGGATCTGCATTGTTTTAGCGGCTTTTTGAAGCAAAATGTCTCTTTTTATAGGATCTTGTATTTTGTTTATTGTTCCGATTATGTCTCTGGCAAGCTTTAGTTTGTGAGATAATGTTTTTGCTAGAAAGTTTAGACTTGATGTGTTTATGAAAAATACAAAAATATCTTGTGATTTTTTTATTAAGGTTTTTAGATCTCCCCCATTATGTAAAAATGAGGCTGGATCTTCTGATTCAGGCAAAATAATAACTTTAAGCTCAATATCTACCTTCCAGCACAGCTCTGTTAATCGCATAATTGCATTTTTTCCGGCTTTGTCTCCGTCATATAGTATATATAGATATTGTACGTAACGGGATAATATCTTAAGGTGTTCTTGTGTACATGCTGTGCCCAGGGTTGCAACGGTGTTTGTGAAACCATATTGGGCCATTGCTATACAGTCTGTATAGCCTTCAACAATGAACATATTGTTCTTTTGGGTAAGGGTTTTTTTTGCTAAATCAAACCCAAATAAAAGAGAGCCTTTGTTAAAATACAAGTTTTCATGCGAGTTGTAATATTTAGCTCGCTGGTCAGAATCTTTAAATATTCTTCCTCCAAAGCCACAAAATCTTCCAATAAGATCTTTTATTGGAAATATTATACGCTCTTCAAAGGGTGAGTATATGGTTTTTTTACCTTGAGCTATTATTTTTGCTTCTAATATATCACCTTGAATAAAAGAATGTTTGTTCATGTGATAAGTCAAAGCTCTTATAGATCTTGGTCCTCCAGGAAAATAACCGATTTTAAATAACTGTATGGTTTGCTTATTAAATCCTCTTTGTTGTAAATATTTCATGACATGTGGAGCTTTTATAAGGTTGTCATGGCACCAGTCTGCAAGTATTTCACATACGTTGAAATATTTTTCCTTTTCTTTTGAGGTGCTTATTATTTCTTTACTTAGTGAGCTTGGAAGCTCTATTTGGTATGTTTTTGCAAGATGTTGTGCGGCTTCAAGTTGAGAGCAATTTTCCACTTTTGAGATGAATGTGATTACATCTCCTCCAGTATGGCAACCAAAACAATAAAAAATCTCTTTATGGGGACTTACCGTGAAAGATGCTGTTTTTTCATTATGAAAAGGACAGCTTCCTTTCCAATAATTGCCTGTTCTTTTTAGATTTGTGTATTCACTTATTACATCTAGAATCTGTATTTTTGTTTTTATATAGCTAAAAATGTTCATTTTTTTGTATTATATTTTGAAAACTTTTTAATTACTATTATCACCACAAAAGATGCAAGGCATATTAAGAGTGATATCCACTGTGATGTTGATAGAATTGATAAAATTCCATGGTTGCTGAAAAATGTTCTATCGCCTCTTAAAAAATCTATGCTAAATCTTGCTATACTTGTCAAAATGAGGTATGTCGCTATTAATTGTCCTGGAAGGTTTAGTTTTTTTGAAGCTAGGAAGCGCATAATTACAAAAGCTAAAAATGCAGCTGCGCTGCTATAAAGCTGTGTTGGATGTATTGTTTTGTGCAAAGGAGCAGCTGAATGTGGGTCAGTATATATAACAGCCCATGGTACAGTAGTTTCTATACCATAGCAACATCCTGCTAAAAAACAGCCAATGCGTGCGGTACCTTCTATAATTGGAGCATAAATAGCAGCTAGGTCAAAAAAATTAATAATCGATATATGTAAATATTTTAAATAGAGAGGAATACACACAAATATGCTTACTATAGATCCCAATGAAGAGAGACCTCCTTCCCAGACTTTAAATATATCCCAAAAGTTTTGAATAGAACTGTTTTCTTCAAATATATATAGCAAACGGCCACCTATAATTGCTACAAAAATAGTACAGGTGATTATTTTGCTTAATTGCTCAGTGGTTAAAATAGATTTTCTCTTGGGGTCATGTATAAATAACCATGCTGCAATAGCTATACCTAGGGCTATAAATAGCCCGTAGCTTTGTATAGAAAAAGGCCCCCATATATGCAATAGTTCTTTGCCCATAGGTGCTATATTCCCCTTATTACCTTATTATTTAACCAATTTTGACTGTCTAGAAGATCAGTTTATACCATTTTTGCTTTTTTGTCGCTTTTTCTTTATTATTCTGCTTCTTTGGTATAAACTTTAGCAGAAAGATTGAGAAATAGCAGGGATATGCTATCCTGTTGCGTTATTAGCAAAGATATGCTAATATAAAATTGTAAAAAGTGGTATTAGCCACTCTTTTTTTATATATCTTAATTTTTGGGGGAACATTATGAATATTCATTTGTATATGCGTCTTTTGTTTATGGTATTATTTTTTGTACCGTTTTTTAGTTTTTCTATGAAAAAAAAGAAGGGCCGACTTAAATTTGCAAAACCAACATTTAGTCTTACAGATTTGAAAAATGATGAGAGAAAGAGGCCTCCTGCAAAGAGAATAAAGGCGGGAGAGCGTTATGGGGTGGAAAGTGACGAAAGGTGTAGCCCTAGGTCATCAAAGATATTTAAATTAAGTTTTGGAGAAGAATCTTTTAATTCTGGTGTAGTGAAAAAAAAAATAAGAAAGAAAAAGAGGCTAAATTTAAAAGTTCAAATTAGTAGTACGTTTGTAAAATGTGAGGTTTCTTCTCCTGAACAATTTGAGCTTGGCTTTTTTGAGTCTTCTGATAAATACCACTGTAAGAAAGAAAAACCATATGAATTAGAAAAATTTCCAGAGAAAGATCTTTTGTCTTTTGATGCTTGTAAAGAAAGACATGCTAAAGGGGAAGAACTGACATATAATGAGTTTAAAAGTGTAGCAGAACTTTTTGTCAATATGATGAGCAGAGAACTTAGTGAAGATTCTTGTTGGGTTTTTAATCAGGCGCCGCAAAAAGACTTTTTCGATATAACACAAGCACAACATCCAAAAAAGTTTTTTGGCCAAAAAATTTTATTAGATGAGGCTCCAGAGATATGGAAGCATGGTGATTATCATGGGGATGTTGATTCTTTGTTCGCTGATATCGATGAGCTTGTTAAAAGAGGCATTTTAGATAAAAATAATCCATTTAAAATAAGAAAAGAGCACAAGAACTTTTATATGGCTTTTTTAGGCGACTATATGGATAGAGGGTGGTATAGCATATCAACACTTTATTTGATTTTACGTCTCAAGCTAGAGAATCCTCGGCAAGTAATAATCCTACGAGGCAATCATGAGGATGTAAGGCAAAATGAGTCTGATTTTAGATCGTTGGGGCAAATCAGTAAGGCATTGGGAAGTGTTGGTAGAATAGGGGTATTGTATAATATGCTTCCTTCATTTGTGTGTATCGGTGTAAAAGGAGATGTTGATAATTATGCGCTTTTATGTCATGGAGGTCTTGAGCCACGATTTAATATGCATACGATACTTTCAGATGAAAGAGATTTTGTCTATCAATGGATAGATATATTAGATATTTCTTATCTAGAAAAATTTAATAACAATTTAAGAAAGGGTATTATTTCAAGAATGTCCCTTACAAAAGATTTCTCAGAAGTAATAGAGAATCCTGGGGCTAGAGATAATGGGTTCATGTGGAGTGATTTTATGGTAGATGATTATGATGATAGTATGGTATTGGTTATTCCATCATATAGGGCAAAGGAAATCCTCTCATTTGGAAAAAAGGCGACATTAGCATTATTACATGCATGGAGTACGGAAAAATATGTAATAAGAGTGGTCTTTAGAGCACATCAGCATGCCGATCCAGCTATGAGAAGAAAGCTTGTGAAAAATAAGGGCATCTGCAACCTTTGGGCTCCTCCAGAGAATGGTTTTGTGCTTACACCAAAATATCCAGTTTGGACACTCAATGTATCTCCAAATACAAAAGGAAATCAAGAAGAGAAAGAGATTTTTTTTGATTTTGATACTTTTACTATTTTAAAAATGGATAGGGAGATTGAAAAATGGATATTATCTGTTTTTAATCTCAAGATAAAGGTCAAAAAGAAAGAAGATGATTCTTGGTTTTAGTAGTGTTGTCAAAGTAGAGATTTTAATTTTTATTGGGTTTTTGTATTATGATACTCTCTTGTTTTGAATATTAATAGAGATATTGCAGCAGGGGTTATGCCGGGGATAAGTGCTGCCTGAGCGATTGTTTTAGGCTTATGGCGAGAAAGTTTCTGTTGAAGCTCTATAGAGAGGCCCGGAAGATTTGCGTAGGAAAAATCTTGTGGTATAGCCAATTCTTTGAATTTTTGCCTCTTTTTAATCTCAATAAGCTCTCGCTCTAAGTATGGTTCATAACGTATTTCTGCATATATTGTTTGGATATTTCTGTCAGAAAGTTTCAGGCCAGTGATTTGTTGTATGGTTTGTTTATGGTCTTGGCTTTTTTCAAAGAGTATTAATAATTGGTTATGTTTATATTTTTGTTTTAATATATTAAGCGCCTGCTCTAGTTCTTTTTTTTCTTTTTCAAAATCTTGATATAGTTTTTGGTCTATTAAGCCAAGTTTATATGCCTTTGGCATAAGGCGTAAAAAGACATTGTCTTGTCTTAACAATAATCTGCGCTCTGCGCGTGAGGTAAACATTCTGTATGGCTCGTCTATACCCATGTTTACCAGATCATCTATCATAACGCCAATATAGCTCTCTTCTCGTTCCAGGGTAAATGTTTCTTGGTTTGTTACTTGTAAGTGAGCATTTACTCCTGCTATAAGCCCCTGTGCTGCTGCTTCTTCATATCCAGTAGTCCCATTTATCTGGCCAGCCAGGTAGAGACCAGAAATTGGTTTTGTCTCAAGCGTGTGTTTCAATTGTTCAGGGTAGACAAAATCATATTCTATGGCATAGCCATATTGGGTAATAACGGCATTTTCAAATCCTGGGATAGATGAAATATATTGATCTTGCACATGACGAGGAAGTGACGTTGATATACCATTTGGGTATATTTCATCAGAATCGGCGCCTTCCGGTTCTACAAAAATATGATGGGATGATTTATGGGCAAAGCGTGCAATTTTATCTTCAATAGATGGGCAATAACGTGGGCCTATACCAGTTATGTTTCCACTGTACATTGCTGATAAATGTAAATTGTCTTGTATAATTTTATGGGTTTGGGAAGTTGTTCGTGTTATGTAACAGTGATGAGTATTGACTGATTTATGTGGATAAAATTCGTATAAATAGTTTAATTTGGCTGCTTCTTGGACTTCCATTTTTGACCAGGCAATACTTTGTTTTAACAATCTTGGAGGAGTTCCTGTTTTTAATCTTCCTACTTTCAGGCCTGCTTGTATTAGTGAATCTGTTAAATTAGGAACAGATTGCTCTCCAATTCTACCGGCTTTGTAATTTTCTTTGCCAACGTGAATTACTCCATTCAAAAAGGTACCAGTGGTCAAAATTAACGTTTTGGTTTCAAAAATAGCACCACATGCTGTTTTAATTCCTGTAATCTGTTTATTATTATCTACAAGAATCTGGTCTCCCATGCCCTCAAATAATGTGAGATTATTAATGTTAGAGAGAGTTTCTTTACTTAGCTTATTATAAGCAAATTTATCGATTTGTAGACGCAAGCCCTGAACGGCAGGGCCTTTTTTTGTATTGAGCATACGAGCTTGTAAATAAGTTTGTGAGCATAATTTTGGCATTAGGCCTCCTAAGGCACTTATCTCATAAACGATATGTCCTTTACCAACGCCTCCTATTGCAGGGTTGCATGACATGAGACCAATTTTATCAATCTCAAGTGTGAGAAGTAGCGTTTTAGAGCCTAGCTTAGCTGCCGCATATGCAGCTTCTATGCCAGCATGCCCGCCACCGACAACGATCACATCAAAGTTTTTATTTAATTTATTTTTTGTACTCATACTTCTTTAATTTTAATATTTTTAAAATATAATCTGGTTTTGCTCACAACTTATGGTTTGTAGTTTGTAAGTAAAGCCCCGAATATGCTTTAAAAACATATTCGGGGTTCATTATCATAATATACCATTTGTGGTACAATTTGGCAATACTTTTCAAATGTTGCATAACTCCATTTCCCCGTTATTTTCTTCTATAGAGCTCTGTTGCTCGATCTTTGCGTGCTAAGAATCCTTTTGGTACGGATGTAAGAAGGTTGTTCAATGTTTTGATAATATTATTCAAGTGTAGATGCTCACCTTTTTTCTTGTCCATATATTTTTCTAATTTTTGGAATTTTGTTCTTAATGTTGCGATATGAGCCTTTGAAGCATATTTTGAAAATACCTTTTTGAGTGCCCATAAGAAGCTGAGTATGGAACCATAATCTTTGGCAAGTGCATTAGACATCTCAGTGAGATTTCCGCTTACTTCATTTAATACGACAAGAAAATTATTGTATTTTTCTATATTTTGTTTATTTTTTGCTTTTTTTGCATCGTTATGTTTTTTAGAAGCTGTTCTGATAAGGTTTTTTGTGCGAACTACAATTTGTGCAAAATTCTTAGCATGATCTTTAAGGGTAAGTTTAACAACTTTTCCTTTCACTTTTTTATCTTTAAAGAATGAGTCTATACCATTTTTAAATTGACTCATGATAGAATCTGCTACTTTTACCTCGCTTGCTTTTGTTGTAAGGCCAACAAAAGAAATAAGTAAAGCTGAACAAATTATAGATTTTTTCAATAAATTTTTTAAAAATGAATTTTTCATGGGTTTATCCTTTCGTTTTATATATTTGTGCTTTCTGGGGTTTTATTTCAGAAAGATAATATTATTTTAGTTGATAGCTTGAGTATAGTCAAAAGCCTCTTTAATCTTATGATTAAATGGGTTTTTTCACGTTAAGACTATAAATTTTATTATTAATTTTTTTATTTAATTATCTGTTTTGCTTGGGGATTATTATTGCTATATTGTTTATTTTGTTGTTCGCAAAACAAGATGATTTAATGTGCAAATCAAAGATCGTGCAAATGCATTTTTCAATGCTGCATAGTTCATATTTTTCCTTTATTTTACGAGTTATTTTACGAGTGTTTTTTGCTTTTTACTTTTTCCAGATTTAGTACTACCAGTATAGGCAGAGCTGTAATTTGAGTCAAAAGCCCCCCTAATATTGTGATTAAATGGGTATTTTCGTATTTTTATGCTAATATAATAAGTAAATATATTACATAAGATTTTAAAGTGAGATAATACTTATGCTGTATCATATATCGTTATATCTAAGAGAATATTTTTCTGCATTTAATGTTGTGCATTATGTGAGTGTTCGTGCTATTGCAGGGCTTTTGAGTTCGCTTTTATTTGCGATATTTTTTGGAAAATGGTTTATACAAAAGTTTAAAGTACTATTTAAATCAAAGGCACGTGAGTACACTCCAGAGAATCATAGGTTGAAAGATAATATGCCGACCATGGGGGGCATATTTATCTTGATTACCTTTTTTGTTAATGTACTAATCTGGTGTGATTTGACCAATTCGCAGGTCTGGATCTTTTTGTTTTGTTTATTTGGTTTTGGAACTATAGGGTTTTTTGATGATTGGAGCAAAATAAAGCAAAATAAGGGAATTTCAGTCAAAACAAAGTTCTTTTTCCAGTGGCTTGTTGCATGTATTGTTTCTGTAGGCTTATTGTACTGTAAGGGTTTTACAACAGTGATATCGTTTCCATTTTTTAAAAATTTACACCCGGATATCGGGTACTTTTTTATTCCCTGGGCTATGTTTATCATTGTAGGCTGCAGCAATGCAGTTAATCTAACTGATGGATTAGATGGTCTTGCTATCGGATCTTTAATTCCAAATTTTGCAACATTTTCTTTAATTGCCTATTTAGCCGGACATTTTGCTCTTTCTTCTTATTTGGCTATTCCATTTGCAGCAAGTTCTGAGGTAGCTGTATCTGGCATGATTTTAGTTGGCGCTTCTCTTGGGTTTTTATGGTATAACGCTTATCCTGCCCAAATTTTTATGGGGGATGTAGGATCTTTGGCCTTAGGCGCTGGCCTTGCTCTCATAGCTCTCATGGCAAAACAAGAGATTTTGCTTGTTATTGCCGGTGGACTTTTTGTCATAGAGGCTTTTTCTGTGATTGTGCAAGTCTTTTCATTTAAATTCTTGGGTAAAAGAATTTTAAAAATGGCTCCAATACATCATCATTTTGAGCTGCTTGGCTGGCCAGAGTCCAAAATTACAGTGCGATTTGGCATCATATCATTAATATTATGTCTTTTAGCTCTTATTACTTTAAAATTACGATAAATCAGATTTAAAAGTGGTCGAAAGGCTTCTTTGGGTTGCAAAAGGTTGCCTTTTGTGTTATTTTAGAGCTGTTATTTTATAAAAACTTAAAATTATTAAGGGGCTATTATGGCAAAAGCAGTGAAATTATCAGATGAGATTGTTGCTGAAGCAAAAATTATTTCCAAAGCATTGAATCGTTCGGTAGCAGGGCAGATAGAATATTGGGCAAAAATAGGAAAAATAGCAGAAGAAAACCCTGATTTAACCTATGAATTTATCAAAAATATTATAATTTCTCAGCAAGAAGCAAAGTCTGAAAAATTGGAACAATATAGATTTGAAGAAAATTAATTATGAATGTTTTACAAACTCCTACGTTTAAAAAACAGACGAAAAAACTACATAAAAATCAGAAAAAAGATTTAGATACGATAATAAAGCTAATTATCGATAACCCATCTATAGGAGAAGCTAAAAAAGGTAACTTGAGTGGTATACAGGTCTATAAATTTAAAATGGTTGGTCAACTTACATTACTAGCATATGAATTTTATGATGCTGAAATGACACTTATAATGCTTGCTATTGGATCACACGAAAATTTTTATCGAAATTTAGGAAGATAGAGAGGAGAATTTAATCTTGGATGAAAAACTGGTAAAGAAGCTATAAGTGCAATACAAGAATATAAAAACAAACTTAACAGAGAAAACTACTTTTTAGATGATCTAGAAAAAATCGTTGTTACAAATGTATCAAAGACAATTTTTGAATTCAGTACTATTGTCAAAAAACTTGTTCCAACGTAATGTTACCTATAAAAAAGACCAACTTTATTATAAAAGCTGGCCTTTTTGTGCGCCCGGCACGGGCGCAACCTATAGGGTGAAAGTCCCGAATGGCGAAAGGCAACAGTAGCCATTAGCTTAAGACAAGGGTGTCCACCGTGAGGTGGAATCTGAAGGAAGTCGGCG
>Ga0180433_10008465_pt1 | contig 12793 bp, 32 predicted proteins | sample SS_ome_8_FD_132980 | JGI IMG/M metagenome (GOLD analysis project Ga0180433, IMG submission 132980) | Hypersaline lake sediment archaeal communities from the Salton Sea, California, USA - SS_1_D_1 metaG | ecosystem: Environmental > Aquatic > Non-marine Saline and Alkaline > Hypersaline >... | reverse complement strand
AGAAGAGCTATGTTTAATGTGGAGGGATATAGATGGAGGGAATAAAATATATATAGATGGGGAACAAAGTCTTGAATCTTGGAAAAAGGAAAATGACTGATTTTAATGTGAGAGATTATGTTAAGGTTCGATATAATAGCAAATGGTATAATGGAAGAATAGAGGGAAGAGGAAGAATTAAAGACGGATTTCATGGATATTTAGTAGCTGTTGAAGGTCTTAAAATAAAAGTTCATATTCTATTCAGTGAATTACATAAATTAAGAAAAGTAAATAAATTAACAAAGTTTGAGTATATTAATGAAAATCCTTATTCTTGATGATGACAAGGAACGTCATAGAGCATTCAAAAAAAATCTTATTGGTAATACTTTAACACATACTTATACAGCCTCAGAATGCATAGAACAGCTCAAAAATGGGACTTGGGATATATGTTTTCTTGATCACGATTTAGGTGGGCAAGTTTATCAAGAAAGTAAGGAAGGAACTGGTTGGGAAGTTGCAAAATGGATTCATGATAATCTGGAAAAGAAACCAAGGAGAGTTATTATTCATAGTTTTAATCAACCAGCTGCTATGAAAATGAAGAATTTAATAGTAGGTTCTGAGTATGTTCCAGGAGTATGGGAAATGATAAATTAGGAGGACTCATAAGAGTCCTCCTTTGTTTTTAAAGATAATCTTCTGGCATGTAGACAGCTTTTTCAAAGAGAGTTTTATCATTTCTATAATGAAGATCTTCAAACATCATAATAACGAAGACATTAAAGACGGAATATGGAGTTCTACCATTTTGAATACAGAAAAGAAGAACTTGTTTTAAATCCCAGAGATTAGTTATCCAAGTTCTCAAATTTTGTTTTTCATTTGGAGTCCAGTCTCGTCCTTTATTATGACAGTGCCCTTCAAGAGCTTTTTGAGCATGACCTAAATATTTATACATAGAGGTACTATTTTCATGAAGATTTGGATGTCCTCTATATTCAGGAAGAGGGAAATAAGCAGGTCTATTAGGGATACGTGGAATCATAATGATTCTCCTTAATCAAAAGGTGAGAGAGAAACAAGTTCTTTAGAAGTTGGACTTATTTCTCAGTTTCAGTTGGGCAACGGAGATTAAATCAATAATCCCGTTATGTTAATAATAATCAAAATTCTCGAAAATAGTATAATTTTTTTCAAAAATAAACAGAAAAGTATATAATAGATAGATGAATTTTTATAAGGAGTAAGAGTCTTGAGATTTAATAAAGAAAGATTTACAATGAGACATAGTGATGTATGGAAATTTATTAATACATTGGAATTCCGAAAGATTAAATTAGAAGATTTGACTTTGAATGAAAAAAGATTTTTAAAGCAGGAACTTTCTAAATATAGTGATTTACTCGAAAATGAACTAATAAATTTTCATTATTATTACGATAAGAAAATTAATGGGTGGTTACCAGATCTTAATTATAAATTTGATGAATCTCGTGTTCATTGGAGACTTCAAAGAAGACATTTTTTAGCATCTCAAGCAACTAGAATGTTAGATAGAAAGAAAAGAGGACAAAAGAAAAAAGATTTAACTCGTTTTAGATTCATAAATGAAAAAAGTTAAGATTAAGGTTTATTTTGAATGGTGGTCTGATGATATGGAAATATTTGCTCCTAATGATTTTGATATAAAGACGATTCCTGCTTTTGTGACAGAAGATAAATTTCGGAAGATACAGAAGGATTTAAAGGAAGGAACTTATGAAAAGATTTGTAAATATAAATTCATAAGTAGAACATGAAATCTTGTTGTTTTTGTGAAACAATTCATGATTCAGATGCAAATTTTTTTTGTAAGAAAAATTTAGATGAAGAGACATCTCATGTACTTAGGAAAACAAAACCTGATTGGTGTCCTCTTGATCTTAAAAACAAGAAGACTAAGAAGGAGAAATCAAAAAAATTTAAAGTACAAGAGAATTTCTTCTAATTGAATTATGTATAGGTTAATTTGTCATGATTGTGCTGTGAAATTAAATTTAGAGGAGGATTGGAAAAAATCTCGTCTCGGAAATTGGAATGACAAATGTATGGAATGCGGGAAGGAAACATCTCTTATGGAAGTTATAGTGAGGGAGAAATTAAATAAATTTCAGTTTATAAATAGGAAGAAATACAAGAAGGAAAAACTTTTCTTACTTTAATTCTTTCTTAAAATATTACGAATTAATAATATATAATTTAATATTGTTTAGGAAAATTTAAATTAAAGAAGATTAATTATGTCATTTTTAGATGATATTTTGTTTGAATTAGAAAAAGAACCATGTTTAGGAATAACTCTTTATGAATCGAAAAAAATTAGAAAAAACCAAAAATATGCTTCCCATATAACAGATCCTAATAATCCAAAAGTTCTTTTAGATTATGAACCTAAAGAGGGATTTGATGTTGAAGTTTCTAATTGTGGTATTATTAAGAAAAGTAGAGTTAAGAAACGGCAAGAAAGATTAAATAATGAATTTGAAGAGTATATTTTAAATTCTGTTTTTAAAAAGTTAATATATAAGACTTATGATGAAGTTCTTAATGAATTTCCAAAATTAAGAAAATATGTTTTTTATCGTCCAAGTGAAAAAAAATATAAACCGGGAACATTTAGATTGAAAATTCAAAATGATTTTGTAGAGTATTTAAAAACATTTAATAATAAAAATAGAACGGCTTATGAAGTTGCCTTAATTATTAGAAATTTTATTCGAATTTTATACTTGAATCAAGATATTCATAGATGATTTATACAATAGGTTATACTAAAAGTTATTTAAAATATTTTGAAGAACAAGAAACTCCTAAAAAAATGGGAAGAACAAAAGATTATCCTGGAGGAAGTGTTTGGAAAACTAAAAAAGAAGCACAGCAAAATTGTAAAGAAGGATATTCAGTTTTTGGTGTTTTAGCAGATTGGAATAAAGATACGGAACCAAATGAAAATGAAAGTTTTAATAATTTATTGATTGATGCAGAATTAGTTCAATTATAATGGGAATAGAATATTATTTAGTTATAGATGAGAAGAAGGAATTTTTTGAATTAGGGAAAGGACCATGGTATTATCTTGATTATGAATTTTCCGTTAATCATCAATCCCATCTTGAATTTGATCATTTTAGTTTTTTTAAATTAGTAACAACGTTTTTTAATATTAGCAATATATGGAGAGATATTCAATATGTTTCGATTTTGAGTACAAGAATAAGTATTTGGAAAGAAATTTATCTCCCATATTTAATTGGTGATAATAATAATGTTTTTCCGTATATTCAGAATAATTATACATTAGTTGGAACCAGATATGGATTACAGAATTCTTTTGATAAGAAAAAATTAACAAAGTTTGAATTTATAAATGGATTTAAGTTGGAAAGTTAAGCTATTAGCTTTTTTATTAAGAATAAAAATAGTAGAAGATAATAGTTTGAAAGCTCGTGGTCGTTGGAATTATGGTCGGAAAGTTATTTTAAATGATAAAGCAAAAGATATAGATGCTTTACATGAGATTGGTCACTATTTAAATGATTATGATTGTTGTAGAGAACATGATGAATGGAGAGCCCATGGTTTTACTATAGCTATAGCAAAGTTACTAAAGATCAAAAAAGAACAAATAGATGAAATGGAAAAGAGGATGAATGTTTATGCAAATTTGAAATGTCATTGTCCTCGTATAGATGAAAAGACAACACCATGTAAAGAATGTGAATGGAGGGGTTATTCTGAAGGGGCATTATGTTGTGGTTATATTTTAGTTGGTGGAGATACAATTTTTATTAAAGAACCTAATGAAAGATATAAGGAGTGTCCGTTGGATAAATTTAATACAGAAAAGAAAATAGAAGAATATAGAAATGAAATAGACAAAACGGATCAAATTATTTCTTCTTTAATTTTGAGAAGATTTAAGATAGCTAAGGAAATAGGAAGAATAAAAAAGAAAAATAATATCCCTATTTATGTTCCTGAAAGAGAGAATGAAATTTTAGAATCCATTAAAAAGTCTAATTTTGGGGAAATTAAAGATGAATCTTTAGAAAAGATTTTTAAAGTTATTATAAAGGAAACTAGAAGTTTAGAAAATGGATGATTATTTAGATAAGGTCAAAATAATTCCGCCTTCATTGCCACAAGGAATATTCTGGTATTTAAAGTATCATTATAAAGAAGAAAATTTACCTACAAAAAGAAATAGAAGAGTTTTTTGGTAAAAAAATTACGAAATATGAATTTATTTCAAAGAATTAAAAATCTTTTTAGAAAGAAAAAATATAAACCTCCTTCTTTGATGGAATTAGGAGATGATTGTAAAATTATCATAAATGAAGAAGGACCTGTTGGATTAGCTTTTCTTAAGAAATATGAATTAGAAAAAGTATCAAGATACAAATTTATTGCAAAGGGAGATTAAGATGAAAACAAAAGAGATGAATATAGAAGTAGCGAATAACAAATTTGCTTATAAGATGGCAAGACAATTATTCACAGAAAAAGAAAATATGTTCTTTTCCCCTTACAGTATTTTTTCAGCTTTTGCTCAAGTTTATATAGGAGCAAGAAAAGATACAGAGAGACAGTTCCAAGATGCTTTAGATTATGGGCCACAAGATATTTTTCATAATTCAATGAATGAGTCTATGGGAAGATTAGAAAATTTTAAAGAAAATATCTTTAATATTGCAAATTCTTTATGGGCAAAATCAAAAGATGAATTTTATACTGATTTTTTAACTCTTTTGAAGGAACTTTATGATTCAGAAATAAATGAAGTAAGTTTTTCTGAAATTGTGAGTAAAGTTAATCAGTGGGTATCAGAGAAGACTAATAAAAAGATTACAGAGATTATTAGTGAAGGTGATATTTCAGATAAGTTACTTTTTATTTTGGTAAATGCTGTTTATTTTAAAGGGAAATGGGAAAAAGAATTTGAGAAGAAAGATACAAAAAAAAGACCTTTTTATACAGAAGAAGGGGAGAAGAAAGTTGATACCATGTTTATGGAAGAAGGATTTCAATATTTTGAGGATGAAAAATATCAATTCTTGAGTATTCCTTATAAGCATCATGAAGTCTATATGGATATTCTTTTACCAAAGAAGGAATATTATCTTTCGAGTATAGATGTTGGAGATTTTGAGAAATTAGAAAAGAAATGTTATCATCGTGAGAATATAGAAATTTACTTGCCAAAGTTTAAGATGGAATATGGATTCTTTTTAAATAACTTTTTAGAAAATATGGGATTGAGAAAAGCTTTTAATCCTGCTGAAGCAGATTTTTCCGGAATAGCTGATATTAGTCAGCCAATTTATATAAGTTCAGCTGTTCATAAGGCTTTTGTAGAAGTAGATGAAGAAGGAACTGAAGCCGCAGCAGCTACAGCCGTAATGATGGTAAGAGGTTGTGTTGTTAATACTCCCCCAGAGAAGATTATTTTTAGAGCGGATCATCCTTTTTATTTTCAGATTAAATCTAATACAGGAGAAGTTTTATTTTTAGGAAAGGTTGAGGATCCAAGTTGTTAGAGAAATTTACAGATGAAGAAATAGAAGAAGCATTTTTTGAAGGTTTTTCTGAAATTGAGTCTTTGGATAAAAAGGTGGGAAAGATATTTCTAAATTCTGAAGATTTTAGAATACTAATATCGAGAAAGATTAAATCAAAATATTTTACTTTTGAAAAAATGAAAACAAAAGGATTTATTTCTGAAGCAGAAATTCATTTAATAGGTAAAAACAAGATTATTTTTTATGGAGAGGGGTATGAATATACTCCAGAAATTTTTAGAAATACATCAAGATATGATTGGATACATAAATGTTAGAAAAGTTCCCAAAAAATAAAATAAGGAATTATTTTTCAGATGGTTTTGCTGAAGTTGAAGCAAAAGATGAAAGAGTAGTAAAAATATTTTTAAATCATGATGATTTTATGATATTGGGAGATGCAGTTGGACTTGATTTAGATATATGTACAAAAAAAGAAGTAATAAATTCTGGTGTTTTAGGTTCTTTATGGGGTGCAATGATTTATAAAATAGAGGATAATAGAATTATTTTTTCTGGTGAAGAATATGAGTTTATACCAGATACTTTTAGAAATAGGAAAATTTCAAAGTATAAATTTATAAGTAAATGTTAGATAGATTTACAAAAGAAATAACATATGAATATGTTAGAGATATTTTCAGAGAATTTAATAGAAAAGGGGATAGAGTAAATAAAATATTAATAGGGAAAGATTATTAGAGAATATTTTTTGATTATTTTTCGTCAGCAGTAGTTCCTTGTACAATAGAAAAATTACTTAAAGGAGGATATTTTGGAATGTTTTGAGCAACTGTTTATAGAAATGATTGGGATGAAAATACAATTGATTTTGTAGGGAATGAAGGGAATTGTGAATGGAAATTTTATCCAATGCCTTCCGAGCCAACACTTTCTAAATATGAGTGAATTCAAGCATGAAAAAAGTTAGATCAAGAGAAACTCCAATAGAAGTCATAAGGGAGGCTCCAGGTTTTAAAAAATTTAGGGATGATATGAAAAGACTTAATGCAGATTTTGAAACTAAACTTTTTCCTATTTTTGAAACTTATCCAATTGAAGACGGAATGGTTCATCCAGCGGAAGAACAAATAGAAAAATTTATAAAGGACTATGATTTAATTTTTAGAGATTGGTTAGAAGAATTAATTGAGCAAGAAAATGAATATATTTATGATATTTTACGTTGTGTTGGAAGAGTTATTTTCAATAGTGAATGGAAATATGATTTGATGAAAATAGCTTTAAATTCTAATCATATTTCTATTAGGGATGCTGCTGTTAGATCTTTTGAAAATTGGGGAGGTCAAGAATCAATAAATATTTTATCCGAGCATAGAGAAGAAAGTTCTTGGCTTAATGATTATATAAGAAAAGTAATTGAGAATCTTAAGGAGTCTTGATTATGGAAATTATTGAAGGGAAAATAAGAGGATTATTGATTATTAAACCTGATATTTATGAAGATAATAGAGGTTTGTTTTTAGAGACTTGGAATGAAAAAGAATATTATTATAAATTAGGAGAAATAGATTTTGTTCAGGATAATCTTTCTCAATCTAAAAAAGGAGTTTTAAGAGGATTACATTTTCAAGATCCAAGTTGGCAGGATAAATTAATTTCTGTTATTAAGGGAGAAGTTTTTGATGTTGCAGTAGATATTAGAGTTGGATCCAAAACATTTGGTCAATGGGAAGGGATAATTCTAAATGAAGTTGAGAAGAAACAATTTTTTATTCCTAAAGGTTTTGCACACGGTTTTGAAGTATTAAGTGATTATGCTATTTTTAGTTATAAATGTTCTAATTTTTATTTTTCAGAGGAAAGTTATACACTTATGTGGAATGATCCAGATATTGGAATAAAATGGTATACAAAAGAACCTTTACTTTCTGATAAAGATAAAGAAGGAATTTTATTAAGGGATTTAAATTTTGGATAAATTTTATAATAAAAAGTATTTCATTATAGAAGATCCAGATTTTTATATAAAAAACCCAAGAAGGATTTCTTTAAATAGAGTGGCAAAAGAGTTAGTGGATAGTGCTTTTGGAGAGACTATTGTTGGATATTCAAATGATAAAAGAATAAGAGATGCTATTAGAGAAGGAAAAGAAATACCAGAACATTGTAAGCCTGGTAGAGCCATAATGAGATATTCTAAAGAGAAAAGAGAATTAATTAAGAAATTAAAAGAAAAACATTTTAATAGTAGGTGGTTGTAATGCCAAGAAAAGTTAAAAGAATGAGTTGGAAAAACAGACCAATTAGAGCTGAACCAAGAAACGGAACAATTCCATATAAAGATATACAAAGAGCTGTTAGAAAGGTTTCAGAAAATAGAGTAAAAACTTCTATTAAAAAGAAAAGACAATCAAGAACAAAAGATTTGAGATTATTTTGGCAAGCTCCAACTCATATACAAATTCCCAGGATTCTTGAAAGATCGTTTATTTTTTTTGAGGATATAGCAATAAGAAAAAGAATATGTAAAGGATGTAGAAAGGATATTAAAAAAGGGGATCAATGTTTATCTTATGATGGAACAGGACATTTTGATCATCCTGTAAAATTTAGTATATGCAAGAAATGTGCAGGTGATTATTTGAGTTCTTTTGCAAATTTATGTGATACTATGCTTAAGAATTTAGGACAAGAAAGAAAAGAAACAATTTATAATTTTAAAGAGATTATAAAAGGAAAGACAAATAAAAGAATGGCTATTATAGCTCATGAGTAAAAATGAAAATTTGGAATAAAGAAATAATAGAAGAGCAAATGACTTTATTAGAATTTATTAAAGATAAAGTTGTTATTAGTGGAGGTTTTGCTTGGCATATAATTTCTCCTCCTCACATTGAAAATCGTCTTTTGCATGATCATAAGGATATAGATATTTATGTTTTTCCAAATAAATTCATGGAACTGATAACTTTTTTAAAAGAAAAAGGATACAAAAAAACAAGGACTAAATATGACGGAATTGATAAAGATTTCTATAGATATATAAAATATGAACCTAAAATTATTTTAGATGTTTTTGTTAAAGAAATTCCATTTATAGAAGTTAAAGGGTTTAATATAGTAGAGCCAAAATTTCATCTTTCTCTTTATGAAAAAACTCAGACAAGTAAAGATTGTATAGCTGTTAAAAATGCTATAAAACTTATTGAAAAAGGAATTTCTTTAATAGATCATGAAAGTTTAATTGATGAATAAGAAATTTCTTTTTATGCAAGATTGGGAATTTTATAAAAAATTTTCAAAGAAAATAGAAAAAGCAAAACAATGTACGGAAGATATAAAAGCAATGCACGGTATTGATATGAAAGAAGAACTTTATAATAAGATATATGAAGAGTTAAAAAAGAAATGAATAAAGTTTATGCTACAGGAGATACTCATATAGATTTAGATGTTAAAAAACTAAGTTTTAAAAATTGGCCTGAAAGTAGAAAATTAACAAAAAATGATTATCTCATTGTATGTGGAGATTTTGGATTAATTTGGGCAAATAATCCTTCTCCATGGGAAATCTATTGGATGAAATGGTTTAATGAAAGACCTTATACAACACTTTTTGTAGATGGTAATCATGAGAATTTTTATAGGCTTTTTCAACTTAAAATAATAGAAAAATTTGGTGGAAAAGTAGGGCAAGTTTCAGATTCAATTTTTCACTTGAAGAGAGGAGAAATTTATACTATAGCTGAAAAGAAATTCTTCTGTTTTGGTGGAGCTGAAAGCATTGATAAAGAATCTAGATTAGTAGGAATAAGTTGGTGGAAAGAAGAAGTTCCAACACATGTTGAAATGGATTATGGTCTTGAAAATTTAGAGAAGCATGATAACAAGGTAGATTTTATTATTTCTCATACGTTACCAACATGCTTTAAAAGAGTTTTAGGATATGGGGATTATAAAGATAAATGGACGGATCCAACATGCAAATTTTTACAACATCTTTATGAGACTATAGAATTCAAGAATGGATTTGGAGGGCATTTTCACGAGAACGCTGTTATGGATAAGTATGTAGCTTTATTTAATAATATAATGAGGATAGTATGATGAATGAAGAACGTAAAAAATTTATGGTTGAAATGAGAAAGCGTAGTGGTGCTATAAAAAGTAAAGATAGATTAGTTAGTTTTCTTTATATACTTATGAGAGACCATATTCCTTCAGGACAACTAGAAACTATATATTTGGATCATGTAATAAATCAAAAAGCGGATTCTATTTTTACTAATGGTTGGCTTGCTAATTATGCGAAAGATTTTGCGGAAAGGCTGAAATAATGGAAAGAAAAATAACTCCGGGATTTGAAGGAGAAGATGTTTTCAAATCTCAAGAGGAATACGAAGAATTTAATAGAAATTTTTGGAATGCTATAAAAGATGACATCAGAAAATCAGATTTTGCAAGAGCAAGAAGTTGGGAAAAATTAAGATTTAAGATTTATGTCTGAAAAAGATGATTTAGAAGAATATTGGAAAAAAAAATATCAGGAGAAGATTGATAAAAAGTTTCCTATTGTTGGAGATGAAAATCCTCTTGATGTTCATAGGAATAAAGGAAAAATTAAATGGGATAAATTAAAACCACCTAAACATTATAAAATAAAGTTGAATAAATTTGAGTTAATGAATAATAATAAAAAGAGAATGATTGAAATAAATAAAAAGGTAGAAGAAGAAAAGAAAAGAAAATTAGATTCAAAACTTTATACTATGCCTATAAAATCAGATGTGAAAAGAAAGTAAGAGATATTGGTCAACCAGATTGGATTAAAAATCAATAAAACTTTGGTTCTCTTTTGAAGATATTAAAAAGGATTTTAAAATTTGTTTTATTATATCCATTTTTCTTTATATTTTCTTATTTTATTATGACTGGATTATGTTTTCTTTTATTGTATTTTTGGATTTTTATTAGACCAGAGATTGTTTTGGTTTTATCTTTAATAATTTCTTTATATCCATCATATTATTTTAGTTCTTGGAATATAAAAATAAAAATATTAGAAAAGAGAAAGTGTAATAATCATAATGGAGAATGATAATGCCGGATAAAGATACTCATCATATAGAATGTTGTTGTCATGATTTAGATCATACTTCAAAATTATGGTATGATGATGAATATAGACAATTTGATTTGACTTATAAATTAGTTAGATTTCCAAGAGATATTAATCACGAGAGACCAAGTTATACAATTAGAAAAGATGATAAGTTATGGCAAAAAATTTATAGACCTTTAAAATTTAAATTTCAGTGTATTGTAGATTATTTTAGATGTATAGCAAGAGCTATTAAGGGAGTTCCTATATGGTTTGATGCTAATGCAAGTTGGGAAGATAAAGAAATTATTGGAATGATAAAATTTATGATTTCTAAAATGGATTTAAATAATAATCAAATAAGGGATTTAGTAAATTTTATAGAAAAAGGAATAGATTTACCAAAAATTTCAAAAATGGATTATTTAAAAAATGACTAAAATAATTGATTGTTTGAATAAGTCGATTTTGTGTAATATTAAGGATGTTAGATTTAAAGTTTGTCCTATGGTTAAAAGGATAAATGAATTTTCGAAGAGTAAAAAATATGTGAGATTAAATAATGATTGGGTAAGAGTAGAAGATATAGAATTTTTAGATTTTATAAAAGATAGAGAAACAAGAATTGTTGAAATGGGAGGTATTGCTAGAACTAGGATTCCTAATGAAATAGCAAGAGACTCATTAGATTCAGATGATAGGGAGTTAGACGAAGATAGGGAAACTAGTTTAGAGAAAGATAAGAAATATTTAGAAATGGGAATAAAAATAAGTGAAGAAAATTTAGGGGATAGAATTCTTTATTGTACTCAAAGAGAAAGAATTAGTCATTCTAGAATTCATGAAGGAATAATCCAAGAAATTTCTTAAAATAAGGAACTTGTAAAAATTCATGATTCATGGAGAAGAATAGATGATCTTTTATTTATTGATATTTTAGAGAAAAAAGAAAAAGCAAAAAAAGTTAATAAATTAAAATGGATTAATAAATGATAGAACTCCATTATGTAGGATATTTTAATCAAAAGGATTTTGGTGTAGAAGATTTTCAGAATGCGGAACCAATACTTGTTAATCCAGAAAAAATAATTTGTATAAAAAGTTATGATTATAAAGACATTTTTAAAGGTTCTCTGATAACTTTTAATCTTGAGAGACCTTCATCTCTTATATTTACTGAAAGTTATGAATATCTTAAAAAACTTCTTTATTCTAAAAAGGAATTTCCAAAAAAATCTAAAATGGACTATATAACGGATGATCAAGCATGTGCAGGCGGAATGTGAAAAACATGGTCCCATGAATTTTACACTTCAAGATAATGGTTATTATTTTTGTGATATGTGTTGGAATGAGACTGGAATTGCTTTGGGGAAATCGTTTGATGAAATAAGAAAAGAGACAAATTTTGTAAAATATTGGTTTATCGAAAATATTTAAATGATATCAAAATGTAGCAAACATGGGATGACAGAGTTTTCAGAACCTAATATCAATATGCATTCTTATTGTGTTAAATGTTTAAAAAAAGAATTTAAAAAATTTGGTGAAAGGACAAAAGAAGCTTATTCTCTTTTTTTATTTAATGATAAAAGAAAAATTTCAATAGGAGCAAGAGGAAAAGTTTCTAAATATGAGTTTATAAATGACGGCTATAGTTCTAAATAAAAACACTTTCTACCATGCTGAGGTTCCAAATAGGAAAATCATTCAATGGCTCTGGAAAGGAGATAAAATAGATATTCTTGTTTCAAATGAAAATGAAAAAATAAGAGTTCCCGATGGATTTATAGAAAAGCCATTGGTTGTCAAACTTCTTCATTTTGATGGAGTTAAAAATAAGAAAGATAGAATTTTCTATAAAGATCAGCATGTTTATAATAGAGATAGAAATGTATGCCAGTACTGGCATTATAATGAAAATGGGAAAAAATATAAACACCAATGTAATTTTGAAGATAGAACGATAGATCATGTAATTCCAAGAGGACAAGGCGGAGAAACTTCTTTCACCAACTGTGTATGTTGTTGTGAAATGCACAATTTTGAAAAGAAAGATAGAACCCCAGAAGAGGCTGGCTTAGAACTGATTAGAAAACCTTTTGAACCAAAAATAAGAAAAGGAGATTTCATAATAATATTT
>Ga0180433_10008464_pt1 | contig 12793 bp, 10 predicted proteins | sample SS_ome_8_FD_132980 | JGI IMG/M metagenome (GOLD analysis project Ga0180433, IMG submission 132980) | Hypersaline lake sediment archaeal communities from the Salton Sea, California, USA - SS_1_D_1 metaG | ecosystem: Environmental > Aquatic > Non-marine Saline and Alkaline > Hypersaline >... | reverse complement strand
GGGTATCTAGGTCAACCGTACTTTGGGCTCCGCGCTGGACGCCGAGTCACGCGATCGTGCGCGCACCGGAGGACGGTGACCTATCGAGGCCGACGTGTATGGGCGATGGGAGGTTTTATGGGGATTGGGTTTGCGAGCAACTACAACGCGGATCAGAGCTTCCGGTTCGGGCTGCCGACGGCGCTGCTCTACGGTGTAGATGTGGTGGCTCGAGAGCTCTGCGCGGAACTGGCGGCGCACGGTGCAAAGGCGATCGCACTGATCACCGACTCGGGCGTGAGGGACGCGGGGGTTCTCGACCACGTCTCCCATGTGCTGTCCGCCGGTGGATACACGTTTGAGGTGTATGTCAAGGACCGGGCCGAACCCACCGATCAGATGGTGGCAGAAGCCTCCGTGTCCTCCGCCGTGCGCGAAAGCGACACGCTGATTGCGTTGGGCGGCGGCGGGGTGATGGATCTGGCCAAGGTCCTGCGCCTAAAGGATGCGGACGAGGCGTCGGAGATTCGCCGGCTTGCGGGATGGCACGACGTACTGCCGACCAATGGGAAGACATTGATTGCCGTACCCACGACCTCAGGCACGGGATCGGAATCGGGGGCGGGGGCAGTGCTCATCCACGGCACTCGTCGCGAGAAGTTCTGCGTTGTCACCCGATCGATCGCGCCTGATCAGGCGCTGGTCGATCCCACCCTCACCCTGTCCGTGCCTCCAGACATCACCGCGTATACAGGATTTGACGTACTGGGACACGCGATGGGGGCGTATCTCAGTGCATGGAGTCAGCCGGCAGCCGATCCCCTAGCGCTGGAGGCAGTCCGGCTGGCGGCCGCGAATCTGCGGATGGCTGTCGGCCGGTGCAGCCATGTAGAAGCCCGTACGAACCTGTCGTTGGCGAGCATGATCGCGGGCATCGCGATGAACCACGCGGATGTTACCGCAGAACATATCCTCGCCGAGACGCTGGGGCCATTCTACGGGATTCCGCATGGGATGGCTGTCGCCCAAGCGCTTCCCGCGTCTCTCGAGTACAACTGGATCGCGGCTTCAAGCAAGGCGGTGCGACTTGCTCGGGCGTTCGGAGCCCCGGAGTCAAGGGCTCCCACAGCTGCTGCCCAGCATCTTGTTGCGGAGGTCCGACGTCTGGCACGCGACGTCGCGATCCCGACGCCGCGAGACGCAGGTATGAAGATCGACGACGGCGCGGAGCTGACCGAACGGGCCCTGCGGCATCCTAATATCGAGGCCGGCACCAATCCGCGCCTGCTCGATGAAGCGGCGCTGTCGGCCTTGGTAGGAGCCATCGCCGAGGAGAGCTTCGCTGTTTTCCCTGACGGATAGAGGGAGGGGACATGGAGGGAACCTACGGGAAGTACCTGCGGGTCGACCTGAGCCGTGGGGTGATCGGTGAATACGCGATCCCCACGAGTTGGCAGCGGCTACACCTGGGTGGACGGGGTATCGCCGTGCGCATCCTGCTCTCGGAGCTCGCCGCTGGCGCCGATCCGCTCGGCCCGGAGAATCTGCTGGTGATCGCCTCCGGCCCGTTCCAGGGGACGCGAATCGCTGGAGCCGGCCGCTACGGAATCTTCGGCAAGTCGCCCAAGACCCGTTCCGTGAACGAGTCCTATGCCGGAGGCTCGTTTGCTGATGCGCTGGGGCGGTCGGGTTTCGACGGGGTGATCGTGGAGGGCGTCTCTGACGACCCGGTGTACCTTGTCATCCATCCCACCGACTCGCGGCTGGAGTCCGCATCGTCCCTTTGGGGCCGGTCCACCGGGGAAACCCATGAGGCACTTGCCGTGCACCATCCGGGCACGCAAGCCGCGTACATCGGGCCGGCGGGCGAGCGGATGATCCCGTTCGCCTGCGTCATCAACGACAAGAGCAGGGCGTCGGGACGCCCTGGCTTCGGCGCGGTCATGGGCTCCAAGCGGCTCAAGGCCGTGGTCGCCGATCCGCAGTCCTCGCGCTCGGTACACGATCCAACGCAGTTGCGACAGCTCAGCAAAGCGTTCACGAACTGGTTGCGAAGTGACCCTGCGACGGGAGATCTGCACCAGCTCGGAACGGCTGGTGGACTGCTTGGGCTGAACGAGATGGGCATGCTTCCCACGCGCAACTTCCAGTGGGGCGTCTTCGCCGGGGCCGAGAAGATCAGCGGGGAGCGGATGGCAAAGGAGATCCTCACCGGCCGGCCGACGTGCACCGGATGCCCGGCGGCGTGCAAGCGTGCGGTCTCGGCGACCTTCGCCGGGAGGCGTGCGGTGCCCGAGTACGGCGGACCGGAGTACGAAACCTTGGCTGCCTTGGGCTCGCTGTGCATGAATGACAACCTGGCGTCCATCGCCGTTGCCAACCAGCTGTGCAATGCGTATGGCCTGGACACGATCAGCACGGGGGTGTTATTGGCGTGTGCAATGGAGGCGACCGAGAAGGGGAGGTTGTCACCGGGAATCGCCTGGGGCGACGCCGAAGCGATGCTGCGCACGATCGACCAGATGATCGCCGGCACGGGGCTGGGCGGGGATCTCGCGAATGGAATCACGGCAGTGGAGGAGTCCCTGGGAATCGACTTCGCGGTGCACATCAAGGGGCAAGAGGTTCCCATGCACGATCCCCGCGGGAAGCGAAGTCTTGGGATTTCCTACGCGACGTCCCCCCGCGGCGCCACGCACCTGGAGGCATCGCACGACGAGGCATTTGAGACCAGCGGTCTGATCAACGCCGACCTCGGGATCGAAGGGCCGTATGGCCGTCTCTCATGGGAGCGCAAGGCGGAATTGTGCAAGCTGTCCGAGGACATCATGTCGTTCGACGATTCCCTCATTTTGTGCGCCATGATCGGATGGGAAAAATCGTTCGGTTCGTTCTACCCCTATCCGCGCGTGCGCGAGCTCTTGGCAAGTGTCACGGGAGAGGCGATCGATGCCGAGGAGATGCTGCGGATCGGTGAACGGAACTACCTCATCCGCAAGATTCTCGCCTGGGAGGACGGATACGATCGCTCCCACGATTGGTTGCACGCGCGGTTCGCAGTCCCGTTTCCGGAGGGTGCATCCAGCGCGTCGGCTGTCGCTCCCGATACAGTGGCAGAACAGATCGACGCGTACTACGAGCTGCGGGGCATGGACAGAGATGGTCCAACGCCGGAGCGCCTCCGTTTCCTCGGGTTGGATGAGCTCGCGGACTGGCGGGACGAACGAAGGGCGCGAAGGCGTTCGCCCACAAGGACACCGTGGCTTCCTCAGAGGGACGGTGGGGATGATGGCTGATGCACTGCGAGTGTGGTGCTTCGGCTGCGCCCATGTGATCGCGGATCTGCGCCATGGCCGCGAGAGCCTTGCCGATGCGATCCGAGATTCGGAACAGTGGGAGCCAACCTGGGACATCGCGATCAACATCGGCGACCTTTCGTCGGCGGTGTTCACGACCCCCGACGACGAGGAGGGACGCGTGGTGGTGCGTCAGCTCGGGGTACTTCGTCGACATCGTCGGGAGCAGATTTACAGCGTCTGTGGGAACCACGATCGTAGTGGACGAGATGATCGTCCTGCCGACTGGTGGCGGAGGTGGGTCGACCCGCTCGGTGAGCATCCGTCGACCTCGGGGATCGACCCCTCCGAGCGTCCGTACCCGATCGAGGGGACGTGGGAGCGCTACTCGTTTCGCGTGGGCAACCTCCTGTTCCTGATGATGAGTGACATCATCGAGCCGACGCAGAAGCTCGGTCGGGAGGTGTTGGGGGGTAACCCCGGTGGCGTTGTCTCCCAGGAGACCTTCGCATGGTGGAGGGAGATGGTCGAGGGCAACCCCGAGTCGATCATCATCTCTGCGCACCACTACATGCTCAGGGACACGACCGTGGCGTCCGGGGCGTGGGAAGGGATGCGCAAAGACGACGGGGGAAACTGGAGGCCCAGATACCACGGCTATCATCCGCAAGGGACTCCGCAAGGCGCATCGTATCTGTACTACGTGGGAAGCGTTCCGGACGCCGGTGCCTTCGAGGGATATCTTGAACGCCATCCAGGGCGCGTTGCACTCTGGATCGGGGGCCATACGCACGCTCATCCTGACGATACGCACGGAGGGAAGTCCCACGTGGAAACCAAGTGGGGCACCAATTTCATCAACGCATCGTGCTTGACAAGGCACCATGGCGTCAGCTGGTTCGAGGACCCTGGCCAGGCCGGGTCCGCCAGGCGGGGAGCGGGACACTGCGTGCCCCACAGCCGGCTGCTGACGTTCACCGAGGGCAGAAACGAGGCTTCGGTCCAGTGCTATCTGCACACTGGGGAGTTCCTCCCCAAGGGATGGCACTCAAGCGCGGAACGGACGCTTGGCCTTGGAAGGGAGGTTCGGCTTCGGTGAGGAGCGGCGCACTGGGGATTTGCGTTGCGGTGTGGGGCGCACCCAGGAGATGCTGCGCGGCTTGACAGCCGTCGGATCAGCGCCTAGAATGGTATTCGTCTTACATCATACGTCAGCTGCAAGCCGGTGTGCGACTGGGAAAGGTACGCATACGTATGGAGGACGCGGGCCCTTCTGACCACGGCAGCATCAGCACCTCAGATACGTTTTCGTTTGACGGCGGATCGACTCGCGGCAGACCATCCCTTGAGGACGGGCTGCCGCGGCTTGCTTTACCGGGGCGCGACGAACCTCTCCACTGGATCGAAACGAAGCAGTGGCGCAGCTGTGCCACTGGCAAGCGCGTCCCAACGCACGAAGGGAAGGGGGGCTTCGCACGATGAAGAAACGGACGTGGGCAGCGGTAGCCGTTGGGTTGGTGGTGCTCGCAGTCGCGAGCACGGGGTTCGCGGAAGAGGTGCTACGATGCGGTGTATGGCAGCCGCATCAGCAATTTAACCCGTTCTTCAAGGGCACGGGCAACGAGGTGCTCGAAGGCATTTGGGAGCGGCTTCTGGATGTCGATTTGGCGACGGGGGAGATCACCGGTGAGCTGGCGGAAAGCTTCGAGCTTGACGGTGATATCCTGCGCGTCAAACTCCATGAGGGTGTGTACTTCCATGATGGGAAGGAACTGACGGCACAGATTGTGGCGGACTGCATCGAGATGTGCCGGGACGCCGGGCTGGGACGGAACATGTCTTACCCTGTGAGCCTGATTGAAGCAGCTACCGTCACCGGCACATACACTCTGGATATCGAGTTCATCGATACGGTCGGTCCGCGTTACGCTCTGGAGGTCCTGACGTATCTCGTGATCGGCGATCCGAGCATGGCGCCGTTCGATTCCGTGGACAAGGCCAACGGGACGGGCCCGTTCAAGGTTGAGAGCGAACGGCCAGGCGCAGAGCTGGTGCTGGTGAAGAACGACAACTGGTGGCAGGGAGAAGCGACGCTGGACAAGATCATCTTTACCTACTATGCCAGCGACATCACGATGATGGAGGCGTTCCGTTCAGGTGAAGAGGACGTCGCGTGGAACGTGCCGTTCCAGCTCATGGCGGAGTTCGATGCGGATCCGGCAGTAGAGCTGGTGGAGCATCCACTCGGGCCGATCGACTACCTGATTCTCCCGCCGACAGGGCACCCGGCGTTTGCGAACAAGCTTGTGCGCCAGGCGTTCCAGTATGCACTCGATCGGGGAAGCATCGTTGAGGTCGGCTACTTCGGCTACAGCAAACCCAAGCAGGTGCATTACGATATTCAATCTCCGTACTACGTTCCCGAACTCGACCACACCTACTACTACGACCTGGACAAGGCGAAGCAGCTGATCACCGAGGCCGGCTATCCGGATGGCTTCGAGTTCGACCTCATCGTTCGCCATGCACACCTCTTCCCGGTCGCCGAGCTGCTGCAGGAGGATCTTGCCAAGATCGGGGTGACGATGAACATCCAGATCGTGGACAAGGTGGTGTACAAGGATCTCATGACGCTGCCGGACGCGTTCTACCAGGCGGCGTTCAAGGGATTCCAATACTTCCCCGAGTGGACAATCCCGCCGCAGTTCCCGTTCAGGACTGAGTGGTGGGGGTTCGTCGGTGGAACGGCGCCGTTCGCCTACACGGACGCGATCCAAGACACGGAAGCCGCGACAACAGCCGAGGCGACGCGGTCGTCGCACATCCGCCGGCAGCTGGCGCTTCTCGATGAGAGTTGGATCGTGTTCTTCGCCACCCGTCCTCAGGTCATGGCCCTTCACGACTACGTGGATGGGATGTACTTCGACACCTTCAACTGGCCGGAGTGGCACGAGACGGTGCTCAACAAATAGGTGAAGTCTTTCAGTGAGGCTCGAGCGGGGATGGTTCATCCGTCCCCGCTCGGTCTATGAACTTGGGTAGGCCGTGATTCTGTCTGGATCGCAGTAGGGGATGAGGTTCCTTCCATGCTGAGCTACATCGCGCAACGGCTGCTCACGGCCATCCCGGCGTTGATGGTAGTCGCGGTGATCGCGTTCCTCGTGGTCCACATGCTTCCGGGAGATCCGGCTGTAGCCATGGCGGGCCCGGACACGACGCCGGAGGAGATCGAGGCCATCCGGGTGCGGCTGAACCTCAACGATCCGATCTGGACGCAGTTTACAGTGTGGTTCGGGAAGGTGCTGCGAGGCGATTTCGGACGATCGATCTGGCATGGTGTGCCGGTCGGCAGCCTCCTTGCCCAAGCGCTGCCCATCACGGCGTTGCTGGTGGGAGGCGGCTACCTCCTCGCGACGATCTTGGCCTTCGCGATGGGGGTTTCCGCGGCGCTGGCCCGGCGGAAACCGTCTCGGGCACTCTGGGCGGTGACCCTCGCGGTGACCTACGGGATTCCGGGGTTTTGGTTCGCCATCCTCCTGATCATTGTGTTCAGTACAACGCTTCACTGGTTCCCGACATCCGGCTATGCAAGCATCTCCGAGGACTTCGGACGAGCGTTGTGGTACATGACGCTGCCGTGGGTTGTCGTGGGCATCAAGAACGGATCGATGATCGCACGGTATGTGAAGAGCGGTCTCGAGGAGGAGATGGACGCGATGTACGTCACGGTGGCTCGATCCAAGGGGCTGCGTGAGACGTCGGTGGTTTGGCACCACGCGATCCGCAACGCGTTGATCCCCGTCGTGACGATCATCGGCATGCAGATCGGACTATCCTTGGCAGGGATCATTATACAGGAGACGATCTTCAACCTGCCCGGACTGGGGAGGCTCACAATCCTCTCCATCTCCCAGCGGGATTATCCCGTGATCCAGGCGATCATCCTCTTCGTGGGATCGGGGTTCATCGTGATCAACCTGATGGTGGATCTCGTCTACAGCTATATCGACCCGCGGATCAAATATGACTGAGCCTGCGATGCAATCGATCCAGAGTGAAGTAGAGGACAGCGGTCGGAGACGGCCGTCGGGATTCTTGGAGTTTATCCGCAAGCGGGCTGCACGACGAGTGGTGGTATCGCTCTTCCTGCTCCTCGGATTCGTGATTGTGGCAGCGATACCGCCGGAGGTAATGGGGCTTCACCCATATGAGACGAACCGCAAGGATCGGTTCGCCCCTCCGTCCGTGCGGTTCTGGTTGGGGACGGATGAGATCGGACGTGACCTGCTGTCGCGGGTTGTCGCTGGCACGCGCATCTCATTGCTCACCGTGGCCGTCGCGCTGGCAGTGTCGGTACCGATTGGAACGATCATCGGACTGGCCTCGGGCTTCTTCGGTGGGCGATTCGATATCCTTGTCATGCGGGTCGTGGACATGTGGCTGGCGTTTCCCACGATTCTTGTAGCGATCATCGTTGTCGTGATGCTCGGAGTGGGCCCTGCCACTCCCATGGTGGCCATTGGCTTCGTCAATATCCCGCGGTTCATCCGCGTGGTGCGGTCGAAGACAATCGCTGTCAAGGAGGACAATTTCGTTGAAGCGGCCCGAGCTGTCGGGGCACCCGCCTGGTACATGCTGCTGCGGACGATGCTGCCCAATGTGCAGACGGTGATCTTCGTGCAGATGGCCCTCACCGCGGGCCATGCCGTGCTGATGGAGTCGTCCCTGAGCTTCCTCGGACTGGGCACGAATCCCCCGATCCCCAGCTGGGGAAGTATGCTGCGCAAGGCGATGATGTACTTGTCCCACGCCCCGTGGTACGGGCTCTACCCGGGCGTCATGATCACCGTACTGATCATTACCATGAATCTGCTGGCCGATGGGTTGAAGGATCTCTACAGAAGCTAAAACGCTCTTGACCGGGGCGACAAACGGATTGGAGGTAACTCAGCATGATGCGATTCGACTTTCTGATGTGCTCGGAGCGGTCCGGCAGCAACCTGATGACGAAGCTGTTGAACGCCCATCCCGAGATCCGCGGACCGTTCCCGTCACACGTGACTCGACAGTTCGGGGAGAACTACTTCCGTTACGGCGATGTCCGGCGGGATGAGAACTGGAACGTTTTGCTGGAGGACGTTGCTTTCTACTTCGACCACCTTTACGCCCACTGGAAGAAGAAGCCGACCCTCGAGGAGTTGCGCTGCGAAGTCAAGACGCGGTCCTTGGCTGCCATCGTTCGTTACGTGTATGAACAGGAAGCAGCGGCCCACGGTAAGTCGCGAGTCTTCGTCAAGGAGAACCACTCCTATCGCCTCGCGCCGTACTTCCTGACGCACTTCCTAGACTGCAAGTTCGTCTACGTCGTCCGCGACCCGCGAGACATGGCCCTGTCCTGGATCGACCTTCAGTTCAAGGGCTACATCGACAAGGCGGTCGCTGCATGGAAGGAGGACCAGTCGCAGGGTCTCCGGCTGTACAGCTTCCTGCGTGACATCGATCGATGCATCTTGGTACTTTTCGAGGATCTCATTACGGAAACCGAACGCGAGATGAAGCGCGTCAGCGCATTTCTCGGCGTGGAGTACACGCCGAAGGTACTGGAGTTCCACAAGGACCCTCTCGTGGTGCGAAACTCCACGGACTTCAGCGGATGGAGTGACTTGCAGAAGCCGATCCAGAGCGACAACATGCGCACCTATCCGGACCGTCTCGACGAGACAGAGATCCGCTACATCGAGGTCCGCTGCCGACCTGAGATGGCGTTCTTCGGTTACGAGCCCGACTTCGATGAATCCGTCGACCTCCAGACGCTCGAGCGTGCGGTGGCCGAGCGCGCCGCGTCGTTCCAAACGGAGGATGCAGTCGGCGGCCTCGCACACCTTGATGGCGTTGCGCTCACTGGGGGACAGGGGATGAACGTCGTGGAGCGAGAGCGTTATAGCACGTACGCCGAGGCGCTGCAGCGGATCCAGAGCCGGAGGCTCTTCGAGCAGCCGAGCGGGGGGAGGAAGTGATGGGCGGCAACGGGAGCACCGGCGACGCATTGCTGCCAAGGGTTCGCGGCGTACGATCGCTTCTGTGCCAGAAGGTCCCGATGCGCGATGGGATAGAATTGGAGGCGGATGTCTACTTGCCCGCGGGTCGCGGTCCGTTTCCCACTGTGATCATCCGAACGCCGTACTCGAGGGTGGAGACGCTTCGGATGCCGGTGCTGAAGGAGCGTCCAGAACAGACCCTGGTTGACGCCTTCATCGCCCACGGATACGCGCTGGTATCCCAAGACTGTAGGGGCAAGTTCGGTTCCGACGGGCGGTTTGTTCCGCTGGTCTATGACACGAAGGATGGGCAAGACACGCTGGATTGGGTGGCCCACCGTCCGTGGTGCAACGGCAACGTGGGGATGTGGGGCCGTAGCTACCTTGGGATCGTTCAAGTGCCGGCGGCGATCGGCGGGAACGAAGTGCTGAAGTGCATTGTCCCTTCCGTACACGCGGCCAATTACTTCACCGACTGGCTACGTTACGACGGGTGTTTCGGATTGGCTAACGCCGTGCGCTGGGCGTACGGCAGCGCGAATTCCCGCGTCAGCCCGTCGGATCTGGTGCACGCTATGGTCGGTCGGGGCCATGGGGCGTTCTGGGATCGCCTCTACGAGCTCGGTTGGCGGATGGGGCGAGACGCGATGAAGGAAGCACTGGGGCTGTTCCCGAACGTTCTCAACGACTGGGTCGAGCACGACCGCTACGACGCGTACTGGGCGGCCATCGATCAAGAGCCGATGCATCCGAAGGTTCGTGTGCCCGGTCTGCACGGGGCGGGCTGGTTCGACCACATCAGCCGCGGGCAATACGTGGCTTATCGCAACATCTCCGACCACGGAGCAACGGTGGAGGCTCGAGCTGGGCAGCGGATGATTGTCGGTCCCTGGGGACACACCACCATCGGGCTGACTGGTGATGCGCACCGCCGCTACGGGGAGTGGGATTTCGGCGCGGAAGCAGACTTCCCGGTGTTCTCCTACGAGCTGCAGTTCCTCGACTACCATCTGCGTGGTGTGGACCAAGGCTTCTCAGCATCACCCAAAGTCAAGGTGTTCCTGATGGGCGAGAATCGGTGGATCGGCGTCGATGATTGGCCGCCGCCGGACGTGCAGCCGACATCGTGGTACCTCAACTCCAGTGGTGCGGCGAACACACGGACCAGGGACGGCCGGTTGGCTCGTGGGCTTCCAGCGGGACAAGCGACGGACAGCTACACCTATGATCCGTCGAACCCTGTGCCAACCCTGGGCGGGGCGATCTACTGGGGGATGGATGATCGGGTCGGGCCGCGCGACCAGCGCCCACTGCTGAGCCGGGGCGACATCCTCCTGTACCGTTCTGAGCCCCTCAGGCAGAAGCTGGTTGTAATCGGCGATATCAACCTCGAGTTGTTCTTCGGGACCGATGTGCAGGATACCGATATTGTTGCCAAGATGTGTGTCGAAGAGACGAACGGCGCCATCACAGTCTTGTCGCTGGGATCGCTGCGCTGCCGTTATCGCGACAGCTGGTCGGAGCCCAGCCCGCTTCCGCGCAACGAAGCGACCCACCTTCGGATCCGCATGGGTCAGTTGGCCTATGTGTTCCCGGTCGGAGCGAGGATCGCTCTCATGATTACAAGCAGCGACTTCCCGCGCATCCTTCCCCATCCTAATACCCTTGCACCGACCTGGTCGGAGGCCCCCCCTGTTGTCGCCCATCACTGGGTCTCGCACGGCGCAGAGCATCCGTCTCGGCTCGTGCTGCCGGTCATCGTCTGAGGAGGAGGAGAGCGATTATGACATCAACGGCGTTCCCTGGGCTCGAAGGCAAGGCGCGTCATTCCAAGCCGCGAAGCGATGGACGCACTATGGTGGTGGACTGGGGATACGGGCTTCGTGCTCAGCGGGACCTTATGGAGGTGGGCGGGACGTTCTTCGATCTGGCGAAGATCGCGGTCGGGATCTCCGGTCTTCTCCCAGAACGCCTGCTTCGCCGCAAACTCAACTTGTACCGCAGGTTCGGAATCGAACCGTTCCCCGGCGGCCAGTTCCTCGAGTTTGCCCAGCTGAACGGACGGGACGGAGCGTACTTCACTGAGGCGCGGCGTGTCGGATACCGCTGGGTCGAGGTCTCGAGCAACCTTTCTTCCGCTTCGCTCGATTGGAAGCGGGCGATGATACGACAAGCAACCCAGAAGTACGATCTCACTGCGATCGGCGAGGTCGGAAGGAAGGAGGGGCTGGCTCACACCGTGCCGCTTGTCCAGGACGCGCAGGCCTGCCTCAATGCAGGCGCCGGTCTGATCCTCCTTGAGGCGGCGGAACTGGTGAGTGAAGACCCACAGGTTGCGGAGGAAGTGGAACAGGTGATTGAAGCGCTTCCCGCGGACGTTCTGATGTTCGAGCTTCCGGGTCCGTGGATCGAGGGCGTCACGCTGTCCGACATCCATCAGCTGTTCGTTCGGCTCACCGAGAAATTCGGCGCAGGTCTCAATGTGGGCAATGTCGCATTCGAGGATGTTGTCCGCTTTGAGGCCTTCCGGCGAGGCGTTGGGGTGAACGCGGGGAAAGTCGTATAATCCCTACCGTGCTAGCCATGCCCGCGTGGATGGTGGGGAGGTGAGATAGCGTTGCAGGGTAGGAAGGAGGATTCCCGGCGGTACACCTGTGCAATCACCTCAGGTGTTCGCTGAGCGACCATGCCATGAAGAATGGAAACGTGTTTGAGAGGATGGAATCGCACAAGAAGCCCTATTACGTCGTCGATCAGGTCATCAGTGCCATCCAAGAGGGCCGGCTCAGCACAGGCGACCGACTTCCGCCCGAGCAGCAAATCGCGGAAATGACTGGCGTGAGTCGGCCTTCCGTTAGAGAGGCGCTCGTCATCTTGCGATTCGCCGGGGTGCTCGAGACCCGATTGGGTGACGGCACATATGTGCGCAGAGCAAACTCGGCAGTTCGGCGAAAGGACACGCAGACGGCGTTGCTCAGACTCCTCGAGGGGGGAGAGAATCCCATCGACGTAATCGAAGCCCGGCGCGTTATCGAGAAGGGGATTGTGAATCTAGCGATCGTTGCAGTCACCAAGGAGGACTTGGTCGAGCTTGCAGAGTTGTTTGACGAGATGTCGAGACTCGTGCGAGAGAACGCACTCGACGGCCTTCTGCGAAAGGATCGTGAGTTTCACATGCGGGTTGCGGCTTGTGCAGGGAACGTACTGCTTGAGAAGATGCTGGAGTCCCTCTTCGACATGATGGAGCGGGACTTGTGGCGCGACATCAAGAAGCGGCTTCTCGAACGGGACGAGCGCTATCGACTCAGGACAGTCGACCGTCACTCGCGCATCCTCATGGGCTTGCGCAAGCAGGATCGACGAGCTGCTTCGCGATCTGTTGACGCTCACTTCGACGAGGTCGAACGCATGTTCATACAGAGACAGGGCTGACCTTCTGTCGACGTTGTGGGAATCCGTCAGGGTGAACCGCCCCGGGTT
>Ga0180433_10008462_pt1 | contig 12794 bp, 9 predicted proteins | sample SS_ome_8_FD_132980 | JGI IMG/M metagenome (GOLD analysis project Ga0180433, IMG submission 132980) | Hypersaline lake sediment archaeal communities from the Salton Sea, California, USA - SS_1_D_1 metaG | ecosystem: Environmental > Aquatic > Non-marine Saline and Alkaline > Hypersaline > Sediment... | reverse complement strand
GGCGCAGGGCCTGCTTTCCAAAAGGAAACCAGCATTGCCGCGGCGTGGCCTTTGCCTTGATCGTCGCTGGCTCACCCTGTTGCTGGCCCTGCTCGCTTTCGCCGGCTTGTGCGTGACGGTACGCGCCTACCAGCGTAGTTTCTACCCCGCCGAGGCTCCGACCTACGAGGGTATCTCCGCCGAAACCCCCTTTCTCTGTGGCGAAGTGTCACAGGACCCGCAGACGTACGACGGTATGGAGGTCTTCCAGCGGCTGCTGGCCCAGGTGGAGTCTAATCCTAATAAAGGGCCATTGGAATATGGCATGCTCACGCTGGGCACAGGCAAGCAGCAGTGGGCCCAGGCCTTCCGGGAAAGCATCTTGAGCGAGGTCTCGGAGGGACGTTTCACCACCCCGGCCAACAGTGTAAAATCGGTGCAGTATGAAGCCGCCCTGCGGGCCTACTATCTACCTCGCGTCCGTACTGCGTTTCCCGGTCTCTTCTCAGACGACGATTGGGCTTTGCTGCGGGAGTGGTTCGCGGATGTCAATCGCCGGGCGCTGACCGTCGAGTGGGTAGATTGGATGTACGCGCTGGCCTTCACCAAGTGGCCGGAGGGGCCTTACGAAAATCAGGAGAACGGCGCTGGTTTGCTATCCCTGCTGGAGGCCGGGGAGTTGACGACAGCTGACTTGTCATCGGCTAACCAGGATTACCTGGAGCGCAACCGGCGTGGCTGGATTGCCCGCTTTCGCAACAGCGACGATGTTTTTATCTATCAGGTGGCGTGGATCAATAACGCATATTTCCAGTCATTCTACACCCGCGAGGCACCAGAGAACAATGCACAGCTCTCTTTTGACTGGTTGCTGCTCCAGGCATTGCCCGACGGAGCACCCCTGCAATACAATCACCCTGCTCGTTCTTCTCTGGCCAGCTTTTCTTACCTGGGTGCACGCCTTCTGGTGGATCCCCGCCACATTTGGCTGGCCGGACGTGCGTTGGCCGATTCGACAGCGCGGGGCATCTATCCATTCGCTCAGCCGGGCGTCGAACAGCCCATTCGTCTGGTGGGGCACTCTCCCATTCAGGGTTCGTGCTTGCTGTACGGCGATTCTGGCTTACCCAACCAGGTGGGGCCATTAGCGCCGGACAAAATTGTTCTGCGCGACGGCTGGTCGAAGGATTCAGCCTACCTGTTGCTCAATCTTCGGTTTACCGGTTGGCATCGCTACAAGGCGACCAATACGGTCACGCTCCTGTATCAAAATGGCGCTCTTGCTGCCGACGCACTGGATGGTGAGCGTTTCGCCTGGCTCCCAGTGGGCCGCAGCGTCTTCCGTGATAAGCGTATTCCCCGCGAGAACCTCAATGGATTGCTGGTTGAGCGCAGCGGCATGAGCGCTGTCCTCTATGCACTGGCTGGCGTTGGTGGTCCTTGGGCGCAGGATCCGCCCCGTTATGCTGAGGTCGTGGCTTTTGAGACGGGGAAAGAACTGGATTGGGCGCACACCCGGCTGGCAAACTGGCGAGGCTGGCAGCACGATCGGTGGATCTATCTCTACCATGACGGAGGTCCCATTGTCGTGGTAGATGAGGCTGAAGGCCCACCAGGAGGTCAGGCAGCGCTGGTGTGGCACCTTACCGGCGAGGGAACTGTGGAAGATCACCGTATCGGGCTGCGAGGTGGCGATGAACTGGCCGAGGTGTCCCTCATGCCTCTGATCCCTGAGGGACACATGGAAACGGTAAGCGTTGATTCCGGCTTGCGTGTGGTATACTATGCTCCGGCCAACGGTCGGATGCGGGTAGTGACACTGTTCTTATTGGGGGAGTGGGCAGGCGCGGAAGCACAATTCTATGAGGAAGAACAAACCTTGAGGGTTGTGCAAGGGCCAACGCAGGGCACTCTGACCCTACCTCTGGGAGAGTAGTACTGGTGCACCGGAAATGGTATGGGGATTTGAGGTGACGGGATGAAGCTCGTACTGGTTGGCCCCGTATATCCATATCGGGGTGGTATCGCCCACTACACGACGATGCTCTACCAGGCGATGCACAAGCAGCACCACGACGTGCTTCTCGTTTCGTTCAAGCGGCAATACCCGCACTGGCTTTTCCCGGGACGAAGCGACCGCGATCCGAGCGAGAAGCCCCTGAAAGTTGAAGGTGCCTGTTATTGGATTGACTCCTTGAACCCGCTTACCTGGTTGAATACTTTCTGGCGTATTAGCCGATACCAACCCGATGCGATCATCCTGCAGTGGTGGACCAGTTTCTGGGCACCGGTGTGGTACACGCTGGGGATACTGAATCGGTTCTTCCTGCGGAGGCCACTGGTGGTCATTTGCCACAACGTGCTACCTCACGAGGCGCGATGGTGGGATACCTTGCTGGCACAGATCGTGCTTCGCTGGGGCGATCGCTTTGTCGTGCAGTCCGCTGAGGAGAAAAGACGACTGGAGTCCCTGATTCCGGGTGCGCAGATCGCTGTGGTACCGCATCCGATGTACGACATGTTCGCCGGTGAGAAGATCCCGAAGGAGGAAGCCCGCAAGCAGCTAGGGCTGCCGCTGGAAACGCCGGTCTTGCTATTTTTCGGGATTGTGAGACAGTATAAAGGTCTGCGAGATATCCTGGTCACATTGCCGGATATTCAGGCAAGATTGGGAAGGGTGATCCTCTTGGTTGCAGGGGAGTTCTGGGAGAACAAGCAGTCGTACATCGAGTTGATCGAGCGATTGGGAATTGGTGACTTTGTAGTCCTTGAGGATCGTTACATACCCAATGAAGAAGTGGCACTTTACTTTTCAGCGGCCGATGTGTTGATCGCTCCATATCGACAGGCAACCGGGAGTGGAGTGGTACAGATGGCACACGGATTGGGCGTGCCGGTGATAACAACCCATGTATGTGAGAGTGAGACCGGGCCAAAAGCCATCATCGACGGAGAGACCTGTCTCGTGATCCCGCCTGGAGATTCTGGATCACTGGTAGATGCTATCTCGCGGTTTTTTCAAACAGATTGTCAGAGCCGTATCGGTGAGCAACTCACTTGTGGTGAGAGATTGTCCTCTTGGGACTGCGTCGTGGAGCGAGTGGTAGGAGCAGAGGGTGCTGAGGATTTGCGGGAGAGCGACGCGAGCGCTTGGACCCTTGAAAATGGATGATCCGCAAGAGCGTTATCAAGAAACTGCATCCGGGCGGGCTACCGTTTCGGGGGCAGTGTTGCTTCTGTTGAGCACGGCGTTGGCTGGCATCCTTGTAGTGGCGAATGCATTCGTGCTGGATGTCGTGGTTGGGGAGTCTCGCCTGACGTGGCATGCTGTCATGTTGTCTCTTGAGGCCGCATCTATTGCAGGGGCCCTGGTTTGTTGGCCCAGTTTGCGCCCAGCAGCACGATGGGATTGGCTGGAGATCATTGGGATGCTGGCAGTAGGAGGAGTGTTCCTGGGACATATAACCCATCTAGCACCGGCTGACTGGATGCCCATTTCATTCTCCGTGGACTGCTCGCACCAGCATCTGCTTGTAAACTACATCTACTCACACCACGGTCTTCCGGATGGAGTTGACTACCTCTACATCTACGATGACTACCCCGTTGGCCCTTCGGTGCTGGCTGCATTCCTGGCACATTTGTTCGGTGTCCTACCTGCGCAAACGATGCATCCGCTGGCGGCGTTGTTTGTGGCTGTTCAAGTCATGCTTGCCTATGGGATAAGCGTCGAACTGCTGCCACGCTGTCCCTCCAGCTACGTCTTGGCTGCGTTCGCTGCGTGGATGGCGTTTCTCGTTTATCCATATACTGTTCAGGTATTCGCCAGATACTTCTACAGCAATATGATGATGGGCGATTTAATGGTCTTGCTTGCACTATGGATTACGACTGTGAGAGAGCGATTATCTCCAGCGTTGATGGCTAGCTTGACAATCTGTTTGGTGTTCGGGTGCCTCAACTCCTACCCTGCCTGGCTGCCGTTCGTCGCTGCTCCACTTATTGCCTCGGTGATGTTCGATCGGAGGACGCCAGTAGCGAAACGGGGGGTATTGGCTGCCATCGTAGTGACTGTGATGTTGATTCTGACAATCATCACGCTGGTAGATCAGTGGGACTTCATTACCTGGTTTGCTCCTTCGCGCGACCGGCGATTGACGCCAAGCTGGCAGTCATTGGGTGGCGCTTTCGTGATACTGGTTGGGTGGGGCGTCTGGACATTGGCTCGAAATTGGAGGCAATACTCTGGTCTGGTCCTGTTTCTTGTCATCGATGCCCTATTGGTGGCAGCCTTATATAGCGTTGCCTTCTTGGACAAACTCACACTCTACATTCCAGATAAGACCTTTTATTTCAATGTGTTTTTGCTTACCGTGCTCGTTGCCCTTGGACTTCGTCAGGTCTGGCAAAGGTTTGTGTCACTGAAGCTGGCAAAGCGGTGGCAGGCTTGTGTCGTCGTAATCGCTCTCGGCTTGGTCGTTCTTGTTGGAGTGAACTCTTGGTTCCCTCCTTCAGCTGTTTACCCGATCACGTTGGACGAATATCGGGTTGCCTATCAGCTGGCTCAGGAGATGCCAGACGCGGAACTTACATACCTCGTTCGCGACCAGGCGACTTTCTATTGGATATACGGGTGCATCTTAAATCATACACACGATTTGATGGCTCGGCATGAGCAGTGGCAGGCCAATGTGCCGACTTACGACAACTGGATACACAATGACGAAGCTCCCAGCCGGGCAGTGGTAAGCGATCTGACGATGCTTCCCCAGGAGGATGGACGTTGGCACGTCATCATACGTTCTGGGAACAGTGGCGTGATTGAGAAGGCTCCATGAAGACAGGTCTTGAGGCCGGGGTAGAGCGGGTGACATTTATCCTGACTCAAAGTTTGGATTGCCCATCTGGAGTTGGGAGATACTGGCCGCTAGCTCGATGCCTGGCGGAGCGTGGCTACAGCGTACAAGTACTGGCACTGCATCCCGAAATTGATGCGCTTGAACAACGTCGTTTTACCCGTGACGGAGTTGATGTTTGGTACGTTGGGCAAATGCACGTTCAGAAGGCCGATTCTCGGAAGCATTACTTCAGCCCTGTGCGCTTTTTGTGGGTGGCAGTATTGGCCACGCTCAAGCTGACCTGGACGGCGCTCGTAACCCCCAGTAACTTCTACCAAATTGGCAAGGCCCACCCAATGAATGGTATCGCGGGACTTGTGCTTCTGGCGCTGGGACGACGGGTATATCTGGACTGCGATGACTTCGAGGCTGTATCGAATCGGTTTGGGGCGGAGTGGCAGCGGAGAATAGTAGCCTGGTTTGAGAATCATCTGCCACGTTGGGTCCACGGCGTGACAGTGAATACTAGTTTTCTTCAAGCGCGTGTTCGGTCACTGGTGCCTGGTAGTCAGCGGGTCATGCTTGTGCCCAATGCAGTGAGTTCCAGGCGTTTTAGGATGCCGATTGACGAAGCTGTTGCAGAGATTCGACGTCGATATCAACTGGAAGGACGGCCCGTCGTTGCCTACGTCGGCAGCATGAACCTGGCGAATCACCCCATTGACCTGTTGCTGGAGGGCTTTGCGCAGGTTGTCAGGAAAGTGCCGGGCGCTGTCTTGATGCTGGTCGGAGGGGGAGCGGATCTAGACTGGTTGCGGAATCGCGCGGTCGATCTGGGTATTGAGCAGAGCACGCTTTTCGTTGGGCGAGTACCACCAAGCGAAGTCCCGGTATACTATGCGGCGGCGGACATCTCGGTCGATCCAGTGTTAAACGACGAAACTGCTCAAGCACGCTCTCCGCTCAAGTTATACGAGAGTCTGGCGGTTGGAACCCCAGTCGTGACGGGTGATGTGGGTGATCGGCGGCTGACGCTGGCGGACAATGAGGCGATGCTGGTAGCGGCTGGAGATGCCGGCGCGCTAGGGGAGCGCCTGTCGGCCCTGCTGCGGGACAGCGCTGCGCGTGCCCGCCTGAGGAAATGGGCCTTGGAGTGCCGTGACCAGTTTTTCTGGGAAAGCCGAATCGAGGAGTTTGTGCGTGTCTATGGAACCGCCTGACGCTTGGCCCACGGTGAGCGTTGTGATCTTGAATTGGAATGGGATGGTGACCGTCTGTGATACCGTTGCGTCTGTGTTCAATCTGGCTTCTCCCATCCCAGACGTGATCGTAGTGGACAACGCTTCGACGGATGGCAGCGATGTAGCGGTTGAGCGCCGATTCCCCCAGGTGACGCTGTTGCGCAACACGCAGAATCGTGGGTTTGCCACAGGAACCAACGTTGGGATTGCGTACGCCCTGGAGCGCGGTGCTGATTGCGTGTTGTTACTGAACAACGATACGCGGCTAGATCCATTGGCAGTGGACTATATGGTTTCCGCGATGTTGGCTGACCTGCACCGGGGTGTGGTGGTGCCCAAGATACACTTCTATTCGTATTCGCCGTGCGAAGGACGCCGTATATGGGCGGCAGGCGCGCGTTGGAGACGCTTCCCTCCGCGCGTAACGATGCGAGGATACAATCAGCAAGACGTGGGACAGTACGATACGCCGGGTGCCGTTGACTATGCAACTGGCTGCGCACTGTTGATCCGCCGGGAGACGTTCGATGCAGCTGGGTTGCTGGACGAGTCGTATTTTATGTACCAAGAAGACTATGCGTTTTGCGATCGTGTGCGAGCCAGCGCTCTGACAATCTGGTATGAGCCCAGAGCGGTGGTTTACCATCTTGTGTCGGCCAGCACTGGCGAGGGCTCGCCACAAAAGTGGCGTTACTGGTCGCGAAGCTTGGCTTTGTTCTATGCCCAGCACTATGGCCACCGCTGGTGGGCGGTTATACCCCTGACGACGTTTCTGCTCTGGGTGGCGGCCCGTGAACTCATCAAAGGTAGCCGCGGCTGGGTGCGGCCGGTATTCCAGGGTGTGCGGGCCGGGTGGGAAGATCTGAGGGGGCCGAGGCCTGTAAGGAGATAGTTGTGCGGATTTTATTCGTAGAGATTGCACCGGCCGATCAAAGAGACGCTCGGATGGCCGCTGGTCTCGGTTACATCGCTGCTTACGTGCGCCAGGAGGTGTCGCAGGCCGAGATTCAGATTATCAAGGGAGATCCTGCCTGGGTTGAGCGGAAGGTGAGAGAGTATCAACCCGACGTCGTGGGCCTCTCGACGGTGTCCCAGTATTACCGTATGGCGGTCGAGGCGGCCGACGTCTGTCGCCGTCTCGGTGCGTTCGTGCTCGTCGGAGGGCATCACGTGAGTGTCTTGCCGAGCTCCATGACGTCAAGCATGGACCTGGGCGTGATTGGAGAAGGTGAGGACACGATGCTGGATGTCTGTCGAATGTTTCTCGACAAAGGTCCAGAGCGTGCAGCGTTTGCCACGATCCCGGGAATCGCAGTGCTTGGTGGCCCAGGCTGGGCCGTTATGGATGAACCGCGTCCTCTACACGAGCCATTGGACGATTTCCCATTCCCCGCGCGCGACTTGATGCACATTCGTCAAGGCGAGAGCGTTGGGATGATCACATCGCGTGGTTGTCCATACCACTGTGTGTTCTGCGCTTCGAGTGCCTTCTGGAAAGGCGTTCGATTTCACGCGGCGGAGTACGTGGTGGCGGAGATGAAAGAGATCGTGGAGCAGTATCGCACGCCACATATCTATTTCTGGGATGACTTGTTCATAGCTGACTTCAAGCGAATCAGGAGAATCGCAGAGTTGCTGCAGAACGAACCCACGCTACACGGGGTGAAGCTCTCGTGCACGTGCCGTGCCAACCTGGCGAGCGACGAGCTGGCGCGGGTGTTGAAGGAGATGAACGTTGTCGAGGTCATGATCGGATTCGAATCCATGTCCCCGGACACGTTGCGATATTTGAAGCCTCACGTCACCGTCGAGGACAACCGGCGGGCCGTGGAGATCTTCCACCAGCATGGAATCAATATAACGGGGTTCTTCGTGATCGGATCGCCCAAGGAGACGCGTGAGGAAATTGAGCAGACGCTTGATTTTGTTCGCACGGCTCCCCTATACCGGTCCGAAGCCTATCTCCTGGCCCCCCTGCCTGGCACGCCGGTCTGGGAATATGCACTGCAGCGCGGACTGATTGATCCAGACGATGCGCCCTGGGAGAGACTCTACATCGACAACCCGGACGATGTGGAGAATGGTATCCATCTTTCGGAGATGGTGAGCGAAGAAGAGCTACGGGGGTACCTGCGGGAGTTTCAGCATATCCGCCAGTGCAAGGATCGCCGCAATTTGCTGCGTCGGGTACCCCAGCATCTGGCTTTCTTCCTCCGGGCACCGCGTGAGGAGCTGGCGATCGTGGCCGAATGGCTGCGTACCCATCGCCGTGCTCACATCTGACCGTTGGCGATACCTGCTCGTTCTCATTGCGGCTTATCTACCTGGAGCAAAGGATTCTCGATGGAGCACGTGGTGTGTAACTCCTGTGGCGCTGACGACGCCTCGCCCGTGTTGAACGGGCGGGATTGGTTGCACGGCATACCGGGCGAGTTCACACTCGTCCAGTGCAATCGTTGTGGCCTGATGTATCTGGACCCACGCCCCACGCCTGAGGAGCTTGAGGTCTACTACCCCGCGGATTATGAGCCGCATGTGGGGACGAAGAAGCAACAACTCGGATGGTTGCGCCGAATTGATTATCGCTACGGGGTCGAAAAACGATACTGGGCGATCATGCGTTATTGCGAGCAGGCCGGGCGGATGCTCGACATCGGATGTGGGCCTGGGGCTTTCCTGGATGGCATGCGGGAGCACGGATGGAAGGTGGCGGGGATCGAGCCCAGTGTGCGGCCAGCCACCTATGCCAGGGAGGAGCTGGGGTTGGATGTCCAGATCGGTGTGTTGGAGGATGTCCACCTGGAGCCTGAATCACTGGATCTGGTGACGATGTGGAATGTGCTCGAGCATCTGCGTGATCCTCAGCAGGCGCTGAACCGCATCCGGGAGGCGCTGGCACCCGGTGGCCTGTTAGTGTTTGCGATTCCCAGCGTGGAAAGCTATGATTTGAGGATATTCAAACGGTACTGGGCCGGCTACGATATCCCCCGCCATTTGTTCGTGTTTCCGCCTGCGACACTTGAGAGGATGGTCGAGGCAGCGGGCTTCGATGTACTGGAGCGCCGCTGTATCTATGGTACGTATAATGCCTTTGCCTACAGCGCGCGATTTGCGATGAGCGCCCGGATGGCGAATGAGTGTCTGCGTTCCTCCTTGACCAAGCTCATTCTCTCCCTGCCGGTTCGAGCACTGATGCTGCCATTGAGCCGGGTGGTCGATCTGTTGGGGCGCGGCACGATTGAGACCTGGTTCTGCCGTAGGCCGGAGTGACGTGATGCGCCAGGCACTCGAATCCGTCGAGTCGTTGCTGAACAAGCGTTGGGTGCAGTGGTGCCTGATGCTGGTCGGGGTCGGGTTGGCGGTGCTTGTTATCGGTAACACAATCTATCGTGACTGGTCTGAGTTTCGAGCATTTTCCTGGCGACTGAACCCTCGGCCGCTTGCGGCCGCGGCCGTGGCGCTGATCGCTGCCTTTGGACTAAATACTTTGACTTGGTACCTTATCAGCCGTACCTTTGGGAGCCGTGTTGGCTTCTGGAAAGATCTGGAGATTTACAGCTTCTCAACCGTAATTCGAAGGCTACCCGGGGTCATCTGGCAGCTCGCCGGACGGACGTACCTGTATCGTCAGGCCCAAACGACGCTGGCGGTTCCACTGTGGGGAACGGTGTGGGAGCTTTTTGTTCAGTTTTCATCTGGCCTGTTACTGACGGTGCTGATGCTGGTGCTTTCTCCACAACTGCGGGCTGAATTCCCCGGTGGGATGTGGGTTTTGCTGCTCCTGATCCCGGTAGGATGGTTTGCCTTGCGCCCATACGACCTCGTAGCTGTGGCGAGGCGACTAGCACCGAAATTGACCGGTGATCCTGGTCTGACGCGGCGCGACGTGTCGGTGTGGATTGGGCTGTATGCACTGAGTTGGGTTCTAGGTGGTGCTATACTGTACTCTCTCATCTGCGCCGTGAGCCCGCAAAGCTGGACCTTGCTCCCCGTGTGCGCGGGGCTGGTGGCTGCTTCCGGTATACTGGCGATATTGGTCATGCCAATTCCTGGAGGATTGGGCATCCGAGAGATTTCCCTGATACTGCTGCTGCAATCATACGTGCACAGCCCCGTGGCCGTGGCTGCTGGCGTTATGCTGCGGCTGTGGCTGTTGCTTGGGGAGGCCTTGATTGCGCTACTGGTCTTCCTCGCTGTCCGTGGGTGGGCTTGGTTGGCTCCAAACGAACCATAATACTCCATAGGTATTATTGCCAGCGGCACCAAACTTAGGTATACTATATCGTAAGTTAGCCCTCACATATGCTATTCGATTAAGTTACAGGAGGAAAAAATGAAGAAAATAGCTCGTGCAGTCTTGATCGTGCTCGTACTCGCCGGAATGGGAGCGGCAGTTGCGAGCGCCCAGTTCACGACGGTCACCAGTTTTCAGGTTCAGAATCTGAGCAGTGAGACCGCGAACGTGAATATTGTGTTCTACGACGAGGGTGGTGACGAGGTCACAGCCGCGGAGGCGCCCGGTACCATCGCTGGCAATTCGTCCGTGCTATATACGCAGGCGAACAACGAGGATCTGCCCCAGGGATTCAACGGGTCTGTCGTAGTGTCTTCTGACCAGCCAGTCGCAGCCATCGGCGTCCAGGAGGCGAGAAATGCCTCGGATCAGGTATACCAGGGGACGTATAGTGGCTTCTCCAGCGAGCAAGCAGCAGATACGTTCAATTTGCCGGTGGTGATGAAAGCGTTCTACGGCTATACGACGGAGATCTCTGTGCAGAACGCTGGCACCGGCAATGTAGATGTCACGATCAACTACGCCGGTGGCTACACGGATTCCTATACCGGGTTGAAGCCTGGTCAGGCGTATCGCTTCGATAACGCATCCACTTCGAGCATGCCGGATGGTTACATTGGCTCCGGGATCATCACAGCCTCTGGTGGAGAGGTCGTTGCGGTGGTGAATCAGAACAACGTCGCTGCCCTGCAGCAGCAGACCTACGAAGGATTCTCTACGGCGGCCGCTGGCACACCCCTGTACGCGCCGGTGTTGATGCGTGGTTTCTACGGCTTCAATACGTCGGTACAGGTTCAGAACGTGGGCGCTGGCTCCACGTCCGTCACGATCCACTATTCCAACGGCGCATCAGACACCCGGACGTTGCCCGCTGGTGAAGGCTATCTGTTCACCCAGGGGAACAATGGTGATCTGCCAGCCACGTGGATTGGCTCGGCTTACGTCACCTCGACCGCTGAAGACATCGTCGCCGTAGTCAACCAGCAGAACACTGGCACCGGGAAGGCGGCCAGCTACAACGCGTTCGCCAGCTCGGCCACCCGCTTCGTAGGGCCAAACGTGATGAAGGGCTTCTATGGCTTCAATACATCGGTCCAGGTTCAGAACGTGAGTGGCACTGCCACCACCTGCGAGGCGGCGTTCTCCAACGGTACAAGCCAGACGTCCCCGTCGCTGTCTCAGTACGAGACCTACCTGTTCACGCAAAGCAACAACAATGACCTGCCCGCTTCGTGGATTGGCAGTGTTGAGATCACCTGTGGCGGTCAGGAGCTTGTGGCGATCGTGAACCAGGACGGCCCGGCAGGTTCCGGTGACAATGCGATGGCGTACAATGCAATCGCAGGTGACTAGCTCGACCACACATAGGAAGTAGCGCGTAGCAGCTTAAAGGGACCACGTTGCGTGGTCCCTTTAGGTTGTGGATATGACAGCTTATCGCAAGCCATCAGGGTCGACGATTTTGCCATAAGGAGGATCAGAATTGAAAAGTACGGTCATTAGATTGCTTGTATGCTTGGGGATGCTCTTGTTCTGGACGGGGTGCAGCACAGAGAACGGCAGGCGAGATGAATCTCAGTCAGGCGAGACATCGTTTGAATCCCCTTCAGACGAGACGTCGTTTGAATCCCCGTTTGAGTCACCCATTGCACCGACGGCTACACCTCGGCCATCGTGCCTGACGTTGATCGAGCCTGTGGGAAACACGGTCTGTGGGTACGTAGTCAGCCAGAGCAGCGGTATGCCAATTGCCCGGCGGCCAGTCTTCTTGGCTGAAGGACTGTTCGCCTCCGACAATTCGGTAGTACTTGCGGCGCTCGATCAGGAGACTGCACCCCAGGGGGTCACAGACGAAAACGGGATGTTCTATGTCGTTGACGTGCCCTCGAATCTCTATTTCTTGATGGTCGGCGATTATCCCCAGCCCGTGATGCTGCACGAGCCGGACAATCCGATCAACGACCTTTTCGTGGATTGGCGTGATTCAGAGGGAGCCGTAGACCTGGGGGTCATCCCAACACACATCCTTGTATCGCAGGAACCTTAGCTACAAAGGATTCTTGCCAACAAGAGGTTACGAAGGAGCTGAGACTGTTTAGTCTTGGCTCTTTGTATATCTGCACTTGCTGTGATAAGAGGCTCCGATATGCACTGGAACGTGATGGCGGTCATTGTCAACGTACCTCGATCATATCCTCGAGCCCCTCGAACGTCGCCGGGCCAATGCCCGGCACGTCCTGGATGTCCTCGACGGTCGCAAACGGCCCGTTGGCCTCGCGATACTCGATGATCCGCTGCGCCGTCACGGGGCCGATGCGTGGCAGCGTCTCCAGTTCCGTTGCCGTGGCGGTGTTGACGTTCACCAACGCTCCCCCCGATCCCTGGCTGCCCGACGCGCCGCCCGAAACCGACGGTGGAGCACTCTTCTCCCCCTCGCATGGC
>Ga0180433_10008461_pt1 | contig 12794 bp, 17 predicted proteins | sample SS_ome_8_FD_132980 | JGI IMG/M metagenome (GOLD analysis project Ga0180433, IMG submission 132980) | Hypersaline lake sediment archaeal communities from the Salton Sea, California, USA - SS_1_D_1 metaG | ecosystem: Environmental > Aquatic > Non-marine Saline and Alkaline > Hypersaline >... | reverse complement strand
GAAGGAACGCCGACAAGAACGAAAACATTCATTCTTGACAGACTTCCAGTGATCGCAGAACCCAAAACAAATGAAATCGAATCCTACAAGCTCTTTCTGATAGAAGAATCATTTGTTCCTTTCATGGAAACCTATGCCTATCAGAAGCATTGGGTCAATCAGACAAAATCAGCAATTCTCACAGATCTTTTCAGCCATTACAACACTCCTTTGATTTCTCAGACTTCTTCGACTTCAACAATGACCTATCTCAGTCATTCGGAAGACATCAAGGAAACAATGGATGATATCCTCACATTCGACAGCGATCCTCACGTTCTTTACCAGACAGATTCCGGAATGGTTCTCAACAGTCTTGATAATCTCTTTGCTCAGACAACAGTGATCCCTCTTAACAATGCAAGCATGGTTCCGAAATCAAGTGTTGCTCAGAGAAATGCCGTGAGGAACATCACAAAGAATGACATCATCAAGAGAAAGATTGTCAGCGATGACGGCATCAATGGTTATATCTATTTCAAGGCAGATCTTTTCGGTGATAGCTACACAAAGACTGATGTGAGTCTAGGACTCAGCGGAAAGTTTAAGTCATCAGATGTTAAGACGAACATTCTCAGGAATCCCAGTTGTGCCTATCTCTATAACTACTATGTCATGGATTATGTAGGCTGTGACATGCTGATTCCTGATTCTTCTCTGGCTCTAGGGCAGGCTGTTTCGCTGAAGTTCAAGGCGTTGCAGAACGATCAGAAGGACAGAAGCACTTATTCAGGCAAATATATCATTTTCACAATAGAACACAAAATAGACGCTAATCTTAACTATTCACAGAATCTCAGAGTCATCAGAAAGGATTGATTTCTTGAAATCTAACGTTTTCTCAGAGAAGAAACTCCGTTGATTTAAGAAAATAACTAATTCTTGATATTTTCAAAAATCTTTCTATAATAACAGACGAACAAAGACCAAGGAGGTCACATGTACGCTGTTATAGATGTTTCAAATCTCTTACATGCTCGCTATCTGGGCGGACACAGAGAAATGATGAAGAAAGGACTTCCAATTTCCTTTCTTGAAAATTCAACACGATCCTACGTCATCTCAAAAATTGATCAGGTCAGCAGAAAATTCAAGCTGAGCTGGAACGACATCATCATTGCATGGGATTCAAAGAACTATTGGAGAACCGATTTCTTTCCTCACTACAAAGAGAACAGGAAAGAAGCAAAGAAGAAGTCTGAAGTTGACTTTGAGAAGATGCACAAATTCTTTGATGAATTTGAAACAGAACTTCGGGAAGTCTTCCCAGTGAATCACATCAAAGTGGACAGAGCGGAAGCAGATGATATCATTGCTACGCTGGGATATTATTACAAGGAAGATGTTCTGATCATGGTGAGCCGTGACAAGGACTTTCTGCAATGTGTGAGCGACAACGTCAAACTCTTCGATCCATTCACAAATGATTTCAAAACAAAGATCAGAATTTATGAGAACAAAAAGAGTGGAGAGAAGATAGAATGGGATGTCAGGAATAAAAAAGATGCAAAGCGATTCCTGCTTTATCAGATCCTCATGGGCGATGAAACAGATGGCGTTCCTTCTGTTGTTCTTCCAGATGATATATTCATGAATCCCCTGAAGTCTAAGCGTGATTTTGAAAGATTCGGGCCGAAGACATGTGTGACGAAATTCTTCGGTGATGACAGAAGACAGAAGCTCTTGGAATATCATAACAAATACGAGGCTAATTTTGAAAGGAATTCCAGACTTGTTGATATGAAAAGATGTCCTGTTGAGATCAAGAAAGAGATTGTTGAGAAATTTGAGGCTATCAGAGCGAAGGAATATGAGACATTTGAGGGACAGAAATTTGAGGAATGGTGTCTGAAATACGGACTTCATGATCTCTATCAGAACATATATTGGAAGGTGTGAAAATGACTGATATTAAAGATATGACAATTAAATTCAGGGATTTTGGGGATAGAATCAACAAATGTAATTTAGAATCTATGTCAGGGTATAATTTGTTTGTTTTTCTGACATCGCTATCAGGAAGGAGCTTCAAATATGAGCAGATTCAGCATTTATTTAGTTTGATATTCACAAATGACGGGAATCAGTTGTATAATGAAGACAGAGATATAACATTTTATGAAGGAATTGATTTTGAGATGGAGGGTTAGATGAAAGCGTTGCCAGAAATTAATATTTCAAAATTATCAAAAATTATAAAACAAGCTACGAAGGAGATTTTTGATGATGTAAACGACGGAACTTGTTATCTTATTGGGGAACTTAAACTGAGCTATCCAGATTTTTATCCAGAAAAGAAGATACAGATTCAGTTACAGGTCACATCTCATAAATCAGATTTTATTAATTCTTTTGAGATAGAAGAAATAGTGACTTTTGATGTTATAGGAGAATAGATGATGAAAGTGACTAAGCAGGAAATTCTTGACATCAGGAAAAGGCTGAAAGAAATCAATCTCTGTCCTCTTGAACACATCGAAACGGATTTTGAGATTCCCGAAGAAACGATCAAAGAGTGGAAATTCACAGGACTCAACAACTTCGATTTGTTCCTTTTTGTGATAACTGGTGGAAGTTTTGAAGACTCAGAGGAGATATAAATAATGTTGAAAACAGATAAAGAAATAGTTGATGGAATTCTTGACTTCTTAGGAATGTTAGAAGAGGACGGAATATTGCCTGACAGCAGAGGCCCGCAGGTCTACAAAGACACGCTTAAAAAAGAAAGAAACGAAAAAGAAGATCGGGATTTTGTCGACAAGGAAAGTCTCTATTCTCTGCTTTGTGAATATCAGGAACTTCAGGAACAGAAGATCTGTCGTGACGCAAACAGAAAGAAAATGACTCCTAAACAGTCCAGCAGATGGTTTGAACTCAGGAATCAACTCGCGATTTCCTACATGAAAATAGGAAAGAAACTTCTGAACCATCCACACTTCAAAGGTTATCCTCATGAAGAAAAGGAAGACATGCTTCAGACGGCGATGATGAAGGCTCTGGCAATTGGTCTGGAAGGCAGAAAGAACTTCGGCAGGGAATACTGGACAAGATTTGACAGCGAGAATAGAAACAATGTCTTCGCTTTCTGGACACAGCAGATCAAGATGTTCTTTTATCAGTATCTGAATGAGAAGCACAAACAGATCAACATCAAGTGGGATGTGCTTGAAGCAATGGTCGCACAATTCGACTACGACGCAAAGAATATTTACGGGACTCCCGGGGCTACGTTCCATTACGGCGATGTTGTAGACGACGAAATCTAAATTTTTCTTGATATTTTCAAAAATCTTTTTACTCTCTAACTCATGATGAATTATGATCGCTACATATTGAGTCTGGGTCTTGAGAACCTGAAGAGGTCAACGACCTATTATGCTTTCAGGTGTCCTAAGTGTGGACATACACAATCCAAGAGAAATGCTACTCCAGCATATATCTTGGGGCTGAACACGGACTACCCTATTTTCTATTGTCATAGATGTGGCTATAAATTCGGTGAACACAACAGTCTCGGCGAAATGCTTGAAGAACTTAACTACAGTCTCTATCAGGAATATCAGAGAGAAAGAGCTGAGGAACGAATGTCGTCGTTTCTCATGCCGAAAAAGGAAGTGGTTGAGGTAGTTAGCAAGGCTATCAGCTCTTCGTCGATCTCAGACGTGAATTCTTGGCTCAAATCGGCATCTCAGCTCAAAGAATCTCACCCCGCTGTCCAGTATTTGAGAAAAAGAAGAATTCCTGAGAACAAATTCAATGAGATCTTCTACATTGTCGGAAACGGCTATTCATTTTTCAAGAAGGTCATGGAATCTGACAAGTATGATGAAAAGAATCAGAGTGTCGTTCACGAGGGACTGCTTTTTCCCTTCCTGAACGAATCTAGTGAACTCGAAGGCATGATCATCAGATTTCTCAATCCAAAATCTGATTTTCGATTTCTCAATCTCTTTGCAGAAAAACAAAAGAAGTTTCTGGGTGAGAATCGTGTGAGATGGGACAGAAAGATTTATGTTGTTGAGGGTGTGATGGATAAAATGAGCTTTGAGAATGATCAGCAGGTCTTGGCAATGATGTCGACGAATCAGAAGATTGAGAGGCTGAAGGAAAAGGGTTGTGAAGATGTTGTTTATATCTATGATTATGAATATGATAACAGATACATTGAAAAAGCAGTGAAAAAAGTTCTTGATGCTGGATACAAGATATTTCTTTGGGATCAGAGTGTCAGAGGTGTCAAGGATATGAATGATCTCAGAATGAAGGGCTGGGATGATGAGAAGTTATTTGATTATATTAATAAGAACACGTTTTCTGGAATGCTTGGAGAAATGGAATTCAAAAAGCGTCAGAAAATATTCTATGGGAGGTGAGGAATGACTGACATTCTAGGATTCCTTGAAGACGAAAAAGTCGAGGATGAGATCAGCAGTGAAAAAACAGATATCTTTGATATCATATCGCTCCTGACAGAACTCAAGAAATATTCTGCTGTCATTGAGAACGGCGGTCTTTTCTGGGGATATTATGTCAGCACCAAGAGCAAAAAAGGTATTATTTACAAGAATCTTGCCAAAGTCTATTTCGACAACAAAGACTTGCCACCGACAGAGATGAGAGAAGACGGAACAGGAACCCAGATCATTCTGAAAGAATTCTGTCACGAATCACCCAGATTCCTTCTGAGATATCTGAGTTTTTCTTCAGAATGTTTCATGACTGTCTATAAGTATCAGGATCTTATTGCTCTGCCACCTGAAAATCTTTACAAGATGCTTGAAAGGGATCTGCCGAAGAAAAAACTTTACATCAGAAACCTGAAAAAGAAAGCAGAAGTTCCTGAAGAATGGATTGAAGAGGTCAGACAGTATTTTAGGGTCTCAAAACGAAAAGCAGAAGAATACATAGAATTGATAGATGAATGTGGAAAACTGGACGAATTCAGAGAAATATTTGGAGGAAATCATGACAGAAAGAAATGAAGATAAGGTTTTGAAATTTGGTAGAGATGCCCGATTTGTTTTCGGCCCTCATGATGTCTGCATTGAAAGATATGTTGACAGTCAGGACAAGAAAACTGGTGAGATGAAGAAGCGATGGAAACCCGTCACTGGATATTATGGCAGTCTAAGGATGTTGCTTAATAATTTTGTTGAAAAGGAATTCAAGAAAAAACCTGTGATCAAGGAACTTCAGTCACTTCTGGATGAAGTCAAAGACGCAGTCGAAAAGCTCCCCAACTACTTCATTCTGACTTCACAGAAAACGCCTGTGATCATTCAGGAGAAGATTGTCTACAAGACTAAGGTCGTTGAGGTTGAAAAGCCGAAAAGGAAATATAACAAGAAGAAAAAGGGCGAGAAGAAAGTCAAGAAAGAAACAGAACTTTTCTAGGGAGGAAATTATGAATGATTTTACAATAGTTTTTTCAGCAGACACACAGAAGCCAGATTTTAATGATTTCTTTGAACGACTTCAGAGAAGAAATGCTGGAAGAGTGATTTCAGCAGAGATGATCGAAGATGTTCTCAAAACAATTGATATTTACTTTGAAGAGATGATCGTTGACGGCTTCATTGACGAGACTCTTGGCAAATCACTAGCCAAGTTTTTTCGACAGAACGTCAGGATTTCTTGATATTTTCAAAAATCTTTCTATACTTCTTGAAACATCGACGGAGGGCTGATGTACACCTATATTAAATCAATTGGAAATCACATCTACACTACTGGATATGACTCTAAGGGCAGGAAATTCTATTCACACGACAAGAAGTTCAAACCATATCTCTATCTCAGCACAAGCAAACACAGTGATGTTGTGAAGTTTCCTGAAATGACACCCGCTTCCAAGATGCAGTTTGAATCTATCATGGACATGAGATTCAATTCAAAGCAATATCCACAGGAAATGATTCACGGCAAGGTTCATGATGTCGAACTCATCCAGAAGATCAGACAGGATAGACTTGCTGACAACTTCGATCCGCAGAATATCAGGGTGATGTTTTATGATATTGAGGTCTTTTCTGAGAAGGGATTTCCATCTGCTTTCCTTGCCGAACATCCCGTCGTTTCTATTTCAGCAGTCATCAGAGGAGATTCCCGAGCATTTCTCTGGTATCTCAGCAGGGATTTTGAGTTCAGCAGATACCATTGGTTTAAGTCGATATATCCCGAACTTAAATCAGTAGCAGATAACAAGTTGGAACAGGCGGTTCCTGTCTTCAAGGAAAAGTCAATTCAGGCAATTCACCGTAAAATAGCAGATCTCAGAGCTGACATTAAGAAGATGAAAGCTGATTTCAGTTCTTCTGAAGAGTTACAGGTTCAACACCATCATTGGGTCTTTTATGTTCAGGAAACAGAGAAGAAAATAGAGAATCTTGAGAATCACGAAAAGAGAATTCTAAGAATCGAAAAGAATCTTGACAGAATGAAGAGAATGGACATCAGGAGATTTGACGAGGAGGAAGATCTTCTTGCTGATTTTCTGAAATTCAAACACGATGAGAACATTGATGTCGTCTCTGGCTGGAACAGTCTGGAATTCGATGATCCTTATGTCATGAACAGAGCGACAAAGCTTCTTGGCGAAGATGAGGTCAGGAAATTCAGTCCTTTCAGTAGGACAACAGAAACAGAAGTGACATTCAAGGACAAGACAAGAAAATCTTATGATACTTTGGCAGGATTCCAGTATCTGGATTATATGAGACTCGATAAGAAGTACAAACAGAACAAAAGAGACAGTTATAAACTGGAAGATGTTTCACAGGATGTCAATGGTTTTGGAAAGGTGAGTTTTGAAGGAAGTCTTGCCGATCTCTGGAAGACTGATAAACAGAAATATCTGGAATACAATATAGGTGACTCTGAGTGTCTGGAAGGTCTTGATAATAATCTAGGATATATTGATCTTCTCTATTCAATCTGTCATTATGCTGGTGTGAATCCAGAAGTCTATGAACATCCCACCTATATCTGGGAAGGTAAGCTCTTTAATGATATGCTTGATAAGGGAATGATCATCCCGTCATCAGGCAGTGGAAACAGAAATTCAAAGGCAATTGAAGGAGCTTATGTTAAAGAGCCACAAAGAGGAATGTTCGGATGGATCATGAGTGTTGATTTGACATCGTTGTATCCATCTATTATCAGAATGATGAACATGAGCCATGAGATGATTCTCAGAAAAGAGAATATTAATGTTCTCGAGGAAACAATTGCAGGAACATTTGATTATTCCAAATACAAGAATAAAAATGAGTGTGTTTCACCGTTCGGTCTGGTATTCTCCAAGGACAGGAAAGGATTCATCACAGAGATAATTGAAAATCTGTTTGTTCAGAGAAAAGAACACAAGAATCTCTACAAGAAATATGAGAAAATGTCTGAAAAAGAGACCGATATTTCAAAGAAGACTGAATATCTCAGGAAAGCAGGAATATTCAATGGTCTTCAGAATGCTGAAAAGGTTCTTTTGAATTCATATTACGGTGCATTGCAGGTCGCTTCTTTCGCCCTCTATAACAGAGACTATGCGGAATCAATCACTACAATAGGTCAGATAGCAAACAGATATTGTCAGAGAGAACTCAATGAATGGCTGAATAAGATGTTTAAGACAGACAAAGATTATGTCATTGCGGGCGATACAGATTCTCTGATTTTGAGTGTTGACTGCTTTGTTGATTCTCTGAAAGAAGAAAAGAGTGATGAAGAGATCGTTGATTTCCTTGACAACATTGGAAAGAAGCTCATTGAACCAAAACTCAAGGAAATCTACAAGAAAATGACTGATTATATGGGTGTTTTTGAGAACACAATGAACATGGACAGAGAAGTCATCGGAAAAGGTGGATTCTGGAAAGCTAAAAAGAAATATGCCATTCTTGTCTATGATATGGAAGGTACAAGATACACGATTCCGAAAATGAAGATCATGGGAATTCAGATTGTCAGATCAGACACACCAACTGTTGTGAAACCTATCCTCAAGGATTTCATCAAAAGACTGCTTTATGGTTGTCCTATCGCTTCATACATCGCTGAAAAGAAGAAGAAGGTGATGAACATGACCCCCGAAGAATTTGCGAAGCCTATGGGAACATCTGTGTATGCTGATTATTACGAACCCAGTATAGAGGGTTTGGAAGCCTACAGAAAGGGAACTCCATATATCATCAAAGGAGCTGTTAGATACAATAGACTTCTCGAACAGTTGGGTCTGACTGATAAGTATGAGAAGATCGGTGTAGGTGACAAGGTGAAATTCTGTTATCTTGATATCAGCAACCCATATTCAATTGAAGGCATCTCTTTTCTTGATGAATTGCCTGAAGAATTTGGTCTACATGAATACATCAAAAGGGACATACAGTATTATAAGATATGTGGGAAATTCTTTGAGGATATGTTGGAAGTGATTGGAAAGTCAGCTGACATAGATGGGAACGAAGGAATAGAACTTTTTTAAGGAGGATGGAATGTTAAACAAAGTTGAGAAATGGTTAGAAACCAAGGGAAAATTTATACTTCATCTTTTGAACTTCGGTTTGATGTGTCTGGGAGTAAAGGGATTAATTAAAGCGATTGGAAGTGTATATGGAATTTTGGTTGTCAAGCCAGAAATGATGCTTGATGATAAATTGCTGTATCTGATAGCATTTCAAATATCTTGGTCTTTTTTCTTGATTTTGATCTTTGTGAAGGATTATTGGAAAGGATTAAACTTCAATAAATAAACAAGTAATTTATCAATAATTAAAAGGAATTACAGATGATTAGTAGAAAAGATGCTATTGAAAAGATCAGAACTGAAGCAGAACTTCTGGAGATATCGACCCGAGAATTCATTGAAACTAAATTGGGAATTGGAAAATCAACATTTTATGACTGGGGACAGAAAGGAAGGAATGCTTATATTGAATACTTTGAAGAAGACGAATTTATTAATGAAATTGTTGAAGATGTAGAAGTCAAAGAACTCGAAGGAAAATCAGAAAGAAAGCCTAAGATAGTTGAGATTCATGACGGTCTTTATCAGGTCAATTATCATGGTGGAAAGAAATCAGTGACTGTTTCAGAAAAGATCCTTCAGCTCATGAGAAGAGACTACACACTGAAACATTATGGCATTGAAAGAATGGCTGTGAAATATGACTTCAGCAGAGAGGAATTCTTTGCAATCAAAACAGCATTTGACTTCACACATGCCAGTATGCCTTACACAGATCAAGAAGTTGCTCAGAACTCAACTGAAAATTTAGTCGAGAAAACATTATTAAACAAAAAGAGAGATTATTTCAGAATTCTTGAAGAAAAAGAAATTGCCGAAATGAAGTCTGATCTCAAGAGATACAAGACAAAGGAATTCTGGATGGAAAAAGTCCTCAAAGAAACTCAGGATATCAAAATTGATGTCAGGAATCTCAGAGAGCAGACATTTGAGGAACAGACAGAAGCAACTCTTTTCGTTCCTCTTGCTGACATTCACGCGGGTCTGACAATCAACACAGAATGGAACAATTACAATCTTGGCGTGATGTCAAAGAGATTCGGAGAACTCACATATTTTATCGAAAGTGTTGATAGGAACTATGGAGCAAAAGAGGTCGTTGTTGCGTGTCTAGGCGATGTAATGCACGGTCTTATCCATGCCAGCACAAGACTGAATTCAGCAGACTCCATCAGTTCATTCAAAGAATTGATCTCTGCTCTGACATCGTTTCTCGAAAGTCTCAAGACAAGGTTCAGGAAAGTCAGCTTCGTGAACATCATTGGAAATCATGATTCGTTGGTTTCTGAAAAGACAGCGAGAACTTCAGAGGATAATTTTGGACAGCTCATCACTTGGATGCTTGAAAGGGTTTGTGATGACATTAATTTCATTGATCCAGACACAACAGGCAGAATTGCTAGACTGAAGATCAGGAATTCAAATCTTGTCTGTGTTCATGGTGACGAGGGTGGTGATCTCGAAACAAAGGTGGCGAAAATGTTTCCTAACACCGACTATGTTTTTTCCGCACATCTTCACAATTTCAGAGTGAATGGAAGCTGGCATCAGCAACCGAGCTTCTGCGGGCCAGATCAGTATGCTCTTTCAAAACTCTACAGTGCTCCTGCACAGGTCAACGTCTATAGTTTCGATGATAAAGGCATCTCGGGAATCTTTCCTCTGATTTTTTCTTGACTTTCTCGATTCATATAGTATTATAGTAGTGTTTATTTGTTAATTTGAATGGAGAAAGAAATGAAACTTTACAAAGTGTTGAACAAAAACCTGACGAGTCCTTTTCGTGCCTTTCAGTATGAAATTGGCAAAGAGTATGTCTGCGAAAACTTTGATGATTCTGACGTAGAATGCTCTAACGGCTTCTATGCTACTGAGCTTGAGGGACTTCCATATTCGCTGAGACCTGATAGGAAAGTGTTTGAGGTCGAAGTAAGCGGAAAAAACAAGAAATTTAATCAGTACAAGTGGAGATGGGAAAAGCAGACTATCATAAGAGAAGTTCCAGAAGAAGAGCTGAAAGAACTTTTGAAATCTGAAAATGAAAAAATGGAGTATAATCTGTATGAATCTTGCTTTCCAATTCATCCTCTAAAATTAAAACCTCTTGAAGTTGAGGAGCAGGACATTGAGAACTTGAAGAGGTGGGCTTCAGTCAGGGATTCAGTCAGGGATTCAGTCTGGGCTTCAGTCAGGGATTCAGTCTGGGATTCAGTCTGGGATTCAGTCTGGGATTCAGTCTGGGATTCAGTCTGGGATTCAGTCTGGGATTCAGTCTGGGATTCAGTCTGGGCTTATATGTCGAGTCTTTTCCCGAATATAAAGAAATGGGAATATATTGACCACAAAGAAGGTGAAAATCCATTTCAGCCATGTATAGACTTGTGGCGAAGAGGCTTTATTCCCAGCTATGACGGGAAGACTTGGAGACTTCATAGCGGAGAAAATGCAAAAATATTTTATGAACTAAAATCTTGATATTTTCAAAAATCTTTTTATAATAACAATCGTGGTCGTTTTCATTAATTAGAAGGAGAAAGAAATGCGAGAACCTATTTTCAAAGTTGGTGATGTTGTGAAGATGAAAGGCAACATCATTCCTATGACAATCACTTTTATCAATCACAAAGAAGGCGAGAAGAAAATCACCTATCAATGTCAATGGTTCACATCTGACAACAGACTGTGGAAGGATCTTTTCTATGAAGAAATTCTGGAAAAATGTGATGAGAAGGAAATTAAGGAATATTGGAGGAAAAAGTAATGTGGAAATGGTTGAAAAGAAAAACAGTTCCAAAGAAGAAGTATGATGCTGTCTGTGAAGAACTTGAGAAGCTCAGAAAACCCAGACCGAAGAAATGGAAGGTTGTTTTCAAGGACAGCAGGGCTGATCTGGTTGTTGATGCGTATGAATATACAGTAAGATATGAGAAACACTGTTTTAGAGATTCATCAGACAACCTCATCCATTGCTTCCCATTTTCAGATCTCATCATTGGTGTTAAACTATACAAAGAAGGAGAAAAATAATGAACACAGCTTCAGCAGAAGAAAAGAAAGACAACAGACCCAGAGCAGAAAGAAGAAGAGAAAAGAAGACAAATGATCAAAGAATCTTTCAGGAAAAGAAATTTCAGAGTCTTCAGGCACAAACAGCAATGACAGAAGCAGTTGTGAACAAATATATAGAAGCACTTCCGAAAGAAGTTCCTTTTGTTCTCAATAGAGAGAAAGACAAGATGTTCTGTCCCTGTTCTGAGATCCATGAAGTCAAAAAGAACAGAAAAGGTGAAAAGGTTCTGAAGTGTGAAACATTCGGTGTTGAAGTCAAATCAAGAAGCATCAAGGTTCTTGTAGTTAAATATATCACAGAAGTGGTTAGAAATCTTGAGGAAAGTGAAGAGAAATGATTTATGTGACAGGCGATATTCATGGCGAAATGGATATCAGGAAATTCAGTGCTTCAAAATTTCCAGAAGGCAAGGAACTCACTAGGAATGATTTTGTGATCGTTGCTGGTGATTTCGGGATGCCTTGGTTTGTGAAGGGTCACAAGCTCTATGAAAAGGAACAGTACTGGTTGAACTGGTTGAATGATAAGCCTTGGACAACACTTTTTGTTGATGGAAATCACGAGAATTTTGATCTCCTGAATGCCTGTCCAGAAGTTGAAATGTTTGGAAGTCGTGTCGGGAAAGTTTGTGAAAACATCTTCCATCTCAAGAGAGGGATGATCTATCAGATTGATGACAAGAAAATTCTTGCTCTTGGAGGTGCGACTTCCATTGACAAAGACAGGAGACTTGTTGATTTCAGAAGATACGGGATCAAGTCGTGGTGGGAAGAAGAGTTGTGGACGAAAGAAGAGGAAGACAGATTGTTTGACAATCTTGATGACGAACTCTGTGTTGTGGATTTTGTGATCAGTCACACTGCTCCGATGTCAGTCTTGTTGAATGAATTTCATTTTACTTATCTTCATCCTTGTCCTGTGTCGAGAATGTTAGATGAAGTTCTGAATCGCCTGACATTCAGGAAGTGGTATTTCGGTCACATGCACATGGATGAGACCCGTGGGAAATTTAATTGTGTCTATGATAAGATTCTGGAGGTGAAATGAAAAAGTTTTTGATAATCTCAGTCTTGTTTTTTCTGTTGAGCTGTAACAAGGAAATAGTCGTGATCCATGATTTCAAACTCCCCAGTCTCAGCTGTCCAAAAAAACTAGAGGTGATCT
>Ga0180433_10008458_pt1 | contig 12795 bp, 12 predicted proteins | sample SS_ome_8_FD_132980 | JGI IMG/M metagenome (GOLD analysis project Ga0180433, IMG submission 132980) | Hypersaline lake sediment archaeal communities from the Salton Sea, California, USA - SS_1_D_1 metaG | ecosystem: Environmental > Aquatic > Non-marine Saline and Alkaline > Hypersaline >... | reverse complement strand
TTCCCATACTATGATCTGGATGCATTGTTGTTCCCATACTATGATGTGTTCCCATACTATGATCTGGATGCATTGTTGTTCCCATACTATGATGTGTTCCCATACTATGATCTGGATGCATTGTTGTTCCCATACTATGATCTGGATGCGTGGTAGTTACAGGTTGTAATATAGGATGAAATATAGGATACTCATTAAAATGATTATTTGTATTTTGCATTATAGTATGAATAGATCCCGTAATCGTTTTTATTATATCCATTACCCCTATCTTAAGTTTAGTTGTCTCAAATTTAAAGTTAGGTATAATATGTGAGTTCTGTTGATAATAAGGATTCATAATATAACTATTTGAATATTTTTGGAAGTACGTTAATGTATCCAAAGTTGCAAATCCGTGGTTTTTTATGTTTAAATTTATATCTTTTATGAAATTTATAGTTTTTTGTTGTTTAAAAAAATCTGTTTCCTTATTATAAAGAAAATCTTTATATACTATAAGACCTTTGTTGAATAATCCATAAATATAATTACTATAATTTTTATAGTTTTTTTTAACATATGTATTGATTTGTTTATAATAACGAGATTTAAATGCCTTACTTTTCACAGAAAGGTAATAAACTGAATTTTCATTAAACATATTATTTTTTTGAAGAATCATTATTAATTTATTTAATGTTTCATATTTAGTATCTATTTGTTTTCTTTTTAATAATGCTGTAATAGTATTTAATGTACTTTTAAGATCAGCTTCTGTTGGTTTTTTTTCACGCTCCATCCGTACTATATCTCTAACAATTTGTATATTTTTTTTCTCTATTATCTCAAATTTCTGTGTATCGGACTTTGTAGACATTTTTTTTTATTATATAAAAAAAAATATTTAAAGAGTTTTTTTGATTAATATTAAGGCAATAATTCAAGACTTGTAAGACAAAAATTCTCACTTATTACACGACCATTATATATTTTTAACCAGTCTTTATCATATGGAGTTCTTATTTTTTTTGCTATAGTAAAAGAATGTGATTTATGAAAAGTTAGAGGATGACAAGTTTGTTTTAAGATATCTAACTCTGGATTTCCACATGGAGAATGATAACCCTCAAGATATTGTAGTTGTTTTTCTTCCTTTTCTATATCATCTTGAATTTCAGTTAAAAGTTGTTTCCTAACTTTACTTTCCATTTTTTCTAATAATTCTGAAAGATCATTATTTAATTCTTTTTTGTATATATTTTCTGGATAGGTACTAGGTTTAATACTACTTTTTTTTGCTTTTTTTTTCTATTTTTTTTACAAATTGTCCGAAATTAGACATCTTTTTATTTTATCGTAAAAAAAAATATTTCTTTAAATATATTTTCTAGTAAAAAAAAATATAAATTTTTTTTTTTTTTTGAAATTAGTAAAAATAAAAAATATAATGGCAGGTGTAGGTTCAGCATTATCATTAAACGCATCGTTAAAAACTTGTAAAGTAGAACAGGGATACGCACCTCGTATCCAATCTGATAGATTTGAAAACCCAGAACTAATGGTATGTCCAGTATGGAGCGGATTTGATAATACAAATCGTGCTGTATGTATGGATTCCTATTATACAAAATCCCCAGGATGTAATAGTCCTCTTGACCGTGTTGATGTAGAAAATTATTTACGTCCTAATTATATGGAATATATTAACCTAGATGCTATGGGATTTAGACAAGGTGATATTGAAATGGCAAAAAATAGTGGAGGAATGAGTTGTAGAAACCCAAATACAAATATGAGTTGTAATGCTTCTGGAATTAGAACAATTAACATGGATAATTTAGATAAAATTACTGGAAACTTTGGTATGAGTCCAAGTGGGGCAGATTTACAATTCCGTTGTCCTAACTATACAGCAGAACAAGCACAGAAACAAAGACAAAGGGAAAGTTTACAACATGGAATGCAGGCTAATAATAGTCGTAAAATGTCTGGAAACTAAATTAGATAAAAATTGATTTAATATAATTTCTTTTTTAGAAAAAAAAGAAATTATTATGGATTTATTTATTTATCAATGGTTAGTCGAAGATGAAAATGAAGGAATTATAATTCGTGGATTTGGATTAAATAAAAAAAATGAAAATGTATGTATTCATGTAAAAAATTTTAAGCCTTGGATTTCCTTGGAAGTAAAAAATCAAACACTAAATAAAATTAATGTAAAAAGTGAATTAAAACGTTATATCCGTGATGATTTTTTTTTAGATGATTTTACATATAAAAGTAAATTATATTTTGATCATGGGGATAAAAAGTTTAAAGTATTTCCTTTATATTTTTATACAATTAAATCCCGAAAAATGAATTATTATATGCTACAAAAAGTAAAGGATAAACTAAATTTTCGTATTCACGAACACGAGGCATCTCCTTTATTACAGTTTTTATGTTCTTATTCTCTTCCTTCTGTTGGATGGGTTCGTATTACAAAAATAAATTCAACACTAAAAAATACCTTTACAAGATTTTCGAAAGAATATTCGATTGATTGTACTTCTTTCGAAAATCTACCAAAAGAGACATCTGTTCCCGAAATGACTTGTTTAAGTTTTGATTTAGAAACATATTCGAGTGATGAAACAAAACATCCTAATTCTCTTATAAAAGAAGATGCTATCTTTCAAATTGGTGTCTCTATATCAAAGAGGGAAGTAAAAGAAAAAAATATATTATTTACTCTCTCTAAAACTCAGTTTAAATTAAGGAATGGAGAAGTTCGTTGTTTTGAAAAGGAATCTCAATTATTAGATAGTTTTTGTGAATTTATAAAGGAGGAAAATCCTCATATATTAATGGGCTATAATATTTTTGGGTTTGATATTCCTTATTTATATCATCGTTGTGCTCGTCACTCTATTCCTATTAAAACAATTGGAATGTCGAAGGATGAAAAACGAATTGCAGAATATAAAGAAATACGATGGAGTAGTTCTGCATATTCTTTACAAGAATTTCATTTTTTAGACTTAGAAGGTCGTATTTTAATTGATTTATTACCAATTGTTCGACGGGATTATAAATTAAGTAATTATAAATTAAAAACAGTTGGTAGTTATTTTTTAGGAGAAACAAAGGATCCTGTAACAGTAAAAGATATATTTGAGGCATATAGACTTGGATTTTTAGGTGGAAATATAAAAAAATTATTACGATGTGGAAAGTATTGTATTCAGGATGCTCGTTTAGTTTTATTACTTTATCATAAAATTCAAACTTGGATTGGTCTTTTAGAAATGGCACGTATCTGTAATGTTGGAATTATGACTTTATATACACAAGGACAACAAATAAAGGTTTTTAGTCAGGTTTATCGTAAATGTTATAATGAAAATCGTTTAGTAGATTCTTTCCATTCACTAGAGATTCCATCGAATATATCTTTTCAATTTGATAATTATTGCGGAGCATATGTTTTCCCTCCTATTCCTGGTAAATATAAATGGGTCATTCCATTTGATTTTACAAGTTTATATCCTACCACTATTATTGCATATAATATTGATTATTCAACATTAGTTACTGATGAAAATTTTCCAGATGAGTTATGTAATATTGTTCATTGGAAAGAGAATGATACCGAGTATAAATTTCGTTTTCGTAAAGAACCAAAAGGAGTTATTCCAAGTCTTTTACAATCGTTATTAGATCAAAGAAATATAACAAAAAAATTATTAAAAGGGACAAAAGATGATGTTTTAAAGACAGTTTTAGATAAAAGACAGTTAGCTTATAAAATTTCGGCAAATAGTATGTATGGTGCAATGGGAGTTCAACGAGGATATTTACCTTTTCTACCTGGTGCTATGTGTACCACTGCAAAAGGACGAGAGAGTATTCAAAAAGCAGCAGATTATGTCCAGAAGAAACACTCTGGAAAAATTATTTATGGAGATTCAGTAGATAAGAATACAGTTATTTATATTCGTTATAAAGAAGATGTTCGTATTTATAGTATTGAAGAATATTTTAAAATGCAGCAAAATATTATTTCTTATCCTCAATTTAAACCAGAAGATAATACATTAAGAATGAAAGAACAATTTATTTTTCCTAATGAAAACTATAAAATTATGACTCATAATAATTGGTCTCCTATCAAACGGTTGATTCGTCATAAGACATTAAAATCAATGTTTAAAATTTATACAACGAGTGGTTCTATTATATGTACCGAAGACCATTCTTTATTATTATCATCAAAATACTGTATTCCTCCAAAGGATTTAGTTGTAAATGAACATCAATTATTATTTATAAATGAAATTGAGGATATTTCATCTCGAATCTATTATCAAAAAGAAAAATGGAATGGATTTTATACACAGTACGATGGTAAAATTTTATTTGATAAGAATATGGATGAAAAATATATGGCATATATTTATATGACATTTAAGAAACAGTATAAGAATGCTGTTTATATGTTAAAAGATAATAAATACTATATTGATTTATTCAATAAAAATAATATTCCCCATGGTTTAATTTTAAAGATTGAAGAATTAGGAAAGGTAAATGATTATGTCTACGATATAGAAACTGTGGAAGGAAGTTTTCATTGTGGAAATGGGTCCTTAATTGTTAAGAATACAGATAGTATTTACTGTCATTTCCCAAAATACGAAAGTCCTAATATTGTCTGGGATAAAGCAAAATTTACAGAAACAGATTTTTTATCACTCTTCCCTCCTCCTATGAAATTATTATTCGAAGAAAAAATTTACAAGGATTTTCTTATCTTAACAAAGAAAAGATATATGGCATATACTTGTGATGAAAATGGGACAATTGATGAAAAGATGACAATTCGTGGAGTCTTATTAGCAAGACGAGATAATTGTTTATGGACAAGATTATTTTACGAAAAAATTGTTCGTTTAATTATGGAATCTCATTCGTATCAATCTATATTGAATGAATGTAATAATGATATTTTAAAATTATTTCATTGGTCGGAAGATTTAAATGATATAGGATTATTTATTATTACAAAAGCATTAAATTCAGATTATAAAATAAGAGAAATAAGTACCGATATAAAAAAAGCAAAAAAACGATTTCAAGATTTAGATTTAGTCTTACCAGATAATATTTCTATTGATAGAATGAATAAAGATATAAAAATAGGAAATTCAGAAATTGATATTATTAAAGAATATATTGAGAAATCAAAACCTGCTCACGTACAATTAGCATCAAGAATGGAAAAGAGAGGATTACCCATAAGTATAGGTAGTCGTATGGAATTTTTAATTATTGAACATAACGAGGATCCAAATGGTAAACTTGGTTTAAAATTAGAAGATCCCACTTACTTTATTAATCATTGTTCTGTTTTACGGATTGATCGACTACATTATTTAAAATCGATTGTTCCCTCCATTGATCAGTTATTTGAAATTGTATTTAAGAAAGAAAATGTTATTAAAAAAATTTATACTTATCATTTAAATCATTTTAAAATGGTAAAACATTGGAAAGAAATGAATCAAGTAAAGTTTCATTTTGAATAAGTAAAATAAATACTATTTTTTTTTAAGAAAAAAAATAGTCTACGCAACAAATACTAAATTATACGCATAAGGATTATAAAGTGTTAAATAATGTAATTCTGATGCAATTGCAATTTGTATAGAGAATGGTAAAGGTTTCTTTGTTATTTTATGATACATATTATTCCTATGTAAGAATAAATACTTTTTTTTTATAGAAAAAAAATGGTTTAAAAACATTATCTATATAAAAAAAAAAGAAAATGGATACAAATACATATTTCTATTTATTAGCATTTGGATGTATGGTACTCGTTGGTTGTATATTTATTCTATATCAAAAGACCAAAAAAATACATGATAATCAATCACAATTTCAAAAGCATTTAATGTATCAGCAAAGTTTAATAGAAAAACATAATACAATTTTAAGAAGTATATCGTTAGGTCAACCTATTCAAGAACAGACAATAACACCAGAGACAATTCCTCCTATTGAAAATTTACAACCAGTCCTACAACATGAACAACCTAAAGTAGAGAGAAATGAAAATAACGAAAAAGAAAAACCATCACCAATTTCAACTTTATTACCTATGATAAGTTCGCTCATGGGAATGATGAATAATATGGGAGATGAAGAAGGTATAGAAACCGATTTAGAATCAGAGATGGATGAAGAAGAAGAAGATAAAAAGGTAGAGATGGTCCAAGAGATTGAAAAGGAATTAAATGAATTAAAAAACGGCGAATCAGTTATTGTAAAAGAAGGGAGAGTGGAGGAGGAACAAAAAGAAGAAGAGAAACCATTAGTAGAATAATTTTTTTCTAGTTCTAAAAAAAAATTAGTAATTCATATTAAATGCCATATATTGTGGGTGTTTATTACGAAGTTTAATAGGAGGATATGCGCGAAGTCCTTCTTTATTAAAATCACCATAAAGTGTATTCCATACTGTTAATTTTTTATTATTTTTTTCTACTTCAAATTGGGTTCGTAGAAGAGAGACAATTGCTTGGATGGTTTGTTCGTTAATTGTTTTACAATCATTTCGGGGAGTTTCTTGAGGGACAATATATCGACTATGAATATCTCCAATTTGGGTTCTATTTGCATTTTCATAAATATTTGATAAAGAACTTGCAATTTGTTCTATAGGAACAATAATATCTTTTCCTTCTGGATGGATTCCATCGAGGGACTTTGTAATAATTTTTTGTAAATTTGTTAAATTTTCAATCGAATATAAATATTTCAAGTTTTTATTAAATCTAGAAGAATGTTCCCATCCAACATAAGATTGATAACCAAAATCAGTAGAGGTTTCTAGATAGTTTTTCATTTCAGAGTAGCTAGGTAATCCAGTAGATTGTTTTGATTCCATTATTTTTTAAAGAGTAAATTTTATTTATTTAAAATAAAATTTTTTATTAAGAATATGATTTTGGGACACCAGTTGAATAAGGATTGGAATAAAATGTTGTATCTTTATAATACGGAAAATACCAATAGTATTTTGGATTTGGAGTAGAATTAGTTTCGATATAGGGGAAATTATAAGGAAGCAAATAATTATAAAAAGGACAATTTTTACATGGTATTGGACCTGTTTGATACATTGTACCTCCCCCAATTGCCATATTATTATCAGTGGACATTAATATTTCAGAATCTTCTTCTGTTGTTTCTGGACAAATAATATTATTATCATAAGTAAATGGAGGAGTTCCATAGTAATTATCTTCTTTATTATAACTAACTCGACCTCCATAGTTTATATAATTTCCATTTAATTCTTTCATTTTTTAATTAATATAAAAAGAAATATTTTCATTAAAAAATGACATTTTTTTCCTTAGAAAATCAATATATCTATAATCTTATTAGTGACTATTATGAAAATCCAACTTTATATAAAATTAAAGACGAAGAAAATAATTCAGTCTCTATCTATGGAGCACAACTAACATCTTTTCTTTTAAATGAAAGATATTATATTATATGTATGTCGAGTTATAGACCAGAACCACAGTTAAAATTAAATGATATTGTATGGAGTTCTTTTCAAGTAAGAACATTAGAAGACGAAAAATATAGTGATCTACCAAAAATAAAATATAGATTAAAAAAAGAAAGTAAATATTTAACACCCATAGAAATTATTTCAAGAAATGAAAATTTAAGTACTTATAAAGTTCATAATTTACCATTAAAAATTAGTTTAATGCATCGAAAAGGTCTAGAATATGAATATTCTAATAAAGGTTCTCTTCAATCTGCACTAGAAACACATCAGACAATCTTACAGTTTATCTAGGATTAGACTCCTTCTTCTATCTTTTCAATTTTTTTTTGATTTATTGTTTTAATTTTTTCAATTAAAAGATGAATTAATTTATGAATATTTTCTTCATTCTCCCCCCAAATTTCAATTTTTCGGTCACGGTAAAAAATATAAAGTAAATCATATTCATTTGTCCAATCAATAAAATGTCTTCCATCTTTGCCAATGAAATGAGAAATTCTTTTATCAATATAAGAAGATATTTTAATATATCTCATTTTTAAATTAGGAAACTGGTTTCTTGATGGTGGTTGATAAACACCTTTTAAAGTTGGAATATATTGCATTTCTTTTAATTTTAAAAAATATATTTTTTTAAATATAGATATTATATTTTTATATGGATTCTATTTTTATAAATATTATATTTTTATAGATATTATAGTAATATAATCTACTTTAATTTATTTAAAAAAAATTAAAAATAAAATCAATTTTTATAAATAAAAAATGATAAATTTGAGTGTTTATATTCTAAAAAAAAAATGAAACGAAAAATAAATAATAAAGATTTAGAATATTTATTTTCGGACTATACAGATTATTTTCCAAATTTTTTAGATGATACTTTAAAAGAAAAGGTTTTAAATAATATTTTAACTCCATTAAAAGAACAATTTAAAAAAGAAGAAATATATGAAGAGACTTTACCACAAATAAAAGAAGAAATAAAACGATATACTATACAAAGTATAGTTCCTACAGGAGAGATGATTGGCGTACTATGTGCACAGAGTATAGGAGAGAGACAAACACAATTAACATTAAATTCATTCCATCAGGCAGGACTTGCAGTAAATACTGTCTTATCAGGAGTTCCACGTTTTTTAGAAATATTAAATGCAACAAAAGAACCAAAAGTATGTATTAATTCGTTCGAGATGAATGATAAATCATATAAAACAATATCAGAGATAAGAAAAAAAATAAGTTCAGATTTAGTTCATATATTATTTAAGGATTTAATTGTATCAGATATTTTATATTTAAAAGATAAAGAAGATGAACCTTGGTATGAATCTTTTGAATTATTTTATTCGAATGAATTTCGATATCATAGTTGTTGTTTTTCGTATAAATTAAATAAAGAGAAAATGTATCAATATAATATTTCATTATCTACCATAAGAAATATAATTGAAAATGAATTTGAATATATCTATGTTGTATTTTCTCCATTACATATTGGTCAAATTGATTTTTTTATTGACCTAGATGAGGTTAAAAAATCAAAAGATATAGAAGAAAGAAAAGATTTCTATATAGAATTATTTTTACAAGAAATTTTACGTCCAAAAATTTTAGAGATAACAATTTCTGGGATTCCAAAAATTAAAGATTATTATATACAAAAAAACGACCAAACGAAACAATTTTATATTGATACAGAAGGTTCAAATATTGTTGAGTTATTAAAATTAGATTTTATTGATAAAAGTAGTTTAAAAACAAACCATATGTGGGAAGTTTATCAGATAATGGGAATTGAGGGAACTCGAAAATTTTTATTAGAAGAATTAAAAAATATTGTTTCCTCCGATGGAACTTTTATTAATGAGTGTCATTTAACTATTTTAATTGATTTAATGACTTTTAATGGAACTATTCAAAGTATATCTCGATATGGTGTAAAAAAGGAACAAAATAGTGTATTAACAAGGAGTAGTTTTGAAGAAAGTTTAGAACATTTTTCAAAAGCAGCATTTTTTTCAGAAAAAGAAATGATACGTTCTGTTTCTGCTTCGATTATGTGCGGAAAACGATCTAATATTGGTTCTGGGAGTTTATCAGTATCGATGGACTGGAATAAAATGATATAAATTATATTTTTAAAATAATACCATCATAATTCTTTTTTTTTAACGAAAATGGATTTTCAATAAATCGACTTTTTATATTTTCTTCTCCTAATATATTTTGTAAATAATTTATTGTTTCTTTTTTCATTTGAAAGTTTAAATCTCCAATAATAATAATTTTTTTTTTACTTTCTTTTAAAAAAGGTATAAATGAATTCTCAAAAGTAAATTTAATTTTTTTATCACGGTATAAAAAACTATGAATATTATAAAGATATAAATTAAAATCAGGAATAAAATATTTAATATTTTGATTCATATTTCGTTCTGTTATCCAATTTTCCCCATTCCATTTCCTACAATTAAAAAAATTTAAAAAAATATCATACTCTGTTTCGATCCGTTGAATTTTAAATGGGAAATCTTTTGAAACTAAAATATTATTTGATTTAAAAAACAAAGTTTTATATATATTATCTTCTTTTTTATTATAGAAATCCTTCATCTTTGGATCAATAACAATTAATTTTGGAAATTTTATAATAACCTCTAAAAAGTTAATAAGGGGATAAATTTCTTGAAAACAAAAGAGTACATTTTTCTGTTTTTTACTACGAGAAACTAAATATTGACATGTCTTATAAACTCGTTTTTTATATAATTTTATACTTTCTTCTTTAAAAATTATATCTAAATATATATAGTTTGTTTTTTCAAAACGTTTCTTAAAAACAGTATCGGTTAAAAATCGACCTTTAGGAATATATTTTCTTTTATATATCTTTACAAATGGATATTTAGTTAGTTCTAGAATATCCTTCCGTACTCTTTTATCCCTAACTTCTTCTTTTACTCCTTCTACTATATCCTTCTTATGAATATCATATTTTAAAATAATATTTGGTATCTCATTAAAAATATCCTGTACTTTTTTATTATCAATTGGAATATCATAGTTTTTTAAAAAACAATTTAACTTATTGTACATTGTCATTGTTCTAATATGACTTAATTGCGCAATATTAATACTATATAAATGTATTTTTCGTTTTGTATTATCTAACTTCACTTCTTCATATAAAATATAATGGTCTATACACTTTTCATCAATTAAATTCATAGAAAATACCTTCTTATTACTAGAAATAATAAAAAATTTTAGAAGGTTTTTATAAATGTTCTAAAATTTGTGGAATGGTCCATCGATTTTTTTGATTATGGTCTAAAGAATTTTTAAGAATATAATTCCAATTTTTTTTATCAAAGTTCCATTTTTTTTCTTTTAATAGTGTAGAGAGTGTTAAAAATTTTTCACAATCTGTTTTATAAACTGGAAGTATAAATTCTAAAAAAATTATACCAAAAGAATAAATATCGATAGATGATTCGTATATTATATCTGTAGAACAAATATAAATAGATGGTTCATAATAATGACTTTGATAAACAGAAGATAGAGTTTCTCTTGAATAACCAAAATCTGCAATCTTTATTATACCTTCCTTTGAAATTAATATATTTTCTGGTTTTAAATCAAAATGAATATAAGACATATTATGAAGATAATCAAGACCATTTAAAATTTGTTCTATAAATAATGGATTTCTTTCTGGTTGATATAAATAATCTCGAAAGGACTGTTTACAATATTCCATTTGTATATAAAAATGATTTGATTGTTCCCAACTAGAAAAATAACGAACTATATTGGGATGATAAAGAGAAGATAAAATTTTTATTTCATTTTTATTTTCTAATGAAATTTTTTTTATTGCGTACTCTTTTTCATCAATTTTATGAAAACAATGAAAAACACAACCAAAACTTCCTTCCCCAATTTTTTTTTCAATAGAAAAAGGATATGGAATCTCACTTTCGATACACTGAAATTTTTGAAAATACTTTATATTTTCTTTTAAAAATATCTCTGAAATTTCATTTTCATTCATAATATTCATTTGAAATAGTTTTTTTAAAAAACTTTCATGATTTTCTTTTTTTTTAAATAAAAAATACGAAAGTAGATATATTAAATTTGTTTTTTTTACTTCATATAAAGAATCCAATGATTTTATTTTTTTTAAAGTAGGAGAATAAGGTAGAATTGTTGTAGAGGATGATCTTTTAAACATTTTCTTTTTTTTTAAAAAGAAAATAAATTTTTCATTTTTTAATTATATTCCTTTTTTTTAATATATAGGAAACCACCTATAAAAACAAATAGTAGTAAAAGAACTAAACATATTACAATAACAATATAATTTGAAATTCTTTTTTCATTTTTTTCTTGTGGATCATCGGTAGATCCATCTTGCGATTTATCATCTACTTTTATATTTGTTCCAATTATATAGTTTAATATTATTGAAAGAAATAGAATAAAGTATATAAATAGAAAAGAATATTTTGATTGTGGATTATCTACGATAAGATTACGAAAATTGAATATTAATCCTGCTATAAAAACAAATAGTATAATAGTTGTTGTTACTATTATTGAATCTGATGCCATTTTATTATTATAGAAAAAAAAATTAATTTGTTAAGATATAACAAAATTTTTTATATAATATAAATTCTCTACACATTGGACAAGAATTTATATTAATACATTTTGAACAACAACAAATATGGGAACAAGGAAAAAAAATGATATTAACATTATTTTCATAACAAATACAACATTTCCCTATATGTTTTGTAGATATATCGTTTTCAATTTTTTTTATTTCACAAGATAATATATTATGATAATATTGTAATTGTTTTTCAATATTTATATTTTTATTTATTTCAGTAATTAATTGATTTGAAAATTTATCATAGATATTAAATAAAAAATGAATTTTATTATTTATATATAAAATATTATTGTAATAAAAAGAATATATTTTATATTTTTTAATTTTATCTGGAAAGTAAAAATCGTGAGAAAATAAATAATCAATCTTATGATCATAACGATAATAGTTTATATTTATTACATTATTATGATGAGAAAATGTAATAATATATAGGTAATTATCAAATAATAAATTATATGGATTTTTTTTAATAATTGGTGTTAAATCTATAATTTCTACTAAAAAAGTAGAACTATTTATAATAATTAATTCT
>Ga0180433_10008457_pt1 | contig 12795 bp, 10 predicted proteins | sample SS_ome_8_FD_132980 | JGI IMG/M metagenome (GOLD analysis project Ga0180433, IMG submission 132980) | Hypersaline lake sediment archaeal communities from the Salton Sea, California, USA - SS_1_D_1 metaG | ecosystem: Environmental > Aquatic > Non-marine Saline and Alkaline > Hypersaline >... | reverse complement strand
GACGCGCTGAGCAAGGCCGACACCCTTGACGACAAGACGGTGAACCGGCTGGCCTACCTACTTGTGTCCATCACCAACTATTCCGGCAGCCTCCGACACCGGGAGCGGACCAACGCCGTCCTGCTCACCCTGCAGACGCGGCTGGACCTGGCGGTCTTGGTGTACCGGACCGGCGTCGACGACATCGCCGCCACCGCCAACGCCGTCCGTTCGATGTTGTCCGGGTACGTGGAGATGCTGCCGCAGGTGCCGGCGCAGCGGATGGCGCTGCTGTCGTTTCCGGCGTACTGCGCCGGGGTCATGGCAGACTTTCGCGCTCCGCTCCAGGCGGCCTTCACACAGCTCAGCCGGCACGGCGCATCCGTCGATGCCATCGAGTGCGGGCGAGTGGTGGTCCTCGACCTGATCGCCGCCGGGCACTGGCCGCAGGCCGAGCAGGTCGGTGCGGCCTGCCTGGAGATGGCGCAGCAGGTCGAGTGCAGTCAGTTGCGTCGTCACCAGTTACTCGCCGACCTGGGGGTGCTGGCCGCCGGGCGGGGCGACTTCGAGAGCGCCCGCCGCTACGCCGCTGAAGTCAGAGAATGGTCGAAGCCGCGGGGACTGCAACGGCTCCTCGATGGCGCGGACCGAATCATGGTGCGGGCTGCCCTCGCTGAAGCCGACTATGAAGCGGCGTATCAGGCGGCGGTCAGGATCAGCCCGCCGGGACAATGGCCGCGCCACAGCCTTCACGAGGTCGGCGAGGACATGCTCGACTCCGTCGAGGCGGCACTACTGTCCGGGCGGCCCGAGGATGCCCGCGTGCTCGCCGCCGAGGTGGTCCGATTGAACCTGGCCGAGGTCTCCCCGCGAGTTGCGGCCCTGGCTATCGCCATCTCGGCGATGACGGTGTCGGATTCCGACGCCGGCGAGCTCTACCAGTCCGCAGTCACCCACCCCGGCGTGGTCGAGTTCCCCTTCGATCGCGCCAGAATCATGCTGGCGCAGGGTATGTGGCTGCGTCGCAGGCGGCGCCTCACCGAGGCGCGAACTGCGTTGGGGCTGGCGGCCGACGGCTTCGATCGACTGGGTGCACGTCCGTGGGCCGAACGTGCCCGCGCTGAGATGCGGGCAGCCGGAGCGTCGGTCCAACAGTCCTTGGGCGAGACTGCTCCCCTCAGTGCCCAGGAACGTCGGATCGCTGACCTGGCCGCAACCGGGCAGACCACGAAAGAGATCGCCGTTCAGCTGAGCCTGTCACCACGCACCGTAGACGGCCACCTGTATCGCCTGTTCCGCAAGTTGGACATCTCCAGTCGCGCCGGACTGAGCATGGCGCTCGCGAAATACGACTCCCGACTCAAGCCGACCTGAACTCAGGACTGGCCGGGTTTATCCGAACCGACAACCCACATCGAGTAGTACTGAGAGCCCCCGCCGTAGGCATGGCCGAGGGCTTTACGGGCCCCGGGGACCTGATGGGCGCCGGCCTTGCCCATGACCTGGATGGCAGCTTCGGCAAACCGGATCAGACCCGAAGCGCCGATCGGGTTCGACGACAGCACCCCACCGGACGGGTTGACCGGCAGCCTGCCCCCGATCGCTGTCTCGCCGGCCTCGGTGAGCTTCCAGCCCTCGCCCTCGGGTGCGAAGCCGAGGTTCTCCAGCCACATCGGCTCGAACCAGGAGAACGGAACGTAGATCTCGGCGACGTCGATCTCGTCGATGGGACTGGTGATGCCCGCGGCCTTCCACAGTGCGGCGGCGGCGTCGCGGCCGGCTTGCGGGTTGACCTGGTCGCGTCCGGAGAAGGCGATCGGCTCGGTGCGCAGCGAGGTGGCGTGCACCCAGGCCACCGGATGGCCCTCGGCGCGACGTTCGTCGGCGGTCCGTTCATCGCCGATGACAAGCGCACAGGCGCCGTCCGAGGACGGGCAGGTCTCGTCGTAGCGGATCGGGTCCCACAGCATCGGGGAGGCGAGCACCTTCTCCAGGCTGATGTCGGGCTGGTGCAGGTGCGCCAGCGGGTTGCGGACTCCGTTGAGCCGGTCTTTGACCGCCACCATCGCCCCGATGTTCGTCGGCGCCCCGGACCGGCGGATATAGGCGCGAATGTGCGGGGCGAAGTAGCCGCCGGCGCCTGCGCCGACCGGTTTGGTGAACGGCACCGGAATCGACAACGCCCACATGGCGTTCGACTCCGACTGCTTCTCCCAGGCGACCGCCAGAACCCGGCGATACTTGCCGGACTGGACCAGGCTGGCCGCCACCACCCCGGTCGAGCCGCCCACCGACCCGGCGGTGTGGACCCGGATCAGCGGCTTGCCGGAGGCTCCCAGGGCATCGGCCATGAACAACTCCGGCATCATCACGCCCTCGAAGAAGTCGGGCGCCTTGCCGACCACGACGGCGTCGATGTCCTCCAGGGTCGATCCGCTGTCGGCCAGCGCCCGGTCGATCGCCTCGCGAACCAGCCCGTTCATCGAGACGTCGGTGCGCTTGGCGACGTACTTGGTCTGTCCGGTGCCCAGCACCGCCGCCAGATGCTTGCCGGCCATCAGTCCCTGCCCTCCATCACCGCAACGAGGTTCTGCTGGAGTACCGGACCCTGGGTCGCGTGCCCGAGCACCCGTTGGGCCGACCCTTCGAAGATGTGCCGGGCGGCGAATCCGATCCGCTCCAGGCCGGCGGAGAACATCGGGTTGGCGGCCAGCGCCCCTCCGGAGGGGTTGACCTTGGTCGCCCCGGTCAGCCCGATCGCCTCGGTGAGCATCAGGTGCTGATGGGTGAACGGTGCGTAGATCTCAGCGACGTCGATCGAGACGGCGTCCCCCCCGGTGGCCAGCGCGGCGCATGCCGCGGTCGACGGGGAGGCGGTCAGATCCCTGGCTCCCAGCACCGGGGTTTCGATACGGTGCTCGAAGCCGGTGATCCAGGCCGGACGTTCGCTCAGTTCCCGGGCCCGTCCGTCGGCGGCCAGCACGATGGCCGAGGCGCCGTCGGTGATCGGCGCGATGTCGTGGCGACGCAACGGGTCGGCGAAGTAGGGGCGGGCCAGCAGCTCCTCGACGGTCTGTGCCGGTTCGACCGAGTCGGTGCGATGCGCTGCGGCCATGCTCTCCAACGCCACCGCGGCCATCTGTTCGGCAGTCCAGGTCCCCGCGTCCAGGCCCAGGCGCGCCTGCAGGCCCGCCATCGACACCGCGTCGGGCATCAGTGGCGCGACGGTGTAGGGATCGGTCTGCAGAGCAAGCACCCGGCGCAGCGTCCCGGCGCTGGACTTGCCGAATCCGTAGACCAGCGCGGTGTCGACCTGTCCGGTCAGGATCTTGATGTAGGCCTCGTACAGAGCCCAGGCGGCGTCCATCTCGACGTGGCTCTCGTTGATCGGCGGGACCGCGCCGATCGAGTCGATCGCCGAGATGAACGAAAATGCCCTTCCGGCAAGGTAATCCGAGGATCCTGAGCACCAGAATCCGATATCGCGCTGGGTGATGCCCAGCTCGGCATAGAGCTCTGCGAAGCACGGCATCAGCATCTCCACCCCGTTGGTGGTGCCATCGGTGCGCCGTACGTGGGGCGCGTGTGCGAAGCCGACGACCGCTACTTCTCTGCTCATGTTCGGCCTGCCCCTAGAGGTGGTGCTTGTAGGTGTCGTAGTCGGCGTCCGGTTCGCCGGTGGGCGTGAAGTGCTCGATGTTGTCGATGCCGAGATCCCACTCCTCGCGGGGCTTCCACACCGCCTTCACCCGCATGCCCATCCGGACGTCGGCGGCGTCGATACCGGTGAGCAGGTGCAGAAACGGGATGTCCGCGCCGTCGAGCAGGATGTACGCCACCACGTACGGCGGCTTGATGCGCTGCCCGGCGAAGGGGATGTTGATGATCGCGAACGTCGTGACGATGCCGGTGTCGGGGAGTTGGACGAACTGGTCGAGTTCGCGCCCGGTCGCCGGGTCGGCTTCGCGAGGCGGGAAGTAGACCTTGCCGTCCTCTCCGCAGCGGGCCCCGAGCAGCACACCCTGCTGCAAGGCCCGCAGATAGGTGCTTTCCGGTGCCGAAGCGCTGTGTTGCACGCCCAGGCTCTCCGGAGTCACCACCATCTGCACCGGGTCCACGCCCGCTGCGGGCTCGGGCACCGCCTCGGGCTGGTCGCCGGGGGCGAAGTACCTGATATCGGTGATCGCTCCCACCGTCTCGTCGGCCCAGTGCGCGTGCACCCGGGCGCCGGTGGTGACGGTGCCGTCCACAGCGTGCAGCATCGGGGTGTGGGCGCCGTCGAGCCGGATCAACGCCCACGCGAACGGCCGGTCGAGCGGCTGCCCCGCCAACGGGACCGACTGCCAGGTCCAGGCCAGCACGGTTCCGGCGCTGGCCACCGGTACGATTTCGGACAGCCGATCGTGGGTGACGGGGTCGAACTCGACGACGGGCACGTGCACCCGCCCGTCGGAGCCACGGATGCCCACTATCCGCCGGTCGCGCAACGCGGTGAAGAACGCACCGAGCGTCGGCCCGACCGAACGGGTGTAGTCGAAGGACAGCGTCAGCGGCGCCGAGAGGGGCGGTTCGTGCGACTCGATCAGGGCCTCGACTGCGCCGGGAGTGCTCTGGCTGGCGGTCACGACATCGAGTAGAACAGGTTCTAGTAATCGTGGCAAGAATGGTGTCCGGCACGGACGAAAGGCGGCAGTGAATGAAGCTCGGTCTGCAACTGGGGTACTGGAGCGCACAACCCCCGGACAACCACGCCGAACTGGTGGCCGCCGCCGAGGAGGCCGGATTCGACACGGTGTTCACCGCCGAGGCGTGGGGTTCTGACGCGTTCACCCCGCTGGCCTGGTGGGGCCGGCAGACGGTGACGATGCGGCTAGGCACCTCGGTGGTGCAACTGTCGGCCCGCACACCGACCGCCTGTGCGATGGCATCGCTGACCCTCGACCATCTCTCCGGTGGCCGGCACATCCTGGGTCTCGGGGTGTCCGGCCCGCAGGTGGTCGAGGGCTGGTACGGCCAGCGATTCCCCAAACCCCTGGCCCGCACCCGCGAGTACGTCGACATCGTCCGTCAGGTGTGGGCCCGGCAGGCCCCGGTGACCAGCGCCGGACCGCACTACCCACTCCCGCTGAGCGGTGAGGGGACCACCGGTCTGGGCAAGGCCCTCAAGCCGATCGTGCACCCGTTACGTCCCGACATCCCGATCATGCTCGGTGCCGAGGGACCGAAGAACATCGCATTGGCCGCCGAGATCTGCGACGGCTGGCTGCCGATCTTCTACTCGCCACGGCTGGCCGGCATGTACAACGAGTGGCTCGACGAGGGTTTCGCCCGCCCGGGGGCGCGGCGCAGCCGGGCCGACTTCGAGATCTGCGCCACCGCCCAGGTGGTCATCACCGACGACCGAGCGGGCACCTTCGAGATGATCAAGCCTTTCCTGGCGCTCTACATGGGCGGGATGGGCTCGGAGGACACCAACTTCCACGCCGAGGTCTACCGCCGGATGGGGTATTCCGAAGTGGTCGATGACGTCACCCGGCTCTTCCGGTCCGGGCAGAAGGAGAAGGCCGCCGCCGTCATTCCCGATGAGCTGGTCGACGACGCGGCCATCGTCGGCGACGCGGACTACGTGCGCACCCAGATCGCACTCTGGGAGGCAGCCGGCGTCACGATGATGGTGATCGGCGCCCGCAGTCCCGAACAGATCCGCGAAGTCGCCGCACTGGTGTAGAACACGTTCTAAATTGGCCGGGTGGCGGGAAGGTCAGCGCAGCACGTCGGCGTCGCCGAACGTCATCTCCACGTTGCCGACCGACCCCGACAGCATCGGGCGTTTGGGCAGCCCCAGGGCAGCCAGCTCCTTGGCGTAGGGGTGTTCTCCGAGCCGCAGCCGCACACCGCCGGGGCGGAACCGCACCCTGGAGTTACGCATCTCCCAGGGCACCTCGCGGGTGGTGCCGTCGCCGCAGCTGTAGGTCCGCAGAGTCTGGGTGCGTGGTCTCGGCGCCGGGACCGGCAATCCGCGGCTGAACTCCATCGCCACGATCAGCGAACCGCCCTCGGAGACCTCGAAGCCGAACCGGTTGGCGTCACGAACCACGAAGTCGGCCATGATCTTCGGGAATCCCCAGATGGTTCGCCCGGCTTCCAGGGTGAACTCCTGGTCGACGGGCAGATGGTGGATGAACGCTGCCGCCTTGCCCAGCGCGCCCGGACCGGACGCCCGCGAGCCGGGTGGGTTCACCATCACGCAGGTGCCGAACTCGTGGTAGCGCCCGAGGTCACCGTCGTGATAGCGCGCCAGCATGAGGACGACGACGGCCCGGTTGCGGCGCACCCGGCACACCTCGAGGCCGCTGTAGTCGATCATCCGCTGCGCGGCGTCGGCCGGCACCGAGTACATCGCCGTGTGCACGTCGGCTCGGCGGATCCGCACCGGCATGGTCAGCACGGTTCCGGCGATGGTGTGCTGGGACATGGTGACACTGTAATCCCGACCGGATACCTGGAGGGTTAGTTGATGAGTACCGGCACCCGGCCCGATGTGGACCTCACCGACGGCGACTTCTTCGCTGACGGCGGGGCCCGCGACGCCTACCGGTGGATGCGGGCCAATGAGCCGGTGTTCCGCGACCGCAACGGGCTGGCGGCGGCGTCCACCTATCAGGCGGTCATCGAGGCCGAACGCGATCCGGAGACGTTCTCCAACACCGGCGGGATCCGCCCGGACAACCCCGCCATGCCGTACATGATCGACATGGACGACCCCGCGCATCTGGTGCGGCGCAAGCTGGTCAACGCCGGGTTCACCCGAAAGCAGCTGATGGACAAGGCGGCTGCCATCGAGACGCTGTGCGACTCGCTGATCGACGCGGTGTGCGAACGCGGCGAATGCGATTTCGTCCGCGATATCGCCGCACCGCTCCCGATGGCCGTCATCGGCGACATGCTCGGCGTGCTGCCGGCTGACCGGGCGACCCTGCTGAAATGGTCTGATGACCTGGTCTGCGGGCTGAGCGCGACCGCGGACGAGGCGACTCTGCAGGCGGTGATGGACGCGTTCGCCGGTTACTCGGCGTTCGCGATGGAGACCACCGCCAAACGGCGCGCCGAACCTGCCGACGATCTGTTCTCCATCCTGGTCAACGCCGAGGTCGACGGTCAGCGTATGAGCGACGACGAGATCGTCTTCGAGACCCTGCTCATCCTCATCGGCGGCGACGAGACCACCCGGCACACGTTGTCGGGGGGAACCGAGCAGCTGCTGCGCCACCGCGACCAGTGGGACCGGCTCGTCGCCGACCGGGATCTGCTTCCCGGTGGGGTGGAAGAGATGTTGCGCTGGACCTCGCCGGTGAAGAACATGGCCCGCACCCTGATGCGGGACGTCGAGTTCCACGGCACGGCGTTGCGCGAGGGCGAGAAGATGCTGCTGCTCTTCGAATCCGCGAACTTCGACGAGCAGGTGTTCGGCGACCCCGAGACCTTCCGCGTCGACCGTAGTCCCAACTCCCACCTCGCATTCGGCTTCGGGACGCACTTCTGTCTGGGCAACCAGCTCGCTCGCCTTGAGCTGACCACGATGGTGCGCAGGCTACTCGCACGGCTGCCCGACCTGCGGCTGGCCGACGAATCGGCGCTGCCGCTCCGGCCGGCGAACTTCGTCAGCGGACTGGAGGCCATGCCGGTCGTCTTCACCCCGACGCAGCGAGTGCTGTAGGCGTCGCCGGCGTCGAACGTGTATCCACCGCGAAAACAGGCGTTCTTTTTCGCAGAGTGTTCACGTTCGGCGGGCGAACGCGGCGCGGACCCGGTGGACGATGCCGCCCTCGGTGTCCTCGACGGTGAACCGCAGGTGTATCCACCCCTGCCGGGCGATGATCTCGGCACGGCGGATGTCGTTGTTGAACGTCTTGCGGCTGGTGCGGTGATGGTCGCCGTCGTAGTCCACGCCGATCTTGAGGTGCTCCCATCCCATGTCGAGGACGGCCGCCAGCACGCCGAACTCGCTGTTGACGGGAATCTGCGTGGTGGGTCTCGGGAAGCCGGCGCGGATCAGCAGCAGACGCAGCCACGTTTCCCGCGGTGATTCCGCGCCTGGATCGACCAGTTGCAGGACGCGACGGGCCTTCCGGATGCCGCGGGCGCCGCAGTGCCGGTTCGCGAGTGTCGCGACGTCGGCGGGGTTAAGTCGCGTCGCCCGGGCCAGGGCGTCGATCGCGGCGACTGCATCGTCGAACCTGTACCGGCGCGCGATGTCGAGAGCGGTGCGTGCCGGGGTGGTGAAGCGCACCCCGTCGGCGACGGCGACTTCGTCGTCCCGGTAGGCGTCCGACCAGGTCTCCAGGCCGGTCGGGGGATGCCGGTTTTGCCAGAGGATCTGGGCGGCCGAACGCCCGTCGACCCACTTCGCGCCGTGCAGGGCCGCAGCTGAACGACCGGCGACGACGCCGCGGCGGCGGGACCACAGCCACGCCGCCCGCGCCCGCAGTGGTGCGGTCATCGCGGTGCCGGCCGGCAGGTAGACGTTCGGATACAGCGGGGTGAACCGACTGCGCAGCGCATACGGCGTCAGGGTGTTCGCGGCCAGTGCCTCACTGCCGAGGAAGGGGATGTCCATGGCGGGAGTGTGCCGGGGAGCACTGACGGCTTCGGCCAGCGTGAAACCACTGCGAAAAACCGGGCGATTTATCTCAGTGGTTTCACGTTCGGTGGGGAGGGGAGGGGCGTGCGCGGGGAGGGTCGTGCGCGCGGCGAGCGGCCGGCTAGCGCATCGTGAAGCGCGGCGGGCGTTTCTCCTTGAAGGCCAGTGGGCCCTCTTTGGCGTCCTCGGAGAGGAAAACCTCGATCCCGATGGCGGTGTCGATCTTGAACGCCTCGTTCTCCGGCATGCCTTCGGTCGCCCTGATGGACCGCAGGATCGCCTGCACCGCAAGCGGCCCGTTGGCCGCGATCGTCTCGGCGATCTCCAAAGCCTTCTCCAGTGCCTGGCCGTCAGGCACCACATGCCCGATCAGTCCGATCTCGTGGGCCTCGACCGCACTGATGTGCCGACCGGTGAGCAGCAGTTCGCAGGCGATCGTGTACGGGATCTGCCGGACCAGGCGCACCGCGGACCCTCCCATCGGGTAGAGGCTCCAGCGGGCCTCGGAGACCCCGAACTTCGCGCTCTGACCGGCCACCCGGATGTCGGTGCCCTGCAGGATCTCCGTCCCCCCGGCGATCGCCGGGCCTTCGACGGCGGCGATCAGCGGTTTGGTCAGGCGGCGGCCCTTGAGCAGTCCATCGATGCGCGACGGGTCATAGCTGCCGTCCTTGAACGAATCCCCAGGAGGCTTGGCGGTGGCGGCCTTGAGGTCCATCCCCGCACAGAAGTAACCCCCGGCCCCGGTGAGGATGCAGACCCGGATGTCGGGATCGGCGTCCACGCGGTCCCAGGCCTCGACCATGATCGAGAGCATCTCCCCGGACAGGGCGTTGCGGGACTCCGGGCGGTTCATCGTCACGATCAGCACGTGACCGCGCTGCTCGATGAGGGCGTGAGGTTCCCCGGAGACCATCGGCGTCCCGCCTTCCGTTTGCTTGAGAAAAAATGTAACACGTTCTAATTTGGGTTCCGTGGCCTTGAACATCGCCGACCTCGCCGAGCACGCCATCGACGCGGTGCCCGACCGCGTAGCCCTGATCTGCGAGGACCAGGAGATTACCTACGCCGAACTGGAGGAGAAGGCCAACCGTCTGGCCCACTATCTGATCGACCACGGGGTGGTCAGGGGCGACAAGGTCGGCCTGTACTGCCGCAACCGCATCGAGATCGTCATCGCGATGCTGGGGATCGTCAAGGCCGGCGCAATCCTGGTCAACGTCAACTACCGCTATGTCGAGGCCGAGTTGCGCTACCTCTTCGATAACTCCGACATGGTCGCTCTGGTCCATGAACGCCGGTACGCCGACCGTGTCGCCAACGTTCTGCCGGATACCCCTGAGGTCAAGACCGTCCTCGTAGTCGAGGACGGCAGCGACGCGGACTATCGCCGCTACGGCGGCGTGGAGTTCTACGACGCGATCGCCGAGGGCTCGCCGGAACGTGACTTCGGCGAGCGAAGCGCCGACGATATCTATCTGCTCTACACCGGCGGCACCACCGGCTTCCCCAAGGGCGTCATGTGGCGCCACGAGGACATCTACCGGGTGCTGTTGGGCGGAACCGACTTCGCCACCGGTGAGTTCGTCGCCGACGAGTACGACCATGCCCGACAGGCCGCCGCCGGACCGCCGATGATCCGCTTCCCCATTCCGCCGATGATCCACGGTGCCACCCAGTCGGCGACCTGGATGGCCCTGTTCGCCGGTCAAACGGTAGTGCTGGCACCGGAATTCGACGCCGAGGAGGTCTGGCGGGCCATCGAGAAGCACAAGGTGAACCTGCTGTTCTTCACCGGCGACGCGATGGGCCGGCCGCTGCTGGATGCCCTGGAGCCCGGGGCGCACGACAATCCCCGGGACCTGTCCTCGCTGTTCGTTCTCGCCAGCACCGCCGCGTTGTTCTCCCCGAGCCTGAAGGAGCGCTTCTTGGAACTGCTGCCAAACCGGGTGATCACCGACTCGATCGGCTCCTCGGAGACCGGCTTCGGGGGCAGCAGCATCGTCGCCAAGGGGCAGACCCAGGCCGGCGGCCCGCGGGTCAGCATCGACAAGAACACGGTCGTGCTCGACGACGAGGGCAACGAGGTAGCGCCCGGATCGGGAGTGCGCGGAATCCTGGCCAAGCGCGGCAACATCCCGGTCGGTTTCTTTAAGGACGAGAAGAAGACCGCCGAGACCTTCCGCACCATCAACGGCGTGCGCTACGCGATCCCCGGCGATTACGCCATGGTCGAGGAAGACGGCACCGTCACCATGCTCGGCCGCGGTTCGGTGTCCATCAACACCGGAGGGGAGAAGGTCTACCCCGAGGAGGTGGAGGCCGCGCTGAAGGGCCACCCCGACGTCTTCGACGCGCTGGTGGTCGGGGTGCCCGATGACCGCTACGGCCAGCACGTCGCCGCCGTCGTCGCGCCCCGCAAGGGTGTGGCGCCGACGCTGGCCGACTTGGATGCGTTCGTGCGCAAGGACATCGCCGGTTACAAGGTCCCCCGAAGCCTGTGGCTGGTCGACGAGGTCAAACGCTCCCCGGCCGGCAAGCCCGACTACCGTTGGGCCAAGGAGCAGACCGAGCAACGGCCCCCGGACGAGGCGAAGTCGAGATGAGGGCAACGTGATGCGCACCGAACTCTGCGACCGCTTCGGCATCGACTACCCGATCTTCGTCTTCACTCCCTCGGAGAAGGTGGCCGCCGCGGTCACCCGGGCCGGCGGCATGGGAGTGCTGGGCTGCGTACGCTTCAACTCCTCCGATGACCTCGACTCGGTGCTCTCCTGGATGGACCACAACACTGACGGCAAGCCGTACGGGGTCGACGTCGTCATGCCGGCCACCATCCCCGCCGAGGGCAGCACCGTCGACATCGAGAAGTTGATCCCCCAGGCCCACCGCGACTTTGTCACCAAGACTCTCGCCGACCTCGGTGTCCCACCGCTTCCGGAGGAGGGCTCGGGCGGCGAAGGCGTGCTGGGATGGCTGCACTCGGTAGCGCGTTCGCACGTCGACGTCGCGCTCGGTCACCGGATCAGCCTGATCGCCAACGCACTCGGCTCGCCCCCGGCTGACGTGCTGGCGCAGGCCCACGACGCCGGGGTCCCGGTCGCCGCCCTGGCCGGCACCGCCGGCCACGCCCGTCGCCACGCCGACAACGGCGTCGACATCGTGGTCGCCCAGGGATACGAGGCCGGCGGTCACACCGGCGAGATCGCCTCGATGGTGCTGGTGCCGGAGGTCGTCGACGCGGTGGGGGACACCCCAGTCCTGGCGGCCGGCGGGATCGGCACCGGCCGCCAGGTGGCCGCTGCGCTGGCGCTGGGCGCCTCGGGGGTGTGGATGGGCTCGGCCTTCCTGACCGCCGCCGAATACGATCTGGGTCCACGCCAGAAGAGCGGCCCGTCGGTTATTCAGGAGGCGCTGCTGAACGCCACCTCCAGTGACACGGTGCGGCGACGGATCTACTCCGGCAAGCCCGCCCGGCTGCTCAAAAGCCGCTGGACCGAGGCCTGGGACGCCGCGGGAGCGCCGGAGCCGTTGCCGATGCCGCTGCAGAACGTGCTGGTGGCCGAGGCCCACCAGCGGATGAGCCAGTCCGCCGATCCGACCGCAGTGGCCATGCCGGTAGGCCAGATCGTCGGCCGGATGAACCGGATCCGGCCGGCCGCGGAGATCATCGCCGAGCTGGTCGAGGGCTTCGAGACAGCGACTCGTCGACTGGACGGCATGCGCGGCTGAGACAGTCGACCGCACCCTACGCTGAGACGAATGGTCACCGACTACGACGAGGGCGATACCGCCGAGCTCTATCGGATCGCAAAGAACACACTGCCCGTATATCAGGTCGACACCTTCTCTCTGCTCAGGCTCATCGGCGACGTGGATGACCGGGAGGTCCTCGATATCGCCTGCGGTGAAGGGCATTTCACCCGACGTCTACGGCAAGCGGGCGCTTCGAAGGTGGTCGGTCTGGATATTTCGGAGCGGATGATCGAGCTCGCTCGAGCCCAGGAAGCTCTGCAGCCGCTGGGTATCGACTACGTGGTCGGCGATGCGGCCGAAGTCGCCCGCCCACCCCAGGACTTCGACATCGTCACGTGCGCTTTCCTGATGGTATACGCGCGCAGCCTCGCCGAGCTCGACCGCATGTGTGCTGGAATCGCCAGCCGGGTCAGACCCGG
>Ga0180433_10008456_pt1 | contig 12795 bp, 15 predicted proteins | sample SS_ome_8_FD_132980 | JGI IMG/M metagenome (GOLD analysis project Ga0180433, IMG submission 132980) | Hypersaline lake sediment archaeal communities from the Salton Sea, California, USA - SS_1_D_1 metaG | ecosystem: Environmental > Aquatic > Non-marine Saline and Alkaline > Hypersaline >... | reverse complement strand
CGTCATAGAGTTGCCTTTACAGTTGCCTTTCTGCTCGGGCAGATTTAGCTCAAATTCTACCCCTACCTTCAGTACCTTCTGGAGTGTACCTTTCCAGTACATCACCTCAGAAGAACTTATTGTAGGCTTAGATGGATGTTGAACGAACGTCCACTTCTCTCGGTTGTCTCTCATTGTAGTAACCCCTCCAATTTGTTTCTATATCATGTCCAAATTGTGCACCTGAATACAGGTAACTGAAAAACGCCTCCAACGACTCTTTCCTTTTCCCGAAGCCAACCATCTGAGCTACGTCGTTCACTATTGTATCCAGGTGTCTAAACGCAAGTGTCGTGTCTATTGACGCAACTGTCTTAAACAACTCGTAGACATTTGGTACGTTCGGGTAGATGGTTTTGAGTTGGTCAGTACTAGACATCAAATTCAGATTAGTGAAAGAGTTTGTACAAACCCTCATCCTACTGATAACGTCTTGTATTACGACCGCACCAAGAGCTAGTATACCTTTAGTAAGTATCGGATGCCTAAGGAGAGACCCACCAGGAACCCTGTATTCCAATGTCCTGTTGTCTATCCTAGCTTCTCCTGGTTTACCATACTCTATGTGCGGAGAGACCCTGCGTACGGCATCATTTTGCCCCTCAGGGATGATGGCTGGTATGCCCACATAATAGTCCAATGTCTTCACAATCTGCATCTGTATTCCCTTCTTAGTGATGTGCTTTCCTAGAAGGGGAGAAGGTATGCCGAAATGAAGGTGAAACCCAGCTGATACTCCTCGGTAGTTTGACATACCGAACAGCATAACTGCGCCAGGATCGTTCGAGGTGCCTTTGTTTATCACATCTCTACTTCTCTGTATCAGAGAAAAGATATTGTCAGTTACAATGGCTTCATCAGTACTTGGAAGAGGTCTGAACTCTACCAAAGCACCATCTCTACCTGGCTTGTCGTACTTTCTGAAGTAATCTCCAGCATTAATAATGTTTCCATTGAGCCTGTTAACCAAGAATAGTTCCGGATCGCACCCTAATGTTATTCCATCTACAGGCTCTACTTCTTGTTCGAACTTCGTAACATTGGTTAGCTTCAATGCGCTGAACACGCCGCTCGTAACGTACGCAGCTACCGTGTCCGATTCCACGTCTTCTTTGTAAGCTTGAGAAATCTTTAGTGTAACTATTTCACCGGTGGAAGTTCTTAAGTCTAGGAATCCATTCACTTCAAGTCCGCACAGCTGTCTGAGCTCTTCAGGCATCCTTATATACCTGTCTTCCATTGAAGACATGTTGCATGCCTTCCGATTCATCGAGTCAGATACTCTGATAAGTAATTTCATCTATGTCCTCCTGGATTCTAGACCTCCCGTCTTTTCTTATTTTTCCCGTTAGGGATTGTAAGGCTCGACACGCATTCCAAGCCTTTCATATACTCTATGTCTACATTCTTTGTCGTGTTTGGCATAGAATTGATTTTTGAACACTCCGATGTCCACATCAACATAGTCGTATACTATTGCATCAACTTTGTCAGCAGCAGTACGTTGTATCCTTCCGACTAATTGTTCTGCTTTCCTCTCTGACCTGAATGGGGTACATATGAACCCTCGGTTCAGTATGTCTACATCGAAGCCCTCTCCTAAGAGATCAAACGTTACAACGATGACAGTTATCTCCCTCGTCTCAAGCTTCTTTACCATCTCATCTTGATGTTTACTGGAGTAATCTCCTGTAGCAATGCCTGTCCTTTCCCATCCAAGTTTTATCAATTCATACAACGTTTCGCAGTGTGCCTTTCTATCACTCACTACGATGCACATGTTGTTGTTTACTGCTTCTCTGACCACATCACTTACGATGGTATTATTCCTGGAAGAATTGTCGATGATGTGATTCGTCAGTATTCTCTGTGTGTTGCTATCATCCACCTTCTTTCCAAAAATTGGTCGGTACTTAACTACTGGAACCATAATGCCACCGTCCTTTTCTACCTGTTTGTAATCGATGACAGCCAGCGGCGGTCCTATAGCCTGAAACATTATATTCTCTAATTTGTCTCTTCTATAAGGTGTTGCTGTCAATCCGTACAGGTAGTATGGATTGAACTGTCCTATGACTTTTAAAAATGTAGATGCGGGAACGTGATGTGCCTCATCCACTATAATAAGTCCGAAGTCTTCTGCTACGGACAGTAATTCATCCTCTGTCTTCCTTACTAGGGACTGCACCATTCCTACGGTGAACACCTTCCCTACTTTGAATTTGCCTCCTCCAATGAACCCTATATCATCACCACTTATGTCAGGCAGAAAGAATGCTAACCTTTCAATAACCTGCTTAGCTAGCCTGTTGGTATGGGTTATCCATAGAGTAGGTTGACCAAGAACAGCTACGACACTTATACCTATAACTGTTTTACCGCTACCAGCAGGAGCTATCAGTAGTCCCTCATCACCTTTGGTTATGAGATCTAATACCGCCTTAGGTTGGTAAGGTCTGTATTTTATGACACTGGAATCTATTTGTAGACGGTCAAATTTTGATCGGTAATCAGCGACCTCGTATGGTAGCCCCATACCATCTAGCCCCTCCAGCACCATTCTTCTACAACCTCTCGGCACAGCTATACCGTTGTGGAGGAATTCATAATGATGTATGTGGGGAGATATGCCATAGGTACTACGGCCATTCTTTAACGCTTCTTCGTAGGTAGGGTTTGGTATGGTTAGAGCTTGGACGATCCTATCCTTTACCATATCAAAGGTTCTTGACGGGTCATCTCTAATGTTTATTTTATTGCTCAGCTCTATTATCATGTAATATTTCTTCCACTTCCTTTTTCATACTTTCACTAACGAAGAATGTTGGGTATGCTTTACATACGTAGGTCTTCTTATTTTTCTGCCGCTTTCTTTTCTTTGCTTTTGCAGCAGATACCCCATGTGTTGGAAGGCCTTGTACCTGCTGCTTGAATGCATTCATACAAGTGTTCAAGTTTTTGCATTCAGGATCGTCTCCTCTGAGGTTACAAATTCCGGACCAGCAGAATACCCGCTCGAACTCGTTCTTTAGGATAGCCACTGGAAGTATGTTCATTTGTTCAAGTCTTCCAGCTATAGCTAATAACTCCCCATAACACACACCCATAAATTTAGAAGGGTTTAACCTGTAGATAAACTTGTGGCAGAACGTCGCGTCGCCTCCGTCACACATCTTACAGGCACCACACACTATCTCTATGAATTGGTTCTTAGAGTACGAGCGTTTATTACGCTTCTTCTTCTTTTTACGCTTGCCCATAACCTCATTTCCTGGTTGATCGGAACGCATCCTTTACAGTCGTCCCGTCTGGCAGTTTCCAAAACGTCCAGCCACTTCTTCTACAACCACTCACACCTTGAGCCGCTGCTGACAGAGTTGGGTAAGACGTTATGCCGACGTCGTAGGTATCGTGCTGAACCGTTAACACAAATGGGCATCCTTTAGTGACACCAATCAAATTGATACCAACTGGAATTCCATCTTTGTTATGATCTTCGTACGTGGTTAAGTTCTCTTCGGGTCTGCTTTCTTTTCCAACATCCTGTGCCAGTAAGAATGCCTGGGAGAGCATTTCTACTCTCCCTTCCAAAGCTGCAACCCTTTCTTCAATCGTTTTCGGCTTTGCCGTCATACCTACACCAGACTGCGCCGATGCCTTCCCTAGTGCAACTTCCATAGGCTATACCTCCCTATTGTATTTGGGGAGCAGACAAAGGCACCCTACCATCTGCATCTTCCGTTTTCGGAACGTATGGTTTGGAGCCAAGTCTCATCAGCATGACCACGAACCCGTGCTGTTTGCCGTGATTCGGATCATCCCAAGATTTGTAATAGGCTTTTACCATCAGCTCCCTGTCCTTCTGGACATGGTTCCTGACAGTCTTTACCTTGTTTGTGTCCATAACGATCAGAGGGATGACAGTTTCTGTCTCAACCCATTGACCATTCTGAGCCAGCTCATTCGTGTACGCTTTCAAACTCATGAAAGCACACTCATTACCGTCTCCTGTGTCAGCGAAGGTTGGATCCTCCACTACCTTACCGAGGAAGGTGGATTCATTTATCGTTATCCCCCTCCATTCTTTTTTATCAGCCATACTATAGTTCTCCTTCCATCAGAATTTTTTGAATAGAAGAGCCTTCTTCTCCTCTTCTACCTCTAACTTTTCCTTGAGACAGTTGTTATTTACTAGCAGGCAATAACCTCTTTTTCCTAGGCCGTCACAGCTGCAACCACCAATGTCTTCTTTGAATTGTACTCCGAACATTCTTCCGGACCTGACGATAGTTCTACACGGCATACCAATCAAGTCTCTTCCTCTATGAATGATATGTTTGGATACAACCATCTCAATCTCGCACCGTTCGTACACTTCCATGAACTCTGATACTGAGATGACTACTCCTTTCCCAGGCGGAGTGTTACCACCGGCATCGCTCCAGTTCGGATGACTTGTATCTCTTCTCAGGTAGATAGATGATCTAGAGATTCTGCTTTTGTTGAGATCAATGTTAATTACCTCAGCTCTGTCACCTTGCTGGCCGTAAGGGTAGTTTTGTGCACCATACTCAGTTATGGCGACCACATCTCCTACTCTCAATTTTATTTTTGGATCTATCTTGATTTGATCGACCATCATGATGCAAACACCTCCTTCAGCAGTTCCCTGCTTCTTAACATCTCTCTCCGTCCCTCACCAGATACCTCGGGAACCATCGTACTATCTATGAGCTCACATAAAGCTTCGCACGCTTTCTTCATCCCATGTGTCTTCAGTTTTCCTCCACCTTCGTTGAAATGTTTCTCAAGCTCGTTTCTCATCCTCTGAGCTTTCCCAGTGAGAGTCCACTTAAACATCTTGGATGGGAAGTCCACCGCTGGATGTTCCAGATGGGTTAACAAATCACACCCCTCAAGACACGCACGACTTGCGAAGTAGATCTTGTTTTGCTCCCGAACTATCTTATTGATAACCTTACTCCACCCTCTCTGCTTGGCCTTCTCATGATAAGACTTCAGGTCATTGATTGGTCTTGAGAGCATTGCTGCCTTCTGACGAATGATGTCGCAGATTATTGTTGATGTACCCCTTCTGAATCCATGCTCTACAAGCATGTTTACATCAGCTGTACAGATCGCATCTATTACGATGTCATGCAGGCTCTTTACCCCATGTTTCTGCTTGAACACGGAGTTGCCTACCTTATCCAAGAACAATTCGACAGCAACGTTGGTCTTTTGATTGTCCTTGATGTCAGAGTTCTCAACTATTCTCATAATGTTGTACGCCAGCGCAATGACTGGGCCGGTATGACTCTTGACACCAGTTGAACGCTTTACCAACTCAGCATGCATATCCTCATCGAGATCAGCGAACATCTTAATGCCGAAATCTTGAAGACCCATACACTTTGTGTGCGGCTTACCTGCTTTCAGGTTCAGCTCTTTAATGACCTTGTAGCAAGATTGATTTGGATTTGTCCACTCCTTGAGCAGCGCCTCCTTTGCTTGCGGCGTATGAAATGATGCTATGAATAGAACATCTCCATCGAAGTCCAGAGATAAAGACCCAAGACTGTTACCACTGACCCGTATGGTATACTTACACATAGGATCGTCGGTAACCTTAACCTTCTGAGGTCTGACAGACATAAACCCGAGACATGGGAACCTCTCAACCAGTACGACGTCTCCATCTCTGACCTTGATCTTTCTTGCCATGTTTCTGTGTATCTGGATTGTATTCTTAGGCAGAGCGTTGCTCAATGTTGCTACTGCCTTAGCAGAGTATGGATACCGTACAGCCATACAATAGGTGCTGATTTCACCACGTTTCGTACCCATCTTTCTTGCTACCCTATCATAATAGTTATAAATAGACATATAGAGTAGTTTAGTATTGATAGGCTCTTCTGGTTCTAACATAAACCTATGACATAGCTTTACTATGTTATTAACCCATACGCCTGCCTCACTCATGCCCCACTTACCGGACTCATGTCTCCAGCACTTCCTCATGTTAGAGTTGGGCACATAGATCTTGTCAGTTGCCCACTGTTGGGCACATTGTATGTTCTGTTGAGGGTACCCCTCGTAGACAGTAGAACCGTCATGATCTACTGCCACATGATATGTCACTGGTAGTTGTAGTACGAACCCATCAGGCATGAAAGATTCATCAACGATAGTGCCTGTGATCTCATGAGCATCTACCATTGTACCTTTGGCCTGTACCAATGGCCTGACGTAGGCAGCGTTGACGACTGGTTTCTCAGTAGGAAGCTCTCCCCTTTTCCCACGTAGTATCGTCAGCTGTTCGTGTACATCATCCGTTGCTTGACAGTAGGCCATTATCTCATCAAGCACAGGATTGTTCTTACCAAATCTGGTAGTGAGGGCCCTGAATTCCACGGTGCTGAACTTCAGCCCTGCAGTCCTAAGGTCTCTACCGTTTCTTCTTACAGTATCGGTATGATCCCAGATCTGATCTTCGACATCCTTTGTAACACCCCAGAACACGGTGCCACAAATTCCAGTTAACTCCCCCCTGTAGGTATCAGCCACCCATTTTCCATCAGAAGGGAAGCCTGCTTCCAGTAAAGCATCTTCTATCTCCTGTTGAGTGACCTCTTTATAATCCTCTACAACTCCTCCAGCCTCTCCAGTAAGGTTGTTATACAGAGCTTCGAGAACCTGACCATAATTCTTTCTCTTTTGTATAGACTTGGCAGACACAATGATGTCTATCTTTCTTTGGTCGCCAGTCCTGGGGTCTATTGCATAGCCCAGAGGCTTGAGACGAATGACTCCTTTGTTTCCATGCATATTGGTGATCTTGACACCATCTTTGAGCTTCCTTTCATACTCAACGATGACATTCTGTACCACTGCTGCCGTACCACCTACGTTGGAAACGGTGAATTTTATGTCCTTGACCCACGCCTTGTCTGCTCTGGTGTCAAAGGTCTTAACCTCACCATCCTTTGCGACGGACAGAGGCTGCTTATACCTCAGTACGTCTCCTTTCTTTACAACAAGACGACCGAAACACTGGAAGCGCCTCTTGTATTTTATTTTCTTGTTCTTGTGAGATTCATCGACCATGATCTGATCTTCGAACACATCAGGAACGTCAACAAACATAGTGAACAGGTTCCAACCTTTTCTGGTCATGCCTTGATCCATCATGTATTGCATGGACTCAGATCTTACCAGTGGAAGTTCGTCACCCTTCATTGCCAAAGTGGAGTACAAGTTCCTTTGAGGATTGTGAAACCTCATACCCCATGGAGTGAAGTGTCTGATGTCATACTTCAAGATGTAGTTCATGTCCGCAAGTGAACCGTCAGATAGACCCATTGAAGTCCATCCATACTTACCGTTGTACTTTAGGTTCTTTGCGATCTGATAGTCGAGTCTTTCTTTAGGGTCAGTCAATGCGTCAAAGTCAGGGTCAATAATGACTAGACGCTGGTTCATAACCCAACTTGTCATGTCCGTCTCATGCAGAGGCATTCTATTTGTTACCTCATTGATAGCCCTTTGCATGTTATACACCACTGTGGATGCATTACCGGATGCAAACGAGTATACCACCTGCTGGATAAACGGTATCTTCTTTACCAGGTGGCTAGGAAGAATGCCTACTGGATCTCCACATATAATATAATGCATGATTGAGAAAAAGTCAAGCTCTCTTTCCTCTTTTTCTATCCAATAATTACATAAGGCCCGGCGCACATCGTTCTGCTCAATAAGAAGCACTCCGTTCTCCATGAATGGTATCGGGATAGAGATACAATGGGTTTCTGTCACGCTTCTGAACTGGAACAGAAGCTCTCTGTCAAGCTGGAATGTGTTGAGCTTGATGCCGAAGTCAACTCCTGCTTTCTTGCCTTCGACAACAGTTCTGGAATGGAATTGGTCTGAGACCGAATTCCTTAGTAGTTGTAACTTGTCTTGCATTAGCTGCACCTCCTAGTCTATTAAACTTCGTTGCCACCACACCCCTCTGGGGAGAGAAACCACAGACGATCTTTTACAACTGATAAGTTGGAAACAACCTTCATGAGAGGTTCTGAGTCGGGGTATGTGTGCATCATGGCATCAAGCAAGTTTTCGAATGCGTTGCCGTCGAACATGACATCAACCATGCCCTCTACGCAAGCTGACAAAGCACCTTGAGATTTGTGAAGCCCACCTGCCTCGATTCTCTCTAACAGTCTGTCCACCTCCTTTCTCTTTTCTTTAATTAGCCCAACCATGACTAATTTTCTTACCGCCTCAACTATCTTTTGCCTTAGATAGCGATCCTTCATTATGTTCTTGTTTATTAATTTATTTCTATACCTCCTGTCATTTCTCATTTCGTTGAGCATGTTTAGTATGGACGTATCTATAATAGCCTTACCAAACTCATTGTGTTTAGCAATGAAGCTCATTACAGCATGATTAAATGAGTCAGACATAACATGAGAGCTAATCCATGCATCAAAATCTTCCTTACGACACCTTAGGAGATCATATCGTTTCTTATATGGTGCCATTATACCTACATGTATATTTTTACTACCTATTATTGTAGAGGAAGATGTTTTGATTTCAATAACGGAGGGTGTTTCGAAGTTAATTTCGTGGAATGATTCGATGCGTTCTTCGAAGTATCTCTCGAACTGTTCTTTAGAGAATGCTGTCAGCGCTGCGATGTCACACGGTATAGTTGCTATGAAGCGTTTGAATTCCGGATTTCTTTTCCTCCCATAACCAAGTCTTGAGAAGAATACACTAGTTGATTTAAGATACATCCTCCCGTCATGGTCATAGAAGGTTGGAATATGTCCTTTAAAGGACTCATTACACACAAAACCAACGCTGCCTGCTTTTGCTCCAGATCCGCTTTTTTTCGAGCTTCTAAGTACCACCACCTGAGTTCCAGTAGTAAACATGTTACTTGCTCCTCCTATACCAGGAATGAAGAGAGACTATTCTCCTTGTTGACTTTAGGCTCTTTCTTCTTGGTAGCGAAGATGGGTAGTTGTGAACCGTCCTGTGCATACGTATTCTTGTTTGCTTCGATGTCCCTTTTCAACGACTTGAATATCTTAACATCATAGCCATATTCAGGAGGGTATGCCTCCACATTCCCGCCGTCAACTTCTGAAAACTTCTGGTATCTTTTGAGGTTCAACTCATACAGAAGCTGTTGTATTTTCAGAAACTTTCTAGCGTGGAAATCATATAGAGACTCCAGCTCCTTCTCTTTATACATTTTCCCCTTGGTCAAGATGTGTGTTCTGAGCATTTCAGCAGCGGATATTAGCTCACACTCAGCCACTCCATGTCTCCATGTAAATGCACTTTTCACCATAGCTGCTTCCAAAGATCTGATAGCTGTAATAAGCTCCACCCTGAACTCAGGATTTTCTCCGAAGTTTTCCATAACCTCTCCAGGATGGCTTGGAAATCTGGACGGTATTGTGTTGTGAACGAGGTTCACTGGGTTTTGTTTCTCTCCAGGCCAGGTTATGTGTTCACCTGTCTGGCTGTGCACCCTGGCAAGGTACAGTACGTATGATAACGCCCAGCCAAGAAAGTCTACCCCTGTCATTTGGTGCACACTTGAGACAACATTCTTTGCCCTTTTATAGTTGATGATAGACATCCCCATAGGATTTTTGTTCATATTCTCTAAAGCTTCCTTGGTTGGGAAGGTGAGGACGTTTACATTCTGTTTTTCTATTCGGTGCTTTCCTCTCTTACCTCTCCTCACAACCACAATGACCATAGTAGGTATCATGGCCCTCTGTTTGTTGAAGGAATACATGTGAGAGACAAACGCGCTGGAGTTAGGTGGGGCACTGCTTAACTTAAAGTCAGCGGTGACGGATATTTTTGTCCCTGGAGAGAACAGATTGCTAGGAACCATATCATTAGTCTCCTTTCTCTTCTATCATGATGTAACAGCTTTTATGCACGGCACACACCCCAATCTGTGGGTTTTCTTGGTTCGTTGTTGCAGCATGCCCTACCATTTCAAGCGGCTCACTGATGAAGAGCGTCTTTCTCAGTGTGTCTTTGTCATCGATCTTCCTTACGGCAATAAGTATTCTCAATCCATCGATGTCTGTGTCCATTGTTTCTATATCAGCAATTGGTTTAGACTCTGCTGAGAAGAGTTTGTTCTGGAGTTTTCTGTTGTTGAGAATGGTAGCAAACTCCTTGTCGTCAATCATCCCCAGAAATCTTCCAGTTACACTCCTGTTTTCTTCGTACAAATCTACCGTAACATATTTCTTAGCCATACCCTGTACCTCCGGCGCTGTCCCATTCGGTTTCTTCATGTAGTTCGTGGGCCTCCTTGGCCACGTCTTCGCAGTCTCTTATGTAGCTTTCGTCTACGTCTTCTTCATTTACCGCTAGGCCTAGTTCAAGCTGATACCCATACAGTATGTAGACGTCTTCAATGTCCATAGGCTCATCGATAGGGCTTTTATTGAGGACTAAGAACTCTACTTCAGATGCTAATGCATCCAGATCCGTTCCACTCTCTGACTTCCAAATGCCACCTGCTTCGATGTCGTTGGGATTGACTACAACTATCCATATTTTATCCCTTACATCGTCCAGGGAGCTTGGCAGAGCTCTGGCATGTGTGAGGATACCATGTAGCACCATAAGGTTCTGCTCTGTTTCAGGGTTACAAGACTTGAGATATTCAAGAGCGTCATCAATTCCTTCATACGCTGCAAGCTCTCCTGTATCCTGTTGTCCGTCATACCCTATGAGGAATACTTCCTCGCCTGTCATTGCGTTTAGACTAAAGGCCATTTTCATTCTCCCACCCAATGTTTAAATATCTGTCCGTCACATTTAGGACGGCTTTCGTTTCTGGGGTCACCTTCATAGACCCTGAACTCACCCTGCTTATTATTTCATTGAACGGAAGTGCTATTGCCTCCGTCCGTCCACTGCATATCATTTTTCTTGTGGAGGGCCAGTCAACGACAAACACCTCCAACACTTTACCACTCCAAGTGTAGGAAAGAAGGTGTTTCTTTTTGATAGTTGCAAACAGTCTTTGTTCTAGTTCAAAGTTAAGATACATAACAAACTTTACTGTCTCTTCAGGTTGTTGGTCTACTCCAACCCTTCTACATGCCGTTCCAACCCAGCTAGGACTGTAAGTGTCTATGTATCTCCGCATCATGAGGAACCTACCGTCAGGTACTCTCACCATAACAAAGGCAAACCTGGCAGCATTCTCCAGTTGCTCAAGGTACCTCGGATCGACGAACATGTTTTCCCCCATGGATCTTTTCATAGGAGTGTTCTGCGTACATAGCAGTAAACTCCACCGGTCCTAATGCAAGCTGCTGTTGTACCATATATTTGAACCATTTGTACCCGTCTGCTTTTGGATGCATCGTTTCTGGGTGCCACTGAGCTCCGAGACAGTTGGTTGCAGGTATCCAAACGGCTTCCACTTCAGGCCCGTCGTAATCCATCTTCTTGTCCTCATCACCAATGTAATGGGTCGAAAGATTCTCAGCTGTCCACGCAAGGGTGTACCCGTCTTTAGGCGGAACAATCATTTGATGATGAAGAGTGTTTGTGGTGATGCTAAGATCGCTGTATGCAGGAGCAACTACTTGATGCTCACCCATATCATGATGAGTGATGTCATGCATCAACACTCCTCCAGACATGACGTTAATGAACTGGGCGCCCCTGCAGATTCCTGCCATTGGAATGGCATGCTTAAGAGCTTTGGCAAAGATTGTTCTTTCCATGTAGTCCCTTGAAGGATTGGTGTAACATATTCCCTCTGGACTGGTATGACCATAGAAAGATGGGTCTACGTCGGAGCCCCCGGTAAATAATACCAGCATGAAATCCTTAGGATTGCCAAAGAGAGCCTTGACATCGTCAGTGATCTCACCTAGGCCAGCCAACGCAGACCCGTAACCCTTGTAAACTGGGACAAGTATTCTGTTACCCATTGTTTTCCTCCGTCTTTAGTATCTTAGAGGCAGCCTCTGCTTCAGGATCTTCGTCCTTTTTCTTACCGTCCTTCTCATACAGGATGCGTTCTACCGCATGTGCTGGGACAATAGTCCTGTCTAAGCTGTCCTTATCGTTTGGTGTTATGCAAAAGCACGGCCCTCTGTATATCTTGTGGATACCTAACTCCATGAAGGCTATCTTTGAGGCAGTACCTCCTGCTTGTACAGAGTAGTCTGCACCGTCTCTTAGGGTTATGATCTTTATCTTCGCCATACTATACCTCCCAGAAGCCACTTTCTACTTCTTTGAAATCTTTAGGGATTCCTCCCCTTTCGTGGTTGTACTCGTAGAAGATAACGGTAACCTTTGCACCGTTGGGAGTCTCCATTTCAGTCTCATGGCGAACGAACAGGGAGTTCTTCGGATCTTTCCTGTTGTAACACTCTATCCTGTCCATACGTCTCTTGACCAGGTTCCAGTTCTTGTATCGATGAATCTCCCCTTGGATCTCATTATCTCCGTCGAGGACCAATGCAGGAAACCATCCGGTGTTGTAGAGGGTGCCCTTGATGCTGCACGGCATAACCTCAAGCCTATCTGCGTCAAAACCAGGGGCGAACTTACCACCAACCTTGAGTGTGCCATAAACGAAGGCATATCCTTCAACCTTCTCCTCTTCCACCGGGTCAACTGTCTTTGCTTGAACTGCTTCCATCTTTTTGATCCTCCTCAGTTTAATATCTTTGAATG
>Ga0180433_10008453_pt1 | contig 12796 bp, 10 predicted proteins | sample SS_ome_8_FD_132980 | JGI IMG/M metagenome (GOLD analysis project Ga0180433, IMG submission 132980) | Hypersaline lake sediment archaeal communities from the Salton Sea, California, USA - SS_1_D_1 metaG | ecosystem: Environmental > Aquatic > Non-marine Saline and Alkaline > Hypersaline >... | reverse complement strand
CCAGGTATTCCTCGTTGTTGCCGAGCTTGTTTAGACTTTTTACCGTCACTACGTTTGCAAGTGATGAGACTGGAGTATACGTTGACATTTTAGTGAATGAGAATACAGTTGTGAAGCTGCTGACAGCTTCGTAAGTTGAAAGGAGGCCCAGAATGAGGGCTTCAATCCAGTTGCTCATGTTCCTCCTCAGCACTTCCAGGCTGTTGGAGATCCCATATGGCATGTGTTCCCGCATGATGCCCAATCCTTTATTGAATAATTCTGGGATTCCTGCAAGCATTGAGCGGAAATTCCAGAAAAGACGGACTAGCAACAGGAAGCCCAGTATGGAGTACGCGATAGAAAATGAAAGAATGACGGTATCCGGGGCAGTAGCCCCGTATATCACTAATCCGGCAAATAGGGCAATCTTCACTATCCCGGAGGCCGCCACGAATACAAAATTCTTGCCAAACATGCCTTTTGAAACCAAATAATTTGACATTAGCAGCCACAATGAATTGGAAAATGCAAACGCCACCACCAAGGTCACCAACCCAAAAGAATCCAGCTTAAGGAATTGCCCAATAAGCGCAAGAATTCCCGCTCCAAGTACGTTGAGGGCCGTTATTAGCACTACTGCAGCTATCAGGAGAGATAACACGGTTTCTTCCTGCTTATGGTGCATTGCCCATAGTCGCGCCGTAATTGATATTATTGGCGTTGATACGAACACCATCATGAATGCGGAAATGGAAATTAGGTAAAAGTACAAACCTGCATCCTCTACCGAAAGAATGTAAAGGATTGCCAATTTGATCAGCAGATTCAATGCATTAGTGGCAAAGTTGCTTCCGGTATTGAATATGGTATCCAGGAAGAATCGTTTGTATGTGTCGTTGGCCATTGCTCTGAATAACCTAAGGATGAATTAAAAAACAGGTGCCCGGAGAGGTTTCAATAGATTCCAGCAATACCTAAAAACGATTCGAACCTGCGCCTTTTCCTCTTGATCTGGCTCTTTGTTATCGAAGTTGACCACATGCGCCTGTAAAACCCAATCGGAAGGTATTTCAAGAGAATGTCCGGGCCCATCCCCATGCCGCCGAAGTATTCTGCCACCGAGGAGGAAGCCGCAGCCTTTGTGATATTGTCTGCGCCCTTTGGGAGAGTGGATATGAAGCTGAACAGGTCGCAAAATGGTTCCCCATGTGTGTTGCATTTTTCCCAGTCCATCAATATGATGTCCCCCCTTTCTTGGCTGTAAAGAATATTTGGCGCAGTGGCATCCCCATGCTCAATCATGACCGGCACCCGTAGACCATTTGAGCTGAGATGCCCAATAAACCTCCGCACCAGTTCTTTCGATGGATATATGTCCTCAAAATATTCCCGTCCCGGAAAAGACAGCAGGTATTTTTCCAGCTCTTCTGGCTCCCAGTATTCCTGTTTTCCGCACTGGAATTCCCTTTGCACCTTTCTCAAATGCGAGCTAAACAGCGACAGGCTGGCTTCGTTCATTGCGGGTTTCCATCTTCGCGCCGGAATGCAATCCGCAGCCACAAATTCCCTGCTGCGGATTTTGGCAATTTCAAATGGGATACCCTCAAGTTTCTTTCCGAGGCATTCGACATTTAGCACTTTGTCACTGTTTTCTTCCACGGTTGCAGTGCTCAGTATCTTGGCCATCTTCTTGCCCCTGAAGCAGAAATAGTTTGTTTTCAGGTTATGGCCGCACCTGAAGCATATTCCATCGCAGCCGTACCTGTCCCGAATCTCATTACTATACGTTCCCATCTTCTCAGGGGAAAACAAGAACATTTTCTTGAACATGTGCTTTGGAAGGGGCGTGCGCGGAAACTTTCCAGCCATGCTGGCCGCAATGCCCCCGAACTGTGTTTCAGAGGCAGCCTGGAGCATGCCTAAAAAATGCGGGAGCATAACCTCATCTGGGGATACAAAAAGGATGTCTTTTCTGGGGCTGAATACTAGGTATTCTTTCGTGTGCCACCCTTCGCTTTCAAACCCAATCCGGTGCGCATTCTCTTCCGAAAGCAGTAGCACGTTCTTGGATTCCTTTTTCAGAAATTTCGAAGGCACTTCCAGCCCATCATCCACCGCAACCAAAAGGGAATTCTTTGGGCTAAGTCCCCCTGCCCCACTTTCTGGGACTGAGCGGAAATCCCCGAAGAACCTCCCGAACGCGCCCTCCGGGGGTTTGCCTTTGTATAGGTAATATGCAGGGCGCGCATCTTCTGCAAAATCAAACACCAGCGAGAGTATGTTGGCAGAAGAAATCCTGTCTTCTCCCATACGAAAGAGCCTGCAGCAAAGGTGATTTAAACTATGTAGTAGCAAAAGGTTTCCCTGCTATTGGATATGAAGATGGAATAGGCATTGCTATGGTGCTCTGGATGGAAAGCGGAAATGGGGAGAAGCTCAGAATATGCCTGGAACTGTTCAGAAAGCGGAATATACGGTGGGCAGCGCTCAGGAATAGAGACAGTCTTCCTGACCTGCCTGCGCAGGGGAAAGACATCGACATAATCGTGCATTCCGCAGATACCGTTTCCTTTGAAAAAACAATAAAAAACTGCGGCTTCTTCTTGGCGTATGCCAGTCCTGATAGGAAATTGTGGAAAGCTGGGCAGGTGAGATTTGATGTCTACAATGGTAAAAAAATAGGTTTGCCCATATTCTATCCCGACAAGCTCCTGCAAAGCACGGAAGATGCCGGCTTGGTTACGAAGCTGCACGTTTTCGATGAACTGGTAATGTATCTCCTACACCTGCTTTTTGACAAAAGCGGCTATGAGCAGTTCTCCCAGCGCCTCCCGGCGCTTATGCGGCTGTATGAAAGCGCAGGCGGAGAAGGCGCAAATAGCGAAATCCTAAGGCGCTGCAGGGAGGCATATCCACCGTACATCGCATCCTTCGTAGAGGATGAGCTGCAGAATTTAGGGGGGCTCGGCACTGAAAGCGGTTATGCAAAAGCGCGAAAAAATCTCTGGTCAAGGACAATCACCGGAAACCCCGCCAATATCCTGCGATGGGCATGGTGGATTTTGTCCAGGCCTGCAGAAAAAGCAGCCAGGGAATTCGGCAGGAGGAATGTCTCCATTGCATTTGTTGGCCTGGATGGCTCGGGGAAGAGTTCCATTGCGGAAGGGGTGGCAAAAAAGCTGAGGAACAAAAACTCGGAAAGCGAGGTCAAATCGCAGTACATGGGCTGGTGGGGCGTGGCCGCTCCTGCACTGCCCCGGAGGGGCCATAAGGGCAGGGCAAAAGCCCCGGAGGTAGTTGCCGACAAAGGCTTGGCCGTCAAATTGAAAAAATACCTTTTTTGCATGATGAGCTTCCCGTTCCTGTGGTGGAAATTCCTTGGGGTGATGTGGCCGTTCCATAGGAAAAAAATAGTCGTATTTGACAGATACCATTATTTCGCATTTTTCATACGGCAGAAATGGCTTTCAGAATGGTTTGTTGATTTGGCCTGCGCCCTGCTGCCCACCCCAACGTTAGTATTATACGTACGCTGCGGCGTCGGTGAAATGGCAAAGCGGAGGCGCAGGGACTACGCCGAGGAGTTCGGTGGCATGGGGGAAAAAGAGAAGGAATACTTGGCCAGGAGGCAGGATTCCTACCAGGTATTTGTGGACAAACATGCGAAGATGCTGGTTCTTGAAAACAGCGGCAGCTTGGAAGAAGCAATCAACAAGGCGGAGGAAACCGCGGAAGTTTTCCTTGCGAAGCAGGAAGCCAGATGAACAGCCCCGCTATTTCCCAAAAATCGGCATGCCAGCAAAATTCTTTGAGAATTTGTATTTCCTTGCCAGCTCACCGCCCCATTTCGATTTGAATTGCAGGATGTTCTTCTCTTTCTGTGTTTCTGGATTTGGGTTGATGCCCCCCAAGTCGTAGCTTCTCATCCCCCTCTCAACTCCCCATTCTATTATCTTCCATTTGATGAGGTCCCCTGCAAAAAGGTTTTCCCCGTAATTTGTCTGGCTTTGGGCGGACATGACCTCGATTGCGTTCCCATTGTAATGCACCACCCCCATGGCCGCCATAGGCTCCCCCTTCCAGTATGCCATGAAAACTTCCATCGAATCCTTGCCATTGAGATAGTCCCATTGTTTTTTGAGGGCGCCAAAATCCGGCCTGCTGAAGCCGAGATGCCTCCGCCAGGCTTCCAGTATGGCATGGTATTCCTTCAATTCCGCTTCGGAGGAAATTCTTCTGGCCTCCACCCCCTTTTCAATTGCTGCCCTCACGGATTTCCTCCCTTTCTTCGTAATGGAGGCGTATGCCTCTTCCCTTGTTTTGTTGAGCGGCACTATCAGGGTAAATGCCTCCTCCAAATCAATTCCCGGAACTTCCATTTCAGGAATGCCTACCGGCAGGGTGCAGTTCCTAAGGTATAGTTTTTTGGATTGTGCCTGTTTTACTATCTCATGCAGTGCCTCTTCGCAGTTGCCCCTAAAACATACCGGCCCATCCTGCCATGAACATATTCCCATCTTCTGCGAAGCCATGGCAAACAGAGAAGGAATCACAGGAATCCTCCGCAGGGAGGCCGGGACGTGGCCCTTCAAAACCAAATTAGCCCATGAGCGGTCATCCGCAACCCAGAGTTCCGGCTCAAACCCAACCATAGATGCCAGTCCCGCCCACATCGGGGACTGATAAAAGCCCTGATTCTCATTGTAGGGAAAGTTCCTGAAAACAAATTCAATCTCTGACAGAGGATGTATTCGCATTTAATCTTTCCTTCTTATGAGCTCGGAGATGGCCAGCGAGACCTTAAGATTGGCAAGTCCATCTTCCCCATTTGCAACTGGTTCCCCTCCATGGAGGCAATCAATGAATGTCTCAAGCTCCAGCCTCAGAGGTTCCTGCCTGCGTATCCCAACTTTGTCCAGGCTATACTCCTGCTTGTATTCTATCCCCTGTTTGCCCTCTACAAATGCCGGAACGTAATTCCTGTATATATCAATGCTCTGATCTATATAGTCCGCTTGAATGTATGCGTCATTGCAGGTTACAGAGATCGTCCTGATTTTCTTCTGCGTGATCGTATTAGCTGAAAGCAGGCAGTTCACACCACCCAGTTTACAGAAGGCCACGCACCAGTCTTCAAATTCTCGGGAAATGCTTGCCCCTCCGGCTGCCCATGCCGGCTCGGGCATCGACTCGAACACGTAGTTCAGCACATCTATATCGTGTATCATCAAGTCAAGCACCACATTGGAACCCATCCTTCTTTTTGGCGGCGGGCTGCATCTCTTTACCTCGACCTGCAGAACATCAGCATTGCGGAGTATTTTCTTAAGTTCGCCTACTATCGGATTAAATCTCTCTATATGCCCAACCATCAGCGGAACATTTGCATCCCTTGAGCTTGCCAGGATGCGCGCCGCCTCCTTGAGTGTTGCTGCGATGGGCTTTTCAATTAGCACTCCCACCCCGGAATCCAGGAAGTCGCAAGCAACCTTCGCATGCAGATCGGTTGGGATTGCAACCACAACCCCATCAACCTTCCCAATGAGTTGCCTATAATCATAATACGCTTTGGTGCCAACCCGCTTTGCGAGGGCATCGGCTCTTTCCCTGGATGTATCAACCACCCCTACCAAATTGCATTTGTTGATGCTGGAGAGGACTCGGGCATGGTTCCCCCCCATCACTCCGGACCCTATAACAGCTATATCCAAGCCAATCCCCACCAGATATAGCTATGGAATCATTTTAATATCTTGTATAAGAGATTTATACCGGAGTCAATAGTTCGCAAAGCCTTTTCGGCCATGTGGTTTTTATGAAAAAAATTTACCATGTTGGCAAAAACCTTGCAAATGTCCCATATTCCATTTGCTCAGCTCTCAGGGATTCGGGCATTCCGGTTGAGTTGTACATTGGTGCTGTGAGGAATATCGCAGAAGAGCCTCCCTCTCGGGAAAGTTGGGTGCATATGTCCCATAAGTATACCATAGGCAATCGGTTCCAGGACCTTATTGAAGTCAGCAAGGCGGATTACCTGCAGACATATGCCGGAAGCTCAACTTACCTCCAATTCATGGCAAAGCCATTCATAATCTATGCAACCGGCAGCGATGTGCACGAACTCCCATACCAGAAGACTATCGGGGGTATGCTGATGAAGAGGAGCCTGGGAAAGGCTCTGAAAGTATTATTCAGCAACGTCCACCTCCTGGAAGATTTGAAGGCGCACAGGGTTGGGGGCAAGTCGGTCTTTGTTCCGCAGCCGGTCAAAATTTGGGAATATGGAAAAACAAGGGGGGGCTTTGGGCATGAGCGGCCCATATTCCTCTGCCCGTCCAGAATAGATTTCTCCGTTAAAGGGCAAGATATTTTCCTAAAGGCCTTTTCCGATTACAAATCAGGAGGCGGTTCTGGGACTGCAGTGTTGTTTGATTGGGGCCCAGATGCAGAACATGCCAAGAGCATTTGGGGAAATTCCCCAGGGGTGATATTTCTGCCTACATGCCCCAGGAAAGACCTTCTTGGTCTATATGCAGGTTCAGATGTCGTCGTTGACCAGTTTAAGCTGGGCGCCCTCGGCCTGGTTTCGCTTGAGGGCATGGCCAGTGGAAAACCAGTGATGGTCTATGCAAACCGCACGTTCCATAAAATTACATATGGGGAAAACCCACCAGTGCTGAACGTAAAAAACGAGGGAGAAATACTCTCAGCCCTAAAGTCCGTGGGCGCCAATGCAGACCTTGGAAAAGAGGCAAAGGCATGGGTGGAAAAATACCACAACCCGAAAAAAGTCGGCGCGGCGATAAAAGCGGTCTATGAAGAAGCGAGCTGGCTTTGAGTGGCCCTTAACATAAAGTTCTTTAATGGGTTCATTGCAAAATCTTACTTCGTATGGGATGCAATTATGGATAGTTGGCGGCGAGAAATAAAAGACCGGTGGATTTCCAAATGGCCAGATCAGTACTGGGGGGATGACCTGGACGTTCGGTACCTGCTGGTTAAACACCTAAAAGCAATACACAGCAAGAAGGTTCTTGACGTTGGGTGCAATACTGGCGTGATACTTGGGTTCATGCCGGATGACAATGAGCGGTGGGGGCTGGATCATTCCGAAAAACTGGTGCACGAGGCAAAGCACGCCCATCCCAAGTGCAATTTCATTGTTGGGGACGCAAAAAATATTCCCTTTGGGGACAATGAATTTGATGTTGTGCTTCTGGTGAACCTGATAGAATGTTTTAGCGGAGAAGAACGAATGAAAGTTCTTCTTGAAGCAGCGAGGGTGCTAAAACCAGGGGGGAAAATCTACCTGACCACCCCAAACAAGGGGCACTATTATTACAGAAAAACAAAGAAGCTTGATATGTCTGAACTGGAAAGGCTGCTGGAAAAAACAGGGCTTTCTTATGACATACTGGGCTTCAACCCGATCCCGCTGCCGACAAAGAGCATAGCATGGCTGCCCGGGGTATACGGGTTCCTAGAATTCCTGTCTGGCGAAAAGGCATTTGCCGGGTTCGGCAAATATTTTTGCGTGGAGGCAAAAAAGAGCGGGTGAAGATAACCATGAAGGCAATTATACTGGGCATAGACGGGGGGACCTTCGACCTTCTAACGCCCCTCATGGAAATGGGGTTGATGCCCAATCTCAAAAAGTTGGTTGCTGAAGGGAGCCACGGCATATTGAGGAGTACAATAATGCCCATCACCGCCCCGGCATGGTCTTCTTTTGCGACTGGCTGCGAACCTTCGAAGCACGGAGTATATAATTTCATGCAGCCCGAAAAAACATTGAATGATATACGGGCCGTCAGTTCCCGGGACATCAAAGCTAGGACATTCTATGAAATCGTGCACAATTCCGGGAAGAAAGCCATTCTGATAAACATGCCGAATACCTACCCCCCAAAGACCGATGGGATCACCATAACAAGCTTGCTCACACAGGGCGAGAACTGCATTTTCCCGGAAAAGCTGAAAGAGGAATATCCGGAATTGGAAAGCTATAAAATCACGGCAGATTCGCTGCTGTCGATGAACAATGACATGAAGAAGTACCTAAAAGAAGTGCGGGAAGTCGAGGGCCGGAGGTTTGAAATCGGAAAGAAACTTTTCAGGGATAAGCCGTGGGATGTGTTTCTGCTCCATTTCATTCATAGCGATACACTGCAGCACGGTTTCTTCAAGCAGTTGCGTTCTGGGGAAGCCGACCCGGATGCCTATGGCTTGTTTTCAGATATCGACAGCTATATCGGCTGGTTCATCGACAACCTCCCAGACGATGCAGTTTTGATGGTTATCTCAGACCATGGGTTCAAGCCGCTCTATGGTTTTTTCCGGATTAACGATTGGTTGATCCAAAAGGGCTGGCTCAAGGTAAGAGAGAAAAAAGAAATTCGGAAAGCAGGGGAGAGCCATATAGAGAAAACCACACGGGAAGCCCATACCCTGCGGATACCATTGGCCCTTTCCAAAATCGCACTGCGTCTAAGGCCCTTGGCCTCACCCATTTACAAAAGATTCTCCAGATACCTGCGGCCTACCTTGGCTGTGGAAGCCGACCTTGAGAACAGCATCGCATACAAGCCACCCCCGAATTCATATTGCCTGTACATCAATTCCACCAGATACGGCGGGATTGTCTCCGAAGCCACTTACGGAAAAGTGGTGGATGAGATCGTAAAAGAATTGAAAGAGCTGAAGGACCCTGTCAAGGAAGAGCATGTATTCAGGAATGTTTGGATGAGGGAAGAAGTCTATGGCGGCCCATATGCCGGAGAAGCTCCGGACATATTGATGGAATTGAATACGAGAAACATGGATTATAACATCCGCATGGGGGAGCCATTTGTGGAAGGGGATACAAACCATCATGCAATGGAAGGGATATTCTTCGCATTTGGGAAAGGAGTGGAGCATGGTGAGGTGAAGGATGTGAATCTGGTGGACGTCATGCCCACAATCCTGTTCGTCCTGGACCTCCCGATACCTTCTGGCATAGATGGAAAAGTCATACGGAGCATTTTCCAGCATGGCTCACCTCTCTCTTCACGGGAGCCGAAGCATTCGCAGGGTGGAAGGCATGAACTGGACCGGCGCATAAGCGCCCTAAAGAAAGCCAAACCGGGGTTGGCACATGGGAAAGAGCATAATACTCATTACGATTGATTGTCTGCGGAGAGATACTGCCTATAACCGCAGGATATGCCCAGAACTTTCGAAATTCCGTGAAAAATCAAAAACTTTCATCAATGCCACCAGTGTAGGGCCAGCAACCCCCTATGCTTTTATCGGCATCTTAACTTCCACTTATCCTCTCATGTTTGGGGACGAGAATTATTTCATCCGGGAACACAATCACCGCATGTCAAAAAAGAGAAAGCCCCTGCCAGAATTTCTGGAGGAAATGGGCTATGCGACTGCAGGTTTCCATTCCAATGCCTACCTATCCAAGTATTTTGGTTTTGACCGGGGTTTCCAGGCTTTCTTCGACAATCAATCATTGGGAGGAAATAAGGGTCGCTTGGAAAGCCAGATTCACAAACGTGTTTCATTGCTGCCTGCTTCGCTTTATTCGCTGGTCAAGAAAATTTACCGCTCGGTGAAAAAATCGCCCTTAAGGCAGACGCTGGATGATGCAGAAATCAACCGCATGGCAATCAACTGGTTAGAGGCACGTGATATCGAAAAACCATTTTTCTTGTGGATGCATTATATGGGCTTGCACCAACCATATGTTCCCGGCGGAAAGGAAAATGATCTGGATACAAGACGTCTGAACAATGCCCTTACGGAATATACTCGTGGCAATTCCGTAATACAGGACGAAGACCTGAAAAAAATCAAGGATTTATATGAAGAGTGTGCGGCAGAAGCCGATTCAAAGCTGGGGCAATTTCTCAGGTACTTGGAGGGAAAAGGCCTTCTAGATGATTCCATAGTGATAATCACCTCTGACCATGGAGATGCATTTAGGGAGCACGGACTTATGAGCCATGGCGGGCCCCTCAAGGAAGAGGCCGATTACCTCTCCATGTTCCATAGGGAACTAATCGATGTCCCATTGGTGGTTTATGGAGAAGGGGAGGGCATCGAGAAAAGCCCGGTATCCACACTCTCTTTGCCTCCAAGCATTGCTTTATCCGTTGGATTGCAACCTCATTTGTCATGGATGGGCAGGGATATTTTCAAAAAAGCAGAAGGTGGGCCGCAGATATCAGAAGGTTGCATAGAAGGGAAAAAGAGAATAGCAGCCATTTCAAATGGCCAGGCAAAATTGATTTATAATCTGGAGAATGGGAAATCCCTCCTTTTTGACCTTTCCCAGGACCCTGGTGAGAAAACCCCGGCTAAGGACAAGCCAACGGAAGGGCAGCTCCTCAAAAAGCTCCTAGATCATTTTGAGAACAAGAAAGCCATCGCAGAGAAAATGGGAAAACTCGAAGAATTGGGGAAAAGTTTTTAAATATATTATAATAACATATAATTAGGTATTATTATGTCCGAAGAAAAGAAGTATACTACGGTTTCGATCCCAGTCCCGCTTTACAATAAGGTGAAGGACAATATCCGGGAGACGGGGTTTACCTCAGTATCTGATTATGTCACTTATGTACTGAGGGAACTCATGGCCGAGAGCAAAGGCGAGGCAAAGGACGAATTCAGCAAAGAAGATGAAGAAAAGGTAAAGGAACGGCTCCGTTCTCTTGGATATCTGGATTAGGTGTTCTTAGTGAAGCCTCACGGAGGAGAAATTACCGAGAGTTTAGCTTCCTTTTCGGAAAGGGAAGGGCTTTGCGCAGAAGCAAGGGAAATGCCGCAGGCCGCGTTGGATGAGAACCTGCTCAAGGATGTGGAAAACCTCGCATACGGGGTTTTCAGCCCCCTCCAGGGCTTTATGGGACGTGCGGAACTTGAGGGCGTGCTGGAGCACATGCGCCTCCCCAGCGACCTCCCGTGGACGATTCCCATACTGCTTCCGGTAGATGAAAAGCTCGACGTGAAGGAAGGCGATTCTGTGGCCCTCACATTCAACGGCTCCCCGGTTGCGATAATGGAAATCTCTGAAAAATATTCATTCCCGAAGGAGGAAATTGCCTCCAGGACCTTCGGGACCGCCGACCCTGCCCACCCGGGCGTGAAAGGGGTGATGGAGGGCAGCGGCACCTTCATTGGAGGGAAGGTAGAGCTCATCGCAGAGCCCAGGGGCGAATTCGAAAAATACGCCCTCCGCCCCAAGGAAACCCGCATACTTTTCAGGGAAAAGGGCTGGAGGCAGGTGGTCGGCTTCCAGACGCGCAATGTCCCCCATATCGGGCATGAATACGTGCAGAAGACCGCCCTCACGTTCGTGGACGGCCTCTTCATAAACCCGGTAATCGGCAAGAAGAAGCCCGGGGATTTCAGGGACGAAGTAATCCTCGACACCTATGACGCGCTCATCCGCAATTACTACCTCAAGGACAGGGCAGTGATGGCAATCCTGAAGACGCGGATGAGATATGCCGGCCCGCGCGAAGCAGTATTCCATGCAATAGTGCGCAAGAACTTCGGCTGCACCCATTTCATAGTCGGCCGCGACCATGCAGGGGTGGGCAGCTACTACGGCCCGTACGAAGCGCAGGACATTTTCGAGCAGTTCCCGGACCTCGGCATTACGCCGCTGTTCTTTCGTTCATTCTCATACTGCAACAAGTGCGGGAGCATCGTAAACGAGAAAATCTGCCCGCATCCAAAGGAGTTCCACAGAAACTTCAGCGGAACGCGGATGCGGGAGTCCCTCTCCAAGGGCGAAAAGCCCGAAGGGATGATGAGGGACGAGGTATTCGAAGTAATCAAGAAATACGAAAAGCCTTTTGTGGAGTGAAACGATGAGCAAGGTTTTGGTCGTTGGGCTGGACTGCGCGGACCCGCGCCTGGTGTTCGACCGCTATCTCGATTCCATGCCCAACCTGAAGAAGATGATGGAAAATTCCCATTACGGGAAGATGAAGACCTGCTTCCCCGCAATCACGATTCCCGCGTGGATGGTGATGGCAAGCGGCCGGGACCCCGGCGACCTCGCGGTATACGGGTTCAGGCAGAGGGCGGGCCCGGATTACGCGAGCATGAAAATCACAACCTCGGGCATGGTGCGCGGCCCCAAGATATGGGACCTCATCGAAGGGAAGAGCGTGCTTGTCGGCGTCCCTCCGACCTACCCGCCCCCGGAAATCAACGGCGAGGTAATCTCCTGCTTCATCACCCCCGGGCCGGACAGCCAGTTCACCAGCCCCCCGGCCCTTAAGGAAGAGGTAAGCGAAGTCCTGGGCGGGAAGGAATACATTTTCGATGTGGTTTTCCGCACCGAAGACCGTGATGAGGTGCTCAAGGCGATTTACGAGATGACCGACCGCAGGTTCGAGGTGATAAGGCACCTCATGAAAACGCGCGACTGGCAGCTCTTCTGGTTCGTGGAAATAGGCGTGGACCGCCTGCACCACGCGTTCTGGAAGTTCGCCGACCCGGAGCACCCCAAATACGAGCCGGGCAACAGGTATGAGAACGTGATGAGGGAATACTATTCCCACGTGGACAAGAAGCTGGGAGAGCTCCTGGAGCTTGCGGGAAAAGACACGTACATACTGGTGGTTTCCGACCACGGTGCGAAGCCCATGAAGGGCGCGTTCGCAATAAACGAATGGCTCATGGACAACGGCTACCTGAAGCTGAAGGGGGAAAAGCCAAAGGAAAAGAGTAAGCTCAAGCCCGACATGGTCGACTGGGAAAACACGAGGGCGTGGGCATGGGGCGGCTACTATTCCCGCATTTTCCT
>Ga0180433_10008452_pt1 | contig 12797 bp, 9 predicted proteins | sample SS_ome_8_FD_132980 | JGI IMG/M metagenome (GOLD analysis project Ga0180433, IMG submission 132980) | Hypersaline lake sediment archaeal communities from the Salton Sea, California, USA - SS_1_D_1 metaG | ecosystem: Environmental > Aquatic > Non-marine Saline and Alkaline > Hypersaline > Sediment... | reverse complement strand
TTTTAATGTCATTTATATAAGCTTAGATACGACTCGTTATGACTACATAGATACCGGGAAAGGGGCCCGGGCATACACCCCAGCACTCAGGAGATATGCCGAGAGATCAATCGTCTTTGAGAATGCGTTTTCCACATCCACCCAGACTCTCCCTTCTCATATGTCGGTATTCACATCGCGATATCCCCATGAGCTAGGCGTATACACCAATGATGATAAATATGAACATCGCTCTAAGTTTGTTTCTGAAGTTTTCAAAGAACTGGGATATCAAACAAAGGCGATAATTTCTTTGGGCACTCTGAATAGCAGTACTGGCTTTCAGAAGGGCTTCCAGGATTTCCAGGAAGATCTTTTTGAAGAAGGAGTATTTTTTGTCCCTGCCGAAGCAATAACCTCTAAAGCGATCAAGACTGTTCAAAAATTGAGTAAAGATAGATTTTTTCTTTTCCTCCATTACTCCGATCCACACACACCTTATGCCTCGCCGGAAGTGACAGGCGAATTCAGTATAACTTTGGATGGCATTCCAATGACTCGCTTCGATTCGTATAAAGGAACAATCATCAAGGAACAGATTCCCATCAAAAAGGGAAGTCATGTGCTGTCCTTTAATGTCGATCATGATATGAGCGATTTCAGTCATTTTGTGATCAGGGGGTTGATTTTTGGCGAAGGATGTAGCCTTTTTACAGAGGATCTCGAATATTCGGAAAAACTCTATGGCGGATCCTATAAAATGAAGAATTCTGCTGCCCGAGTGAGAATTCAGTGTGAAGATGAGAGTTTCATCAAAATCTTCCAAATTATACCAATCCTGAATCACAAATCTGCTTTAGAGTATTACAGGCTGGAAGTCGAATACATGGATAACTCCGTGGGAAGACTGCTCAGGGCGCTTGATGATTTTGGTCTCCAGAATAACACAATCGTGGCCATTTTTGCGGATCACGGCGAAGGTCTTGGAGAAAAAGATGGCTTTTTTGGACACACAAGGTATCTTAATCGCCAGTTTATCCAAGTCCCACTCATTCTAAGAATTCCGGGGTATGAACAAAAAAGGATCCATTCTCCCGTATCTCTTGTGGGGCTTTCTCCCACAATTCTTGAAATTCTCGGGATCCGGGAGGAAGGCTTCGTTCACGAAAAAAGCTTCTCGGATGCGATACTTGGCAGGTCTTGGGATGACAAAATCATTTATTCCTTTGCCTATGATCCTCCAGGAAAAAAGCATAAGCTCTCAATTATACAATGGCCGCTTCAATGCATCTATTACCTGGAGGATAGTCAAGTCCAAAAAAAAGAGTATTACAATCTTTACCTATCACAATCCTTTAGCGAAAAAGATGCTGTGCATGAAAGCACCATCCAAAAAGGCTACCTTTCTGACTATCTTGCATTTCAAAGTGAATTCAGGCAGCTGAGAGATATTTTCTCACTGGCAGATGGGCAGTCTCATAGACTCGATAAAAATGCACTGGAAAGGCTTAAAGCCCTGGGATATATCGACAATTAATGGGCTCATTACTTTGAGTTGAATTCATCGGCGCCCAAAAAAGAATTCACTGTTCCGATTTTTTTGTTATAGGAACTGATAATTCCGATTCATGGGGTTAGATCCGTTTCTCTATACCAGCGTGTTGAATTGAGCCGCGTGATCTTAGGATGAACATATAGAGTATTGAGGAGGAGATTCTGGAATGAGAATATCCAGTTCATTCCCGAGCTTCTCATTCAGCCTGCTACAGATTGGCACATTTTTCGCAATTGTGCATGAAGAGAAGCTTGATTGTGAAACTTAACGCTGACCAAGGAGAATTGAAATGAAGATAATTCCTCTGCAGGACAGAGTTCTGGTTAAGAGAATCGATAAAAGCGAGTTGAAAAAGGGAGGAATCATTATTCCTGACTCAGCTAAAGAGAAGTCTATGGAGGCAGAAGTCATAGAAGTGGGAAAAGGACGCATAAATGAAGAGGGTCAGCTCATCCCTGTGGACATTAAAAAGCGAGATAAAGTTCTCATCGGGAAATATAGTGGGACTGAGGTTGAAATCGACGTTATTGAACATCTTATTGTCCGCGAAGATGAAATTTTAGCAAAGATCGCTTAAGAGGAATAAGGAGGAATGATGGCTAAGCAAATAACAACTGGCGAAAACGCCAGACAATCCCTGCTCAAGGGGGTGAATGCGCTCAGCAATGTGGTTAAGGAAACTCTCGGACCCCGTGGTAAAAATGTAATACTGGAGAAAAAATGGGGGTCACCGACGAGCACAAAAGATGGCGTTACCGTAGCCAAGGAGATCGAACTCGAGGATCCTCTGGAAAATATGGGGGCTCAGCTTGTCAAAGAAGTTGCGTCAAAAACATCGGATATCGTGGGAGATGGAACAACGACAGCCACTGTTTTGGCTCAGTGCATTTATGCTGATGGGCTGAAATATGTGACATCCGGTGCAAATCCCATGCTCATTAAAAAAGGGATTGATGTGGCGGTCGAGAAAGTTGTGGGAAATCTGAAAGAAATGAGCAGAGAAGTCAGCGGTGAAATGATTGCTCAGGTTGGTGCTATCTCTGCCAATAATGATGAGTCTATTGGAAAAACCATTGCTGAAGCCATGGACAAGGTTGGGAAGGATGGGGTCATCACCGTGGAAGAGGCGAAAGGTCTTGAGACAACCATGGAGATTGTCGAGGGTATGCAGTTTGACAGGGGGTACCTTTCACCCTATTTCATAACGGATGCGGATAGGATGGAATGTGTCTTAGAAGATCCTTTAATCCTTCTCCATGAGAAGAAAATCAGCAATTTGAGAGAGTTTCTTCCTCTGCTTGAGAGTGTGGCCAAGATGGGCAAGCCCCTCGTTGTGATTGCTGAGGATGTCGAGGGGGAAGCTCTTGCCACTCTGGTTGTCAACAAGCTTAAGGGAACTTTTAGCTGTGCCGCGGTCAAAGCTCCCGGATTTGGGGATAGACGTAAAGCCATGCTGGAGGATATCGCCATTCTTACCGGTGGCAGAGTTATAACCGAAGATATTGGTGTGAAGCTAGAAAATGTGAGCTCAGAGTGGCTGGGGGATGCCAGAAAAGTTGTCATCAATAAAGACACCACGACAGTTGTCGAAGGGCAGGGAGAAAAAGAGAACATTCAAGCGCGGATAAAACAGATAAGAACTCAGGTTGAAGAGACGACATCAGATTATGACCGCGAAAAACTCCAGGAAAGGTTGGCCAAAATGGTGGGGGGCGTGGCTCTGCTCAAGGTCGGGGCTGCCACCGAAACAGAACTCAAGGAGAAAAAAGCAAGAGTGGAGGATGCGATGCACGCTACCAAAGCTGCCGTTGAAGAAGGTATTGTCCCGGGGGGCGGCGTGGCCTTGCTGAGGTGTCAAAAAGTGCTTGATGATTTGAAACTGGATGTCCCTAGCGACATTGAGATCGGAGTCAGGATTGTTAAAAGAGCCTTGGAAGAGCCTTTGCGTCAAATAGCCGATAATGCAGGTTATGAAGGTTCGGTTGTCGTCGAAAAAGTCATAGAGAAGGGTCGGAATATTGGATTCAATGCGTTGACTGAGCACTATGAAGATATGGTCAAGTCCGGGGTTCTCGACCCGACAAAAGTTGTCCGCATTGCCCTTCAGAATGCGGGAAGCATAGCAGGCTTGCTCTTGACTACTGAGGGATTGGTTTCTGAAATACCGGAAAAAGAGAAGGAGCCGAAATACCATCCACCGGGCGATATGTACTAAAAGTACAATAAACATGAAAAGGATGCGTGCGGTATCAACTGTAAGGAGGAATTTCAGTGAGAAATCTCAAGTTCGCGTATGAGAAAGACGCAGTGAGATCAGGATACTTCATTATCAGAGAAACGAAAAAGCGGAAATGCTTGAAATTCAAGAAAAGAAGATTCGATTTATACTCATAATAGAGAATTTGCGGAGGTGGTCACCTGTTTTTGTTGCCAGAAAAAATTCAAATCAGGAAAAAAGAAACATGTTGAGTACACACTCTGTCCTGTCTGCATTAGGTACAAAAAGGAATTTGAGTTGGTAAACCCTGAATTGGCTCTGTAGCTATCCCGGTATCTCACAGGTATTGCGCGCGGTGAAACCGGAAACAATAGGCCCCATAAAGAAAGTGTAAAAGTATGAAAATTGGTCTGGTCTTCAGCTCGAAAAACGGTATGTCAGAGTCTTTCCAACGCCAGAATAATGAAGAATCCGGGGTTGAAAAGACAAAACCTCCTCCTGATATTTTTGCGGAATGTGACTCACAGGAGACCATTGACGCTATTGCCGAATCTTTGAGGGAAAGATTCACGGTGTACCCCATTGAATCAGATGAGTTTGCGTTCGATAATCTCAGACGCGTTAAACCTGACCTTGTTTTCAACATTTCTGAGCGTCTCCTGGGACCTAACAGGGAATCGCATATCCCGACACTGTGCGAAATTCTTAATTTGTCGTATACAGGTTCAGATCCTTTAACTCTGGGAATCTGTCTTGACAAGTCGCGAACAAAGGAAATTCTCACCTGCCATCACATTCCAAACCCTGAATTTCTCGTTGCGGACTCTATATCAAGCCTCCCGGATAATGTTGAATTGTCCGTCATCGTCAAACCGCTCTACGAAGGATCGAGCAAAGGTATTCGTAACGATTCCGTCGTTTGGAGCATGGATGGTCTGTTGGACCGGGTGCATGAGATCATAGCTCGATATGAGCAGCCCGCCATTATCGAGCGATTCCTGAACGGGAGGGAATTCACTGTCGGCGTTCTTGGAAACTATCCCCGTCTGGAAATTCTTCCTGTGGTAGAGATTGATCATAGTCAGCTTCCCGAAGGGGCTGCTCATATCTATTCCTTTGAGGCCAAATGGATTTGGGATACACCCAGGAGTCCGCTCAAGATTTTCTGCTGTCCGGCAGACATCCCTTCCGGTCTCAAGGATCGGATAGGAGAATTGGTCAGAAAAACTTATGTTATCCTGAGAATTAAGGATTGGTGCCGTATTGATTTACGCCTTGATGAGGCTGGTGAGCCTCATATTCTTGAAGTCAATCCTCTGCCGGGCATTCTTCCGAAACCGGAAGACAACTCCTGCTTGCCCAAAGCCGCAAGAGCGGCTGGCTATTCTTATTCAGGTCTGATCCACCGGGTCGTTGATGAAGCCATGCTTAGATACGGAATCGCAAAGAAGAGCATGGTTCGAAAGGGAAGAGAGTACGATGAAAGAACACGGCTTATGCTTAGGCATCGCCTTCAACGCCTTCAAATCACTCCCTCGCTACAGTAACGAAAGCCTGTCTGAGGAAGCTGTGAGGACGACCGCCCATGAAGTCTTGACAGCACTCACTTCAAAAAGACATCGGTGCTTTATTTTTCCGCTTGGGGATGACATCGGAAAATTCATGAGCTGGTTGGAGGAGACAAAGCCTGACGTGATTGTCAACCTGTGCGAGGGACACAAAGGCGTCCCTCAAATGGAGGCCAATGTGGCCGCGGTCTTCGAATTGATGGGCCTCCCATTCACAGGCAATACCTCTAAGGTTCTTGCTCTGTGCCAGGACAAATACATGACTAAAGCTGTTCTGAGAGCCTGTGGACTTCCCACTCCTCGATCCATCCTTGTTGCTTCTTGCGACCTGCAAATCGATCTGGATTTTCCCGTGATCGTCAAACCGAACTGTGAGGATGGCAGCCTGGGGATTGGAATGAATGCCGTTGTGTGCGATACGGATGAACTTCAGCAAAGGGTGAGCGCCATCGTCAAAAGATATGAACAACCGGCGCTCATAGAAGAATTCATCGAAGGCCGAGAATTCAATATTGCCATTTATGACGGTATTGAACCAAGAGCCCTCCCGGTCTCGGAAATAGATTTTTCAAGAATGCCGGAAGCCACCCCGCATATTTGCTCCTACGAAGCCAAATGGCACGAAGATAGCTTGCTCTTCCTCCGCACTCCGCCGATCTGTCCGGCCCCCATAGACAGCTCTCTGATGTCGAGACTTCAGATGATCGCTCTTGAGGCCTTCATGGATTTGGGATGTCGCGATTATGCGCGAGTCGATTTTCGGGTTGAGGATAACGGAGAAATTTTCATCCTCGAAGTGAATCCCAATCCTGACATCAGCAGGTCTGCAGGATACGCGCGTGCCCTTGCTGCGGCAGGAATTGAATACGAGGAATTTTGGCAGAGCATGATAAAAAAAGCAAAGGCAAGGAGATCGCTATGATTCGAAAAATGCATGTATCGGATAGAAATGCGCTGGTCGGAATTCTTCGATCGACGACCATATTCACATCCTCGGAGGTAGCTCTTGCCGCAGAGCTCATAGATATCCATTTAGCTAACCCGAATCAAAAAGACTACACCGTGGTGGTTGTAGAGGACGAGAGTTTTCAAGTTATCGGTTTTATGTCTTTTGGCCCGGCTCCGATTACCGAAGGTGTCTATAATCTCTATTGGATCGCTGTTCATCCTCGCGCACGTGCAAAAGGACACGGCAGAGAACTTGTTGCATGGCTGATGAAAAATGTGCAAGATATTTCAGCAAGAATGGTTCTTGTTGAAACGTCGTCTTCAGCACAGTACAAACCGACACGTGAATTTTACCGGTCTTTAGGTTTCAAAGAGGTCTCCCGCGTCCGTGATTTTTACAGGCCCGGCGATGATCGGATTACCTATATCAAGCATGTGACTAAAAAGAAAATGGAGAGCTATGGATCTGCAGCTGGACCGATTGATAAACAGCTTTGAAATTCAGATTTGACTTCTGGTAATGTTTTGATTTTTGATAACGGATTCGATAGAGGATATTCCCGCATTGTTGAGCTTGGACCGGAGCGCCATTTTTTCCTCCGCCGTCGGCTCTATTCTGTCAGCGCCCCGGACTCTGCAAGCGCTGGCTATGGATCGCATCGTACCTTCCAGGTTGGGTAAAAAAACGGAGGACTGGAAAGAATTGGTGCCCGGCTTGATTCTCTCCGTCGCGATTGCACTGGGTGCCGTTTTTCTGGGTAATCTTAACGCCGTCGCCTCTATAGTGACAATGTTCTTCCTGACCGTTTACGGGACAATAAATCTTGTTGCTGCCTTCGAGACTTTGAGCGGCGACTCTTCGTGGCGACCGAAATTCAAGATTCCATGGCAGATCAATCTGCTGGGAGGTGCAGGCTGCATTTTCGCCATGTTTCTCATCAATCCTGTCGCCGGAATAATCGCTGTTCTGGGTGAGTTGATACTCTGGATGTTATTGTCCCGCAAAAAAAGACGCGAGTATGGAGACGATGTCAGACGGGGGCTTTACGAATCCCTCATTCGCTGGGCACTGATTAAGCTTGCACGGCGTCCCATGAGTGCCCGAAATTGGCGGCCTCACATTCTCGTCTTCGTTCCCGATCCTCTCGATCATCTGGACCTCATACGTTTCGGCAACTGGTTCGCTCAGGGCCGCGGGGTTGTCACGGTTTGCGAGCTCATCGTGGGTGACTTGATGACCGAAAAGATCGAGATTGAGAGCAGGCGTGTCACGACACAGAAGCTTCTAGATGAAGAAGAACTTGTTGTGTTTACGGAAGTGGATGTCGTTCAAAACATAGTTGAAGGAATCGCCAGTGTTGCCCAGGCCAACGGCATGGGCGCTTTGCAGAGCAATACAGTTCTTTTGGGATGGCCCAACAAAAAAGAGCGCATTGTCGATTTCCTGAATGTCATGCGCCGGCTGGAGACTCTCAACATCTCCCTGGTTATCGGGAGAACCAGGCCCCGCCATCTTTACCGCCGCAAAGCCCTTGAGAGGACCATTCATATCTGGTGGGGTGGGCTCCAGCGAAACGGCGATCTCATGCTTCTCCTGGCGTATCTTCTGACGAGAAACCCCGAATGGCGGGATGCGACCATAAAGATAATGAGTATTGCCTCCAACGAGATGGTCAAAGAACAGACCGAAAAAAATCTGGAGGAAATGCTTCCAGACATCCGCATCCAGGCAGAACCTCGAGTTATAATCAAATCAGAAGACAAGAGCATACTTGAAATTATTCAGGAAGAAAGTGCAAACGCTGAAGTCGTATTCATGGGACTTGCAGATCCTGATAAAGGCGATGAGATGGCCTATGCGGAAAGATTGGAAAGGCTTGCCGGGGATCTCCCCACAGTCTTTTTTGTGAAGAACTCTACGCTTTTTGTGGGAGAACTTCTCGAATCGAGCAACTCAGCGGATAACTCTCAGCCCTCCCCTTGATTATTATTATGATTTTTGTGATTTCATGGAGTTTCATTGCTCATTTCGTTGTAGATGTCTGACTCATTCGGACAACAGAGCCAGCCATTCTTTCAAGGCTCTGAGCAACAGGATGGACTTTTGTTGATTGCTGAGAAACGGCGCGCGGGAGAACTCGATTTGGATCCAGGGAATTTCGTGGGCATGGGAACGGATGATGTGGCCACCCTTAAAGGGATGATTGATGGATACGGGAAGATCAAGAGATTGCGAAAGGCACTGAGCTAACAATTCAATCCATCCTTGAGGACAGGTGAAGGTGGCATTGCTGAGGCAGACGGGAGGACGTTCCTCGCCGCTGTCAGGGGCAACGGGTGGGGCAACTGCTGCCATGGTGTGGCCGTCGATTCCGATTTTGACTCTCCGGGCCAAAGCCGATAGCTGCGTATGGTAGGGGCGGTGATACTTGGCGATCATTGTGGCGATGGTCGCTTCAGACGGATAGCTGCTGTAAACGGGAACATCCCAGCAGGTGTGAGTTTTGATGACTCCGTCTTTCCAGAAATCATCTTCAGCCCGGTTCATATCCACAATGGCCCGGCCGATATCCGTGGTCACAAAGGCTTCGACCTCTTTTTTTAGAGGATTGTAAATTTCAGCAGCACCGTCGTCACCGTCTTCAAGAATATCTTTTTCTGTCAAAATGCAGATATCCTGGACTTCAGGGGGAATTTTCCAGCCGGCATGGGGGATAGAGACAAGGATCGGAAGTGTCATTTTTTGGGACCTGAGGCGGAACCGTCTCGGCGGGGATCGGCCACTCCGATGAACTCATTTCCCTCTTTGAGCACCATTTGTATACTGCCCAGGTAAAAGGACATGGGTTCCCGTTTGTCGATTTGAAAACCTCGTGACTTGAGGATGTCAGGTATATCGTCCCTCATGTAAGCGGCTTCCAGCGAGACTTTGCCTGTATAGGAGCAGTGCAGCCTGGGTGCAGCCACAGCATCAAAAGGGGATTGAAAGTCCAGGCGAAGAAGAACTTGGAGGATGGCAGAGGTGATGCGTTCGCTTCCAGGTGATCCAATGGCCAGCCACGGGCTTTTGTTTTGCAGGATAATTGTGGGCAGCACACTGGCCCAGGGCACTCCGTTCGGCCGCATATAATAGGGATGGCTTATGTCTTCGTATTCGAAGGCGCTCATGTAGTTGTTGTAGAGAAAACCCAAATTGGGAGTGGTGATTTTGGACCCATACACGCGCTCGATGGACTGGGTCAAGGTGACCACGTTTCCCCATCTGTCCATGGCAGAGAGATGGGTTGTTTCGCCCTCGGTTTTGATCCGGCTCTTAATTTGTTGGGCCACCAGCTTGGCATAATCGGCGCTGAGCATGCGCCGGTCCTGAACTTGGGAAAAAAAATTGGGATCAAAGGGTCGGTCCCGCCGGTCGAGCTGAGCACGCCGGATGACTTCGGCCAGAAGGAGGGCTCCCTCCGGAGTGTCCGGGTTTCTTTTTTCATGGGAAAACTTTTTTATAATGTTGATCATTTCAATCAATGTCCGTCCGGCTCCCGGAGGTGGCATGCTGTAGACTGTTTTTCTTCCTAATCGGCCGCTTATCGGTTCCCTTTCTATGGGATAGGGAATGCAGGCGAGGTCATCTTTATGAATCAGACCGTTGTTTGCCTGCATGTCCGCGTGAATGGTCTGGGCAATCTGTCCCGTGTAAAAATCATCGACACCATCACTGGCCAATCGAGCTAGAGTTTTGGCCAAAGTGGGCTGGGAAAACATGTGGCCGACAGCGAAGGGTTTGTCCCCGTCACGGAGAAAAAATTGGCCGGCGTTTCCTCTTTTGAAATTTTTTAGCTCCCGGCTTTGAATCTTGCGCTGCAATTCCGTGATGGGATATCCGTTTTCTGCCAGGGCTATGGAAGGCTTGAGTGTATCCGCCAGGTTCCATGTCCCGTATCTTTCGAGCACATAAGCCAAGGTTGCCGGCGTGCTGGGAACAGTGGATGCCGCATATCCAAGGCGCCGGGATGTTTTGTCCTTAAAATTTTCGTTCAAGGCCCGGTTGGGGGCGCGGGAGGAACCATCGAGGGCAATCACTTTTTCTTTGTCGGCCAAAAACAGCAGCATCATTGTCTGTCCTCCCAGGCCTGACGCCTGTGGTTCACACACACCCAGGGCAAAGGCCGAGGCTACAGACGCATCTACGGCATTTCCTCCCGCCTCCAAGACCTGTGTTCCGATTTGCGTGGCGAGATAATGCGCGGTTGATATCATGCCGTGCTGCGATACCGAAATGCGTTGAGGCTGAGGAAGCTTGACCTTGCTGGGTTCGATGAAATCCGTGTCGACATCCTTCCGTGCAATATTTGCCATAGATCTAACTCCAGGTTTATTGGGCTAAGAACTGCGTCAGCAGCAAAACTCTCTGGATGAGGCTTATCCGGTTGACAGCTTCCTTAGGCGTATACAGATCTCTGACCGCAGGTCCGAGACCGCAGATGACGGAGGTCTTGGCCGGCACAAGGCCTCCAACTGAAGGCCAAAGGGAAGAATCTTTGGAGAAGGCTATTTCCCAGTCTTTGGCCACGTTCTCGAGCGATTTCGCCAGTCGAATGTTGCCCCTCCGCTCTTTCATAGGAGGCCGGTCGGAGATGAGCTCCAGAGAAATTTGGAATCGGCCTCCCTTCAAGATTTCTCTGATATTTTGTTCCGTTTGATTTGCCTTCTGTGCATCCAGGTAATTGAGCAGCAGGTTGGCATGAATGCGATGCGGCAGCAGCATGGGAAAACGATCTGATCGGATCCCCAAGGTGGAGACGGCTAACCGGTCTTTTTTTGAGGACAACCTGGCAATTTCTGTAAGTTTCTGACTTGTCCAAAGAAACACTTCTGGCTGCCTCACGAATTTCCCAAGCCGTTTTGGGATCCCTTCGACGATCAAGTCGTATTTGCGCTGGCCCCGGCGCTGCGAAATGATCTGTCCCTCTATGCCGCCGGGCCTCAGAACAAGGACATTTTTTGCCTGTGATGCAGCCTTTTTGATCATCTCTTCACTGTACCGGCAGTCGCGTCCCTCATCCATGTAGTACATGATTCCCAAGGGCCGTTTATGAAGCTGCCGGACAGAACGCAGAGCCCGCAGTGCAAACTCCATAACGACGAGCGGAGCTCGAGAAATACCGATTCCTTCGCCGTACAGCCATTCCGGTTCTTTGCGAAAAGTATCTTTCGGAATATTCAGTTCGATGGGGACATCCGTATGACCAACGAGGAGTGTGCCGCCTTTGAATCCTGGGTTTGTTCTCCAGGTCCAGACCGAGCGTTCATCCGTGAAGTCCATGTCTTTTTTCAGGTTTAGACCCAGGAGTTTTTTATCGAGGGTAGAGATGGCATGTTTGTTGCCGATCGGGTCAGAAGTTCGGCTGGAAATGGCCACCCATTCCTCCAGGGAGCGCTCGATCAAATCCCTGCGGGAGGTGATAAAAGTGAAGATATTCTTTCGTGTGTCTTTTTCCTGTTTACGCAGTTGGGGAGGATGAGGCGTTCCAAAATAGCGTGCGCTTGCCACTTCGACCATGCGGTTGATCAGAGCCGGAAAATCCAGGCCGGCATTCTGGGCGGCGATGGTGTATGATCCATGTTCGCCCAGGCTTGGCAGGCTGTTGACTTCAAGAATGAAAAGCCGTCCTTTTTTATCAAGTCGAATATCCACACGCGCAGCGTCATAACATCCCAGGGCAGTAAAAGCTTCCTTGGCGATCCGTTGAGACTCAAGAGTCAGTTTCTCACCGATTGGGGCCGGGCAGATCCAGTCGATTGTCCGGCCGGATCTCCCTTTTTTATCCTCAATCGTATAAATCTCTGGCCCTCCCTTGCCGAAGACGATTTCGCAGGGAGGCAGGGCTTCGGGGGGATTGTTACCGAGCAGCCCCACATTGATCTCCCGGCCGTCGATATACTGTTCGACGAGAACGGATTGGTTGAAATCCTCGAGGATGATTTTGGCTGCCTTCTGCAGCTCCCCGAGGTTATGGACGATTTCTATTCCCATTGAGACCGCTTCGTTCTTAGGCTTCACGATGAGAGGATAGGGTATCTTGGGCGGATCAAAATGTGTGTCCTTTATGACCACGAAATCAGGCGTTGGAAGGCCGTTCTGCTGGAAGATCATCTTGGCCACGACTTTATCCAGTGCCAGCGAGTGGGCCAGTGGATTGGACCCGACATAGGGGATCCCGACCATTTCCAGAATACTGGGAACATGAGTATACCGGGCCTGGCCCTGAACCCCGTAAGACAGGTTAAAGACCATTCCCGGGCGCTCCCCCTGAAGGACCCTCGGCATAAACTCTTCCAGTTTTCTGATCAGGTCCTTATCGCCCTCAAAGGCCTTCACCTGATGTCCATGGTCCTTGAGCCCGTCCGTAATGGACTTGATGGCCTTTTTGCCGTACTTCTCCCTGTTGGGCAGGCCGAAAAGGTTGATGACGCTCTGACTTTCACGATTGTAGACGACTGCTATTTTCATCTGAGACCCTCTTTTTTCCCG
>Ga0180433_10008451_pt1 | contig 12798 bp, 13 predicted proteins | sample SS_ome_8_FD_132980 | JGI IMG/M metagenome (GOLD analysis project Ga0180433, IMG submission 132980) | Hypersaline lake sediment archaeal communities from the Salton Sea, California, USA - SS_1_D_1 metaG | ecosystem: Environmental > Aquatic > Non-marine Saline and Alkaline > Hypersaline >... | reverse complement strand
GACTTAATAGCTTTTAGCCTGGGGCCCCGCACTAATATTGTAACTTCCTTTGCATAAGAAGCTACCTGAATAGCATTCTCAATCGCTGAATCCCCTCCGCCTACTATACAAACAGATTTATCCTTATAAAGAGGACCTTCGGATATGGCAGAGTGACTTACTCCTTTGCCATAGTACTCTTGCTCTCCCTTTACATTTAAAAAATCAGAAGAACATCCCGTTGAAATTATTAATGTTTTTGCATTAAAGATTTCCCCTGATTTAGTATAAACGGCATAAGGTAAAGAAGAAAAATCTATTTTTTCAACAGAATCTATTAAAAATTCTGAACCAAAGCTTTTTGCCTGTTCAGTTAAATTTTTTATTAAATCAGGCCCTAAGATTTTAGACGTATAACCTGGAAAATTTTCTATCCATGTTGTACTCATAAGTTGTCCACCAGGATTATCTCCCTTAATCACCAATGTTTTTAGACCTGCCCTAGATCCATGAATTGCCGCTGATAATCCCGCAGGCCCAGAACCAATAACAAGCATATCGATGGTGGTTTCATCATTTAGCATCTTATCTTTATCAATTTTCACCTGTTTTTTCACCTTGCTCTTTGCTTGAACCCTGTTATTAGCAACCCCCGAAACTCTATTCTTCTTATTTGAATATTTTACATTTTTCCTATTAAAACTATTATTTCGTTTTTTATAATAACGCCTTTGATTAACTCCTTGATTTTTCCAGCTTAAAATTACCTTAGAAAACAAAACTGAAAAACATAAAACTACTAAAAAGATTGTTTTTTTATTCACAGCATATTCCTTTCTTATTCAAAAAATATTAAATATCATCACCGATTTTCTCTATTTTTATAGCTTTACCAAACACAAGCGCTTGAGCTATTTTTTTATATGCTCGATTCAAAATTCTAGCAAAAGTTGGTTGAGATATATTCATTTTACTTGCCGCATCAATTTGATTTAAATTATCACAATCGTGCAGTTTTATAGCCTCAAATTCATCCTTCTGCAACACAACCTCTTGCAACATTCTTAAAGGAATTCCTTGCGGCTTAAAATAATATGAACCTGGACTACACCTCAAAAATCTTTTCTTTTTTGGTCTAACCATGGCCCCCTTTACTGTAATTTTTTTTCTAAATTCTCGATTGCAACTTCCAATCGTTTTTTATGCTCTTTGATAGCCTTAATTTTTTCCTTCAAATCTGAGCATCTTGCTGCCTGACAGCAATCGGGACATTTATTTTCACATCCCTCTCTAAAAGCCTTTCGGCCCCTTCTTCCAGTCATCGGACCCAATCCACATGGACCCGTTCCATCAAAACCTGGCATAACTAACACCTTTCGTTTAAAAAGTTATACAACAAAACATTCTGAATATATATTCATAATAGCTTACTCAAACTAAAAGTAAAGGACTCAAGGATTACAAAATGTTAGTTTTTTATTCCCATTCGCGAACAAAATAGAGAATAAGCCCTCTAGATAGGCTAATACGAATTGTCGAATTCACGTTAAAATGAGCTTATAAGTAAAAGAGGCAAAAAGAACGAAATAGCAAAAGCATAAGCGAGATGAAAGAAAAAACCTATATATTCTATGTTAAACAAATAAATAATACCGGTAAAAATGATAAATATAAATTTAGAAAAACCTGACGGAGCTTCCTCAATTAAACCTTTAACATCTTGATTGCTAGGAATCGCATGAAAACCAATAGAATAACCAACCCAAGAAATAAATAAGTACGAAAGGGGATATGAACCATCAACAAAAGATGTATTCAAAAGAAACTGGATCCCAAAAGGCATTGTTAACAACATACAAACTAAAGAATTAATTATAAGAGGAGCTATTGCAATAAAAAAAGAATGCCAAGCACTATTTGGCTTCTCATAAAAAACACTTCCAGCAACCTTAGACCCTAAATTAAAATAGTCTATTCCATACACAGGAACATTGTTTATATCACAAAAAAAGCGATGTGCAATTTCATGAAGTATCACCCCCGGAAAGGTTAAAAGAGAAATGAGTTCACCTGGAATAAAAAAAATCATATCTTTACACCCTTTCAAAACATAATCTAAAGTCTTTTTGATACTCTGATGGGAGAAATTCTTCAATTTCATTTCTTTCTGATCTAGTAAATTCTTCTCCCCAAAGATACTCAATACCAGCCTCATAAAAATCTTCTGATTGAGGAATCATTAAGAAACACATTTCAGCTAGTCGTACTTTTCCCTTTTTAAAATTGGGATACTTCTTTAAAATACTATTGAATAAATCAAATGACTCATTATATTCTTTGTTTAAAAACAATTGCTCTGCTTTTCTTATTTTTATATTTAATGCTCGATGCGTCGCCAACTCATAATATAAAAAATGTGGAATCGCATAAGCAGAGACGAGTAAAACATAAAACCAAAAAGCTTTAACCCATAAAGGGTATTTATGTTTTTCTAAAATATACAATTCCTTAGGGGCAGAGTCTATCGGTTGTTCCTCTATCATTATTAAAACCTTACAATTTTTATGTCTATACAAATAAAACAACCAAAAGATTAGTGTACGATCATCAAAATATCAACTACTTTTTTCCCAATACAAAAGATTGAAGCTCTTTTCTATCACAACTAGGTCTTTGATCACTGCATGATGCACAACCTATGTACTTTTATCTGCCATATCAAATATGATTGAATTATAAAATATCACATATCTTTAAAGGAGAAAAAATGAAAATATTGATTGTAAGCTATTTACCCAGCGGTCAAAATTCAAGAACAAAAAAATTGGTAGATACACTTATTAAAAACACAAAAAACAAAAATCAAATAGAACATTTAGATTTATTACAAAACAAACCAGACTTTGTAAATAAAGAAAATCTTGAAGCTTACAAGCTGAGAAATTATAAAGGAGAAACATTATCAACAAATTTACAAGAAAGCATAAAGACATTTGATACCATGACCCAACAATTTAAATCCGCAGATCTAGTTGTCATAGCCTTTCCAATGTACAACTTCTCACTACCCGGCGCTATTAAAGCCTATTTTGACTCAATTATGTTGAAAGGAGAAACTTTTGATATCGGCAAAAAGGGGTTCATTGGTCTTATGAAAGGGAAAAAAGCGTTAATATTAATGTCAAGCGGAGGCATCTACAAAGGAGAAAATAGCAAGTATGATTATGCAACTACCTTGGCAAAACTCGAATTTGAGTTTATGGGCTTTTCTGACATAAAAGTAGTTACAGCCCAAGGAGTCGATATGGATCAAACTAAGGTTGAACAGATTATTTCTGACGCTCAACAAGAAATAGTAGAAGTTATAAATAACTGGAAATTATAAACTCAAGTTTTACTTTTACATCAGCACATATCAGCAATAGCCCTGAAGCTATCTTAATAAAAGCAGGATTATCTTGAATAATATTGCTTGTTCCTTGAGTTGTAAAAACAAGTTTTTCATCATTTAAATTATACTTCAAACCTTTAGTACTAATAGAAGGCGAATATTTTTCTGGCCAAAATAGAGATAACCTACTTCCTTTCTCACCTACAAAAACAACTGTAGATCTATCATTAATAGCAACCACTTGGGTATCATTATCTATCAATGTAACACAACCAGGGTACTTTTTGAGCAACTCAAGATTTGCCAATGTATGATCAAATCTGCCTCCCGTTGCTCCAAGTAAAGTGATATGACTACTCCCACGCCTGAATGCCTCCTGAACTGCAAGCTCGGTATCTGTTTGATCTTTTTCTAATGGATATATTTTTTTTTCTACCGATTTATCATACAAAAAAGATTGATCTTTTATAGAATCCATATCTCCAATTATCAAGCCTGGTTTTAAGTTCAGTTTTTTAAGATGATCTACCCCTCCATCAGCAGCAATAACTAGATCTGCTTTTGAGATCACACGAATAACAACTTCCGAAGATACTGACAAGACCCCATTACAAAAAATAACAGTATTCACGTTTTACCTATTTTTAACAATCAATCAACACAATATTTTGTTGAAACCAACATACACTTTAAAATTTACAGGTAAAATGTTTAATATAGTTTCTGTACATAAATATTAATTTTATTGTATCTAATTGATAAGAGGTTTTCATGAATAATAATTTATTTACCGACGCAGTACAAGATCTCATTAATCAAAGTGCAGCAATTGCAAATCAATATAACCATGCAACACTAAAAACGTTACATACATTATATGCAGGCTTAGATAATGAATTTTGCCTATCATTTTTTAACTTTTTCGAACTACCGATCCTAAAACTTAAACAAATTATTGAAAACGAACTAAAAACGTTACCAAAGGTAACTGGAGCTCAACTTGCCGTTGACAGCTCGCTACAAAATTTTTTACAACAATGTAAAAAAGAAGCCGATCGACTGGGAGATCAATATATTAGCTTAGAGCATCTTTTATTACAATGGGTATCAACAAGCTACTTACCAGAAGATGTTCGTAATTTCTTTTTACAACATGATTTAACAAAAGATAAAATACTCGAACATATGAATGTTATTAGAAAAGGGAAAAAAGTGGATAGTAAAAATGCTGAAAATCAATATCAAGTCTTAGAAAAATATTGCCAAAATATTACCCAAATGGCTCGACAAGGAAAACTTGATCCAGTTATAGGAAGGCACGAAGAAATCAGACGAGTTATCCAAATACTATCCAGGAGAACAAAAAACAACCCCGTTTTAATTGGCGAACCAGGAGTCGGAAAAACAGCAATTGTAGAAGGAATCGCGCAACGAATAGTAAACAACGATGTTCCAGAAGGACTAAAAAACAAAATAATATACTCACTTGACCTAGGACTTTTGATAGCTGGGGCAAAGTACCAAGGCGAATTTGAAAATAGACTCAAAGGTGTTTTAAAAGAAATCGAAAAAGGACAGGATAGTATAATACTATTTATCGACGAACTTCATATGCTCGTTGGCGCAGGAGCAACTGGTGGTGGCATGGATGCATCAAATCTATTGAAACCCGCTCTTGCAAGAGGAACGTTACATTGCATTGGCGCAACAACTTTAGCCGAATACAAAAAATATATAGAAAAAGATGCAGCCTTAGAGCGTAGATTTCAAAAAGTTTTGGTAGAAGAACCTTCAATTGAAGATACCATTTCAATATTACGTGGATTAAAAGAACAGTATGAGTTACATCATGGAATACGAATCAAAGACGAAGCTCTTATTGATTCGGTATTACTCTCTGACAAAAACATTTCGGATCGATTTTTACCTGACAAAGCAATAGATTTAATTGATGAAGCTGCTTCTATGGTGAAAATGTCTATTGACTCTCAACCAGAAGAAATAGATAGATTAGAAAGAAAAATTAGGCAACTTGAAATAGAAAAAGTAGCACTTAAAAAAGAAAATGGTGAAGTAACAAAAACTCGGATGAAAAATCTAGAAAAAGAGCTTGCAGAAATCAAAGAACAACATAAAACATTGTATAACCAATGGCAATCGCAAAAAGCCCCTTTAGAAAAATTAAACAAAATCAAGGAAGAAATTGGTATAGCAAATATTCAATACCAACAAGCAGAACGATCAGGAGATTATGCAAAAGCATCAGAAATAAAATACGGAAAAATTGCTAAATTAAAAAAAGATCTCGAGAAACAACAAGAAAAACTAAAAAAAGCTAAATCAACTTTAGTAAAACAAGAAGTAGACAAAGATGATATAGCAAGAATCCTTTCTCGTTGGACAAAGATACCCGTCGAAAAGTTAAAATCTTCAGAAACAGAAAAACTTCTGCAAATGGAAGACATTTTAACAAAAAGAGTAATAGGCCAAAACGAAGCTGTAAAAAAAGTATCTGAAGCCATTCAAATGCACAGAGCGGGACTTGCAGATCCAAACAAACCAATAGGATCTTTTTTATTTTTAGGACCAACCGGTGTAGGAAAAACAGAAGTAGCAAGAACTTTGGCCGATTTTCTTTTTAATGATCCCCACAGAATGGTTCGCATTGATATGTCAGAATATATGGAAAAACATTCCGTTGCCCGTTTAATTGGTGCCCCCCCAGGATATGTAGGGTACGAAGAAGGTGGCCAACTAACTGAGCAGGTTCGCAGACATCCGTATAGTGTTATTCTTTTTGATGAGATAGAAAAAGCCCACCCGGAAGTATTTAACATATTTTTACAAATTCTTGATGAAGGTAAATTAACCGATGGCCAAGGTAGAATAGTTTCATTTAAAAATTCCATTATTATCATGACTTCTAATATTGGATCAGAAATATTACTTGCAAGCAAAGTTATTGATAAAGAAGTAAAAGAAAAAATAAATAACTTACTTCATAAAAAGTTCAGACCAGAATTTTTAAATAGAATTGATTCAATCGTTTTCTTCAAAAAATTATCTGAACAAGACGTAGCAAAAATTGCCGTTATTCAGTTGCAAGATGTAAAAAATAGATTAGCTGAAAAAGATATTACACTAACTTTCTCTAATAATCTTGTCAATGAACTAGCAAAACGTGGATATAGCGATATTTTTGGAGCTCGACCACTAAAAAGAGAGATACAAAACTTTGTTATTGTTCCTATATCACAGTTTTTATTAAAAAATCCTGAAACTAAAGCTATAAAGCTTGATGTTTCAAAAGGTGTCCTAGAAATAATAAACGAGTACTAAAACTCGGCAATAAGGAGAGCATAGTATGCAAAAAGTAGCACTTATTTTAACGATAACCATGTTATTTTCTTTTTACTCTTTTTCTAAAACAAAAAAATGCAAAGAAAAAAAAGCAATAAAAATTGAATATAAAAATAAACCCTTTTATTTCAGATTCCCACCCAAACTCAGAAATATAAAGAGTAAAAAAATTATAATCGCTAAGATAGACTATGACCACCCAAGTTTAGGCAAGTGCACATATGAAGTAGTAAAAGACCTTGACCAATCAAAGTTTTTTGGTTGGTGCAATACAAAAAAAATCAAAAGAAGAAAAACACAAATTTTTGAAATAGGTGAAAAAGATCCAAAACTCCCTTTGAGTGATAATAAGGTTGAAATCGGTTTAAATGAGAACATAAAGACAATTATTGCCAAAATAAACGATAAACACAAAAAAATATCAATTAAAAAACCTTAACCCTCAATGCTCAACTAGAAACGAGCAAAGGAGATAAAATGATAAATAAAGCAATAAACGTTAATCACGAATGGGGAAAACTAAAAGAAGCAGTGGTTGGTATAGCATCAGATATGCGGATACCCAATTGGAGTAATGAGTATGAATTTCTTACCGTCGAAATTCAACAATTTATCAGAAACAATCAAGGTAAACTTTTACAAGAAGCTGCCCCTGATCTATACAAAAAAAGTATTTCTCAAATTGATGGACTAGCAAAATTATTAGAATCAAAGGGCGCTATAGTCCACAGACCAAAACCATTTACTGAAGATGAAAAAGATTTCCTTAAAAATTTCAAAATAGGTGGACATCAATACTTTCCCCGTGATCCAATCTTAGTAATTGGTAATAATGTTATTGAAACGTCTCTGCGTGAATTTGAAAGACGCAAAGAACGATTTCCTATCAGAAGATCAATAGAAACACGCATTACCAAAAACAATGCTAACTGGATATCAATGCCTCAACCTATACCCGTTCGCAATGTAATTGGGTATGGTCCGGGCCCATTTTTGGAAGGGGGAGATGTACTACTTGTAGGTAACAACATATACGTTGGTTATTCCGGACACGCAACAAATCTTGCAGGAATAAAGTGGCTACAACATTTTTTGGGAAACCAATACAAAGTTCACCCCATTAAACTTAACCGTGGCTTTTTACATTTGGATGTAGCGTTAAGCTTGCCCCGCCCTGGACTTGCCGTTATATGCCACCAAGCATTTGCAGATGGTTTACCAAACTTTCTGCGTAACTGGGATTTAATTGAAGTAACACCAAAGAAAGCATCCGAACTTGCATGTAACGGATTGGTCATCGATGAAAAAAATTACATTTGTGCAACAGAGCATGAAAAAGTTGCCGAACAGCTAGTAAAACATGGTCAAACCGTATACACCTTACCATACGATGTAATATCCCTTTGGGGTGGATCATTCCGATGCTCGCACCATCCATTAGTCAGAGAGTCTTAAAAACATAAAAATTACTTTTGACACGTTAAATTCTGAGTCCAGTTATAAAAATTCCGGCAAAACGAATTCTACTGGTAGCCTTTCTAAACAATCAATTATTGGCTCAAATAAAAAATGAGTCTGATTGAAGTCATGCAACAAAACTATATCATTTGAATCTTGACTCATCAGACCAAATCCTTTTTCAGGTAAATCCGTATGAATTCTGCTAATGAAATCATCTACAACAAAAAGACTACGTTTTTCCATAGATTTTTTTGAAAACAGTGCATACTCGCAAGCATCAAATGTCCATGGGGCATCAATATCCTCACCAAAATTATTATTTTGATAATATTTGTAAGTTATATTTTCAAAACAAGCTTTTTGAAACCCCTCACTTTTTAAAAAATCCTGTAGCTCTTTTTTATATTTTCCACCCTTATCCAAAAAAGGAAACCGAAACAACTTATATTTCTGAGGAACACCAGAAAGAGAATACGCTTTTTCAATTAATTTTTCTGTACGCAAAATCTCATCCATTGCTTGTTTAAATGTTATAGTCGAAAAATACGGATGAGAAAATGAATGGTTTGCGATAATAAAATTATTTTTGATAGCATATACCAAATGAGACATCGTAGCATTGTCAATGTATTCACCTCTACAATACCACAAAGCGGGCATATTTTTCTTAAAGAGATAATCTAATTTCTTTCTCATATGACAAGAAGGACCATCATCAATAGTTAAATATATTTTTTTCATTTTCTATTTTTCGGAATTTAACAATAAAAAATATTCTTCTGACAAAGTTTCTAAAATAGAAACATTGTTTATTATTTTTCGTATTGATCTATTAAGAGAGTCAATATCCATATTTAAAAGTTCTGCAAACTCTCGATCAAATTCTTGTTTTCCAGAAGAAAAATCTTCAAATGATATTAATGGTTTACGTCTTTCATAAACACTAGAAGAGACAACTCTTTTGTTTAGGTCAATTTTCATATGCGCGATGTGCTTTCCATTTTCATCTCTAGAGACTATTGGTATACCACGATCAGTTGCAATCATTGTTTTTAGAGCTGAATCTGCTGAGTTTCTATATTCATTAAGAATATAAATCATAACATCATAAATTTTATATGATGAATCTTGATTTTTTTTCTCATTTGAAAACATATAACACATGATTTTATTTTTTACTAAATGAAATTTCCATTTACCCTTTTTTCCCATATCAATATATGTTGATTGAGACTCTCTCTTCAAAACAATGGGCGTACTAATATCAAAATTAGGATCGAGAAGTATGTATCCTGTATCTGAAAAATCTTCAGGATTTTCGAATGGTATTATAATTGCGGTATGAGGAAAAAGATGCCATCCCTTTTGTTGATAGCGACCCGGCAAGATCGCTCCAATTTTGCAAGCTTGAATACTACATGGCAGTCTATCAAATAAATCTTGCGTTAGAGAAAAACATATTCCATTATCTTTTTCAGTTTCATATTTTTTTATATCAAAAGAAACTAAAGCTTCGATTGAGCTCGTGTATTGCAATTGATTTTTATTATAAAAATCTATAAATGCTTCTGCTAAGTATAGTCTATTGTAATTTTTGCGACTCATATGCTCCATCAATATAGGAGTTACAATTCTTACAATTTCTTTACTGCTCATAGTTGTTTTTTGAGTAATCTCTGTAAATTTAACAGGGCTAGAAATATCATTAAATTTAATGGTAGCTGATAACTCAATTGGCATAAAAAACATTCCAATAATAATAAGATTCTTTAATAAAATATTCATTTTTGTCCTATTTATAAGTTTGGGAATACTAAATAAATTGTTAGTATTCCCAAACTTTTTACAGTTTATTTATTTTTTTCCCCGTATAACATTTTCCCTATTTTTTCAGCTTTTTCCTTGATTTCAACAAGAGCATCTTTGTTAAATAATGTTACGATATTCCCTAAATCCTCACCTTCAACAGAGTTTTTAAGTATTCTTCGTAAAATCTTTCCACTTCTGTTTTTAGGAAGCTGTTTTAGAATTACAACATGTTGAGGTCTAGCATATGCACCTAAATATGTTGCAACATCTTTTTTTAGTTTGACTTCTATATTTCCTTCATTTATATTTTCATCTTTCAAAACAACAAAAGCTATAATTACTGTTCCCCGAATTTTATCTTTTACTCCTATAACACCTGCTTCAGCAACAGCATTATTTTCTATTAAGGCGTTTTCTATTTCTGCTGTACCAATACGATGACCAGCAACTTTTAAAACCTCATCGCTTCTTCCGCCGATCCATATATAACCATCGCTGTCTATTCTTGAATGATCTCCTGCATAATAGTATTTACCATCCCACTTACCCCAGTAAGTTGAAACGTACCTATCATGATTCTTATATAAGCCTCTCATCATCGAGGGAAAAGGTTTTTTTATTGCTAAAAATCCGCTTGGAGACTCGTTACCTTCATCGTCTAATATAGCTACTTCAAAACCAGGAAGAGCTTTGGTTATTGAACCTGGTTTTAATTTTGTAATTCCCGGTAAAGGTGAAATAACAAAGGCACCTGTTTCAGTTTGAAACCATGTGTCGACTATCGGACAGGATTCATGTCCAATATTTTTATAAAACCACATCCATGAGTTTGGATTTATTGGTTCACCAATTGAACCTAGTAACCTTAAGGAGTTAAGACTGGATCCTTCCAAACATTCATTTCCCCATTTCATAAACATACGTATAAGAGTCGGCGCAGTGTAAAAAATGTTTACTTTGTATTCATCAATAATTTGTGAAAAAATATTCTTCTTAGGATAGTCAAAAGATCCTTCAAAGATAACCTGGGTAGAAGCATTTGACATAGGTCCGTAAACAACATAACTGTGCCCTGTAATCCATCCAATATCCGCAGTACACCAATAAACATCTTCTGGTTTAATATCAAAAACCCATTTGTATGTCATGTGGGTTCCTAAGAGATAACCACCTGTTGTATGAATAATACCTTTAGGTTTCCCAGTAGTCCCAGATGTGTATAAAATGAAAAGCTGGTCCTCACTATCCATTTCCTCAGGTTTGCAATAATCTGAGACATTATCCATTTCTTCATGATACCAAAAATCACGATTTTCACGCATAACCACAGGGGATTCTGTATGCTTTAACACTAGAACCTTTTGTATTGATGCACATTCATCTAATATTTTGTCAGCAATTTTTTTGTATTCTATAACCTTTCCACGACGATAACTTCCATCTGATGTTAAAAGCACTTTTGCTTCAGCATCCAGTATACGATCCTTTATCGCTCCTGCACCAATTCCACCAAAAATTACCGTATGAATGGCACCTATACGAGTACAGGCAAGCATTGCTGCAATAGATTGTGGTACAAGAGGCATGTATATTGCTACTCGATCTCCTTTATGTACACTCATTGATTTTAGTACATTTGAAAGTCTATTTACTTCTGTATACATTTCATTATAAGTTACAGTCTTTCTGTCTCCCCGTTCATTTCTCCAAAAGAAAGCAACCTTTTCGCCTAAACCATTTTTAATATGTCTATCAAGACAATTATATGAAACATTTAGTTTGCCGCCAATAAACCACTTAGCGTATGGAGAGTTCCACTCAAGAGTAGTTTCCCATTTTTTAAACCAGTCAAGCTCACTGGCACAAGATTCCCAAAAACTTATATAGTTCTTACCTTTTTCATATATATCAGAATTTTTTAAAAAAGCTTTTTCCTGAAAATCTTTGTTAAAATAAAATTTCTTTTTAGCAAAAATGCTGCAAGAAATTACCAAGGAAAAAATTATACTTTGTAAAACAAGTCGACCAAAGTTATTTTTCATGTAGGACCCTTTAAAATATGAAACAAAATATAAAAAAACAATCTTCACATAATTATATTTTTTTATTAACACCCAAAAACTTTTTATAAAAATTGAAAACTCTGAAGAAATAAATAAAGCTAATATTGAGCTTCTAATGGAACCACCCCTATAGCTAGTGCACCATATTTCTTAACACGATTAGACCCAGGAAAACTAAGATAAACATTTCCTGCTACGTTAATACTTTTTGTTTCAGGAAGCATATTTTCAACTCCTTCTTCTAAAAGCATTTCATAGAAATTTTCATACGTATGTAAAAATATTATTTCACATAAAACATAATCTTGTTTTTTACTATAAAATATTACTCTATCATTTACTTTTAATTTTTTAAAAAATGGAGAGTTAACTCGACCTTCAACCTTTTTTTTACCTGTTGCTATCCACTTAATATATGGAGCTTTTTCATTGTTAAAAATGGTAATACAATGGTCTGCCCTTTTTTTATTCATACTAAAAAGGAGAATTGAATTCGTTATAATAAAAAGAAAGAATATTATCTTTACTAAGAATATTTGTTTCATAATGTTTTTCTTGCTAAAAAATCTATAACCATATTATCTTCGATAGATATTATCAGAAACCATAAATACTTACAATCTTTTATTGATGCACTCAGAATATCCCGTGATTTTTAAATCCGGGGATGAATAGGCAAAACTCATGTTCTCAATATCAAGGCTTTTGACCTTTTTCAAATTCTACGAAATTCCT
>Ga0180433_10008450_pt1 | contig 12799 bp, 10 predicted proteins | sample SS_ome_8_FD_132980 | JGI IMG/M metagenome (GOLD analysis project Ga0180433, IMG submission 132980) | Hypersaline lake sediment archaeal communities from the Salton Sea, California, USA - SS_1_D_1 metaG | ecosystem: Environmental > Aquatic > Non-marine Saline and Alkaline > Hypersaline >... | reverse complement strand
GCTGGCTGGCTTTTTCAGCGGTTGCACTCTGCGTCTTCATCGTCCTGTTAGTAATGACTGTCATGGCGGGTTTGGTGAATGATTTTAAGGAGAAAACCTATCTTTTCACCGGCGACTGCGTAGTCAGCACAGAATCGATGGTTGGTTTTGCCTACTACGAAGATTTCATCGAAATGCTTGAAGAGACCGATTTTGTCGAAGCCGTCTCGCCGGCAGTAAAAAGTTATGCATTGATAGGCCTCAGGGGTTCGGAAAGGAGGGCGGGCGTAGAGATATTGGGGATCGATCCGGCATTGCACGGCAGAGTAACCGGGATCGGCCGGACGCTGGAATACCACAAAGAGGACGCTTCCAGAGCCTTCGAGCCTGAACACGATCCAAATCTGCCCGGCGTTGTGTTCGGGATCGACCTGCTAGACCCACGGGACGTCCACGGCAATTACACGCACGCGCCCAGTCCGAGCCGGATGAGTTATTCGGTCAGTTGTTTTCCTTTGACTCCACGAGGTGCTGCACCAGGTTCCAGCGCGGATATGGTCAATACGAAGACTTTCTACTTCAGCGACAAATCACAAAGCGGCCTGGCTCGTGTGGATGGCTCACTTGTCTATTTGCCGCTTGAATGGACCCAGATTCTGTGCGGAATGACCGATCCCAATCGGGTCAGCGCCATCCATATAAAGTTCAAGAAGGACGTCAAATTGCAGGCTGGATGCGACAAAGTCGCCGCGATTTGGGACAGCTTCAAACAAGAAAAGGCCGATCAGGACAAGGCATTTCTGCTGGAAAAGGTGGCGACCAGAAGCTGGAAAGATTACAGGCGATCGTCCATAGCACCGATGGAGAAGGAGCAGACTTTGATGGCCGTTATGTTCGGCTTTGTCGGAATTACGACCGTATTCATCGTCTTTGTCGTTTCTTATATGATCATCAGCCACAAGACCAAGGACATTGGAATCCTGAAGAGCATAGGCGCTTCGAATGGCGATATCTTCCAGTTGTTTGCGGGCTTCGCCTTTCTCATCGGTCTTTTGGGTTCAAGCATCGGTCTATATGCCGGCTGGTTGTTCCTGGTGAAAATAAACGAGATAGAAAACTGGCTTTTCGATCATTTTAAGTGGCAACTTTGGGACAGGACGATATATGCTATAGGCGATATTCCGAACCGGATAGAGGCCGAAGTAGTGATAACGATTTTCATCTCAGCGATTATCGCGTGTCTGATCGGTGTGCTGGTGCCGAGCTGGCAGGCGGCCAGACAAAGACCCGTTGAGACATTGCAGGTGAACCAGTTGTGAGCGAACAAATCAATCGGAATGATTCCATGCTAAAGGTAGAAGGACTTTATAAGTCGTATCACATGGGCGCAACCGAAGTCAAAGTGCTCAAAGGCGTCGATTTCACCGTCAACAAAGGCGAATTTGTCGCGATCATCGGAGCCTCGGGCAGCGGCAAGAGCACGCTGCTTCACATATTAGGCGCGCTGGACAAGCCCGACAGGGGCATGGTAGAGTTCGAGAAGCGCGATATGAGCCGGTACGGCGCCGGTGAACTGAACAGATTCCGAAACAATGCGGTGGGATTTGTATTTCAATTCTATCACCTGCTCGACGAGCTGGACGTGCTTGAGAACGTCTATTTACCTGCTATGACGGGCAAAAGCATAGCCGGTTGGCTCTCTGACCGAAAAGAGGCGAAGAATCGAGCGGCGGAATTGCTCGCCCAGATCGGTCTGGCCGACAGGGCGAAGCATAAACCCTATCAGCTTTCCGGCGGCGAAAGGCAAAGGGTGGCTATCGGCAGAGCACTGATGAACGAACCGAGGCTGCTTTTGGCCGATGAGCCGACAGGAAACCTTGACTCTGCCACAGGAAATGGTATCTTAGATATTCTCGAACGATTGAACGAGGCCGGCCAGACCATTGTGATGGTGACCCACGACGACGGGATCGCGCACAGGGCCGGGCGTACTGTAACTTTGGCCGATGGCAGGATAATGGATTGAAATCATCGCACCTTTATGAAAATTGAAAATGCTGTAAGAGGATTTTTCTATGGCACCAAAAATCTGGCTCGACGGCAAAATCGTTGAACGAGAAGATGCAAAGATAACTGTATTCGACCACGGTCTGCTCTACGGCGACGGGGTTTTCGAAGGTATCCGTGTTTACAGCGGCAGGGTCTTCGAGCTTGAAGCCCATATCGACAGGCTGTACGAGTCCGCCAAGTCAATACGTCTTGAGATATCAATCGGCAAGGCGGAACTCTCCAGCGCCGTAAACGAAACGGTGGCAGCCGGCGAGATAGCCGACGGCTACGTCCGGCTCTTGGTTACCAGGGGGGTGGGCACTCTGGGGCTTAATCCGTTTGTCTGCCGGAAAAGCAGTATCATCATTATCGCCGACAGCATTCAGCTATATCCCGAGGAGCTTTATGAGAAGGGAATGAAGGTGGTCAGCGCCAATACGGTCCGCAACCATCCGCTGGCGATCCCGCCACAGGCCAAGACCCTCAATTATCTCAACAACATACTGGCCAAAATAGAAGCGCTGGACAGCGGCGTGCCCGAGGTGATTATGTACAACCACGAGGGATTCGTCGCCGAGGCCAGCGGTGATAATGTCCTGATTGTCAAAGACGGTATTGTCTACGCCCCTCCGGCCGAGGCGGGCGCACTGCCGGGAATAACCAGAGGTATAGTCATCAAGCTGGCCAGGGGTGAGAATATTCAGGTTGTGGAGAAGAATCTCACAAGATTCGATTTGTATGTGGCCGACGAATTCTTTCTGACCGGCACGGCCGCGGAGATCATTGGCATTGTCGAAATCGACAAGAGAGTCATCGGAGAAGGCAGACCCGGTCCTGTCACAAATCTGCTGAGAAAAAAATTCTTCGAATACGCCCACGGAAAGGAGAGTGCGTGATGCTTATTGCGTGATGCGTCGCCAGCGCAATACGAAATACGCAATACGCAATACGCAATACGAAATGCAGTTTCCGGCACACATCGACATGCCTACTCCCGTATCGAGTCCCGAATTCGCAGCCTTTAAGCTCGTAAGCGATAACTTGCACCGCGTCAGGGCATTGATCAACGAACAACTAATCGCCTCGCCGCCGGCTTTAGCGGGGCTTGACTCGCTGGAACTGCGGCATCGACCGGCCGACACGGGCCGATTGCTCGAGTATATCAGCGCACGCAGCGGTAAGATGCTTCGACCCGGGTTGTTGCTGCTCGCCGGCAAATGTTTCGGCAAGGTAACCGATCTGCACATTATGGTCGCTGCGATTATCGAGATGATGCACAACGCCACGCTGTTGCACGACGACGTGATGGACGAGGGCCAGACGAGGCGGGGACTGCCCACCGTCAACAGCGTTTGCGGCAATGAAGTAGCCGTGCTGTTAGGCGATTTCCTCCTGAGCCGAATCTTTAGAATGTGCACGGATTTAGAGCCGCAGGCGGCAAGAGTCGTGGCCGACTCGGCGGTCCGGCTTTGTGAGGGCGAGTTAGGCCAGGTGGTGCGAAAGCACAACTGGCAATTGAACGAGCAGGAGTATATAGGGATAATAACCGAGAAGAGTGCCGTACTCTTTAACAGCGCCTGCTACCTCGGCGCTTTGCTGGCAAAGACCGACGAGCGGCACGCCAGGTTGCTGGCTGAGTTCGGTCTTAATTCCGGCATAGCATTTCAGATCACCGACGATCTGCTCGATCTGGTCGGTGAGGAAAGCCGGACCGGCAAAACGCTCGGCACCGACGTCGACAAACAGAAGCTGACTTTGGCAACAATACATCTGCTCGCAGCGGCCGATGCTTCGGAGAAAAAGTCGATAATAGATTCCTTCCTCGACAGAGAAGATGAAAAATACGACAGAAGCGCTTTGGTAAAGCTGCTGAATCGCTACGGCAGCCTGGAATATGCACGCAAGAGAGCGAGAGAATACACAACCGTGGCGATAAAGGCTTTGTCCGATCTGGAACAGAGCGATGCCAAAGATGCACTGATCGAGACGGCAGAATTCATGATCTCCCGAGCCACCTGAACTTACACCGGAACGCCGACAACGGATCGTATCTCCAGAAAATACGAAGCAATGCTCAGTGTTTGCCGTAATTCATTGGCGTGCCGCTGCGTTGAGCCATGATGTATGCCTCCAAGGCACGCATCGCGGGATCGTCCGGTTCCAGATGCTTGCCTCGGACCGGCTGCTCGATGCACCAGTGTATCATATCGCGCAGCAGGACCACGCGACCCAGTTGAGTCTGGAATTTAGGATAGGTTTCCGGATGAGTGTTGGAAGCGTGCGGATGACACATGTCACACGAGACGGCAACGGTGCTTCCTAAAAGATCGGCACTGTGGAAGATTCGTGATCCCTCAACCACAAATTTCTCGGTTTCACGGCCCCATAACAAGATGTCCCTCTCGGTCGGTTGGCCGTAGATGTGGCCTTCCGACTGGCCACCCTTCAGCAAGGCGGAATTATCGGCGGGAGGTTTAAGCTCGTGCCGCTCCTTTTCCTGCTCAACCCAGTCGGCGTCCGGATGATCCCGCTTCCACTGAGCCATCAATGAATCGGCCAGCTCCTGCCCGGTCGCATCTTCGGCGACCATAGCTTTACCGGTGCCGTCACACGTCGTAACCTCAGCCTCGTCCCTGCATGACATAAGCATGACGGCCATGAGAGCACAAACTGCACAAAGCATCACAAATCTCACATGAGCCACTGTAGATATCTTACGCATAACAGTCTCCTTGTTCATTCTAATAGCTCGGGCGATTCGGTCTCGGCGGTACGCCCTTGCTGCCCCAACTGATCATGTACGCCTTGCTGAGAGTAATCTGTTTTCGATTCCAGAGATTGTATACCTTGTCGACGAGCCCGTCGGCGTGAACCTGCACTTCGCCGTCGCCGCAGCCGTCGTTCGGGTTGAACGGATCCGGACGGTTCATCTCGATAGTCAGCTCCGGCATTCCTTCGGGAGCGTACGGCCACGGCCAGGCGGTCGATAACATGCCGTGAAAATGGATGTTCCCGATCCTGTTGGTCAGTAACTGGTGCGTATGGCCGTGAATCACCACAACGCTTTTGAAGCGCTTCAGGGTTGCCTGTACATCCTCAGCGTCGTCGGTCCAGAAGTTCCATTTCTTGTACAACTTGTACAGAGGAGAATGTGAGAATACAATGATCGGCGTATCGTCGGAGTAATCTGCCAGATCGTTTTTAAGCCACTCGCGTTGCGGCTCGCCGACAGAGAATGGGCTCTGGACGCCGTTGTCCAGGCCCGCCACGGTCATCATTCGCTCCATGCTGCTCATCCCGCGAGCAGTCCAGAAATCCTCTTCGACTACGCTGTTGAGTGTAATAAGATGGACTCCCTTGTGGTCCCACGAGTAGGTCGGCTTGCCAAAAAGCTCTCGCCACTTTTCGCCCATATCGAGATACCAGTCGTGCTCGCCGACCATCATCTTTATCGGCGCTTTGACTTCTTTGAGAATCTGCGCGCCGAAATCAAGTTCCGAGGCCTGGCCGAGCTGTGCCAGGTCGCCGCCGTAAAAAACAAAGTCCGGCTGAGGATCAAGGCTGTTAATATCCTCCACGGCCCGAAGCAGCGCTCTGGCGAAGCGGTCGTTGATCTTCTTTTCGTAGAGGTGGGAGTCTGAGATATAGGCAAAGCGAAACGGCGTATTGCGCTGCGACGCAGAGTCCTGTCCGGCAACAGTTACCGACTGGAACGACGGGCAGGAAACAACGCCGGAAGCGGCTGCCGCGCCCATAGCCGCGGCTGAGACCTTCAGGAAAGACCGTCGGTCCAGATTGTTCAGACCGCGAAAAAAGCTCTCGCGTTGCTCGCGATATTTTGTTTCGATACTTTTATACTTGGGATTCATGGCTCGCTCCTTATAATCTCTCGGCAGCCGGCGATTACTTCTCAAAAGCAAGCTTCAAGCGAAACGCCATTTCGTTGTCACGCAGGGGACGTTTCTTTCGGGATTGCTTTTTCTGTTCCTCGAACTGCCGCTTGTTTTGCTCAGTGAATCGCTCGTCGGTAAGGGTAAAGAGAAACTCAACGATCTGATCTATCTCTTCTTCAGTCAATGCCAGAGGCTCAATTCCCCCGTCGAGGAACAGATTAGCCTCGCCGCCCTTGTTGTAGTGGTCCATTACATCCCAGAGCGTTGCTATCGATCCATCGTGCATATACGGCGGCGTAATCCCGACGTTCAACAAAAGCGAGGTGCGAAAAGCGCCGATATCCGAGCGGTTTTTCGTGACCATGAACCTGCCCAGCTCGCTCATATCCGTCGAGAGCGCCAGCTCATCGAGCTTTTCTTCCGATGAGTCCTGCTGCAATGCTTTCAGGGCCTGCTTCGCCAGCCCACTAAAGTCCTGGTGCCGGGCAGAGACGCCTACGTTATGGAAACGGTTGTCGGTGCCAAGCGGATTCGACGTGTTGATGGGATGGCACGTCACACAGCGTCCCTTTTCGTTAAACAGCACCCAGCCCTGTTTAGCTTCGGCGGAAATGGCTCTTTCGTCGCCCGCAAGGAAATGCCGGAAAGGCGAATCAATGAAGATCAGCGTGCGCTCGAAAGCGGCGATCGCCCGGCCTATGTCGTCGTAATTTACCGGCCGTCCGTAGGCTTTCCCGAAAGCAGCCTGGTACTCCGGATCGTCTTTAATCGCGTTAACCGCAGCAGAACCGTCGGTCATACCCATTTCTATGGGATTGATTATAGGCAATTTGGCCTGGTGTTCGAGGGTTGGCGAACGGCCGTCAAGAAATACCGTTTGCAGCAGCGCTACGTTCAGCGTCGTCGGCGCGTTCCGGCGTCCTATTTGGTCTTCGATTCCTTCCGAAGTCGCCAACTGATCCGTGAATCCCCGAGTAACGTCATGACAGGTTGCGCACGAAACGGTGCCGTCGGCCGACAGGCGCTTGTCAAAGTAGAGTTTGTGGCCGAGCTTGACGCGCTCCGCAGTCAGCGCATTATCTGCGGGAATAAACGCCTCCCACACAACCGGATCAAAGCCCTGAGGAGCCTTGCGGAGGTTGCTCGCAGGCAAGAGCTTGTCCAGCTCGCTGATCTGGTAATCCATGGTTGCGGCGCCGTGGTCGCCTCTTGGGATATCGCCCGCTGTCGCCGATCCGGCAATCACAGATAGCAGCAGAACGGCAACAACCATCTCGCGGCAGAAGCTTCCCAAAAGATTACATGTAGAAAGAACTCTTACAATCTTCATAGTATCATTCTCCCCTTGAGAAATCAAACATGCGCACATTTAGCGCGCACTTGAAGTACCTGTCAACAAAAAAACGTTTTTTTTCAAATCTTTACCCTTCCTCCGCCGGCATGTGTAAAGAAAAAGGCCGACACCTCACCCGCTGAGATGAGGCGCCGGCCTTTATCATGCTTAAATTATGACAGCTTCGATGACTTTAACGTTAGAATTTGCAGGAAGCGCCAATGCTGAAGACCATTTCGTCTTCGGGATAATCTCCTTGAAAGAATCCTGCATGGTTAACTGTCTTCTTGTTGCGCAAAGGCGCCAATAAACCGTACTATCAATACTGATATCGTTAACCACCACCTAAGAAGATCATCGTCACACAAACGCAAGACAAAACTGAAAAATAAGCTTCTTCCTGCTTTTTTGTACCTGACGTGCAAAAGAAAACACCACTCCCCATGAGCCAACTACCAAGCTGCGAGCCATTGGATTGGCTCGCAGCCCTTGCTATTTCGTTGACTTATACAACCGCTTAGTTCAGCGCGATCATACACTTATTACGGGCATTTGAACATAGCGCCGACACCCCAGGCCCAACCATTGCCGGTATAGAGGAATTCGGCCATCAGTGAAGCATTTGGATCTCCAAGGCTGATAAGAGTACCAATGTAAGCGCCCAATTCAAGCTTCTGCTCGAGTTCATGCTCACATCGATAACCCTCAGCGTCCTTCAACTCCAGGTCGGCTTCTGCAAAGTGCAGGAACGGTCCACCATAAATGCACACGTCTTCAGACAACGGAACTGTGGGACCTATGGCAACCTGTACCTCGTACCACTCGAGCTTGGCTTCAGCTTTACCCGAGACATCGAGGTCGACGGCACCATTGCCCCAAGTTGGGTATCCGGATTCACCAATCGAAGGCACACGAACACTATCCTCACTCTTACCTCTCGTGTACTGGCCCAGAATACCCCACTTTGTGTCTCCGTCTTCGACAAGTGTTCTCTTGGTACCGATACCAAATGCAAAACCGTTGTCGCCTTCGAAATCGGGGGCACCAGTATCACCGGGGAATTCGGCACCGGCCATCCCTATGCCTCCATAGAGTTCCCAGTCATTTGAAACTCCATACCCGAGACAAATAAAATAAAGGTTGTTCTGGAGGTCATTGATTACCATTTCGCCTCCATGATTCCAGTCAGGCCCCGAAACTTCCAGGGTCATGTCACTTTGGGCGTACCCAATTCCGACACCATATTGACCCTGCTGGGGCCCGGCCATTGGCGATCCCATCGGGGCCAGCGCAAAACTCGCCGAGCAAAACATTCCCACCACCATCACACTCAACAACATTCTTTTCCGTACCATAAGATACTCCTTTCCTACAAGTCCACAAAATTAGTTGCTCTTCAAAATACTTACCTTACCGCAACAAGAGTGTGTGACAAAAATCCATTTAATTCTCTTCCATGTTTCATCGTGACGCATATATATTAAACCCCATAGAACCCTTGCCGAACGAAAAGTCTACATGTCTCATTGGCTCAGATCAAGAAAATACCAATTTTTCCAAAAATTTTTTACATGTACTCCTTGTTAAGAAAAATCAGCAAAAAAGGCCTTTATCAGTCTTGTCACGGCACCTCTTATGTATTCGGCATTCTATACCCAACTTCATTAAAAGATTGTTTTGGGCCTATAATATTTCACCTAAAAGACCTATAAAGACTGCCAATCGCCGGAAACGTAGATGAGAAAGCGGCGATATCAGTACTAAAAAAGCATGAAATTTTGGCTTCGACAACCCGTCTGGCTCGGAATATAATGGTCCGGATGGATCGCAGCGGCACAAGACAATCTCTGTTTGGGATTTCCGAGAAGGCCAACCTGGCCCGGGCGGCACCGCTGGCGGCCAGAATGAGACCGAGGAATCCGGCCGAGTTTCTCGGCCAAAGCCATTTCCTCGGCCCGGACAAACTGCTCACAAGAATGCTCGAAGCAGACAGGCTCACCAGTCTTATTTTCTACGGACCGCCCGGCGTAGGCAAGACCTCGCTGGCAACGGTAATCGCAAATCACACGAGGGCCAAATTCCACTATCTCAGCGCCCCTGCGGCAAGTGTAAAAGACGTTCGGCAGATAATCGCCGATGCCCGCGACAGCCTCGCAACCGTCAACGTCAGAACGGTGCTGTTTATCGATGAGATACATCGCTTCAACCGCGCTCAGCAGGACGTTCTGCTCGACGACGTAGAAGCGGGCGTGCTGATTCTCATAGGCGCCACTACTGAAAATCCATATTTTTCGGTCAACTCGCCTCTGATTTCCCGCAGCACGGTGTTCCGCTTCGAGCCTTTAAGCGAAAAGGACCTCCTGCAGTTGCTCAAAACGGCGATTGCCGATCCCGAGCGCGGACTGGGCCGGTTCGATATCGAAGCAGATGACAAGGCCCTGAAATTCCTTGCCGTGATGAGTGACGGAGACGCAAGAAAGGCCCTGACGGCTCTCGAAATCGCTGTCTTATCTCAGGCAGCTCGTAAATCCAAAAATGACACCAGCGGCGGCGGCAAACAAAGAATAAAATTTAATCTCGAAGTCGCCACCCAGTCGATACAACAAAAGACGATAGATTATAACGGCACGGGCGATACGCACTACGACCTGGCGAGCGCGTTGCAGAAAAGCATGCGCGGTTCTGATCCCGATGCCACCGTATACTGGCTCGCCAGGATGTTGGCGGGCGGTGAAGATACGCGTTTCATCGCCCGGCGGATAGCAGTCTGTGCCGCTGAAGACGTGGGAAATGCAGACCCGATGGCGACGGTGCTGGCAGCGGCGGCGGTTCAGATATCCGAATTTGTCGGCCTGCCGGAAGCTCAGTTGCATCTGGCGCAGGCCGCGATCTATGTTGCGTGTGCGCCGAAATCGAACGCCTCGGCTTGTGCTATCTGGAAGGCGGCGGCTGATGTAAAAAGCGAGCCGATCCAGCAGGTGCCAAAGCATCTTAAGGACAGTCATTATCAGGCTGCGAAAAAGGCCGGATTCGGAGCCGAATATAAATATCCGCACAATTTCAAAGGCGGTTACGTGCCGCAGAGGTATCTTCCTCGGGGATTCGAGAAGAAATATTACGTGCCTAAGGAAAGCGGCCGCGAAAAAGATATAAAACGGTATTTACAAAAGCTGCAAACCTTGCTACAAAATGCAGAACCTGTTGGAGACAACGCCGTAGATTAAGGATAATCGTAGAAATGGACAAGGCTCAGTTGCGCCGCAAGATAGTGGATTGTCTGCTCGCGATTAGTCCCGAGCAGAGAGACGAAAAAAGCCGAAAGGCGTGTCAGAATTTGGTCTCGACAGCGCATTTCCAGAAAGCCTCGACGGTGATGATGTTCGTATCCCTGCCGCATGAAGTGGACACATCCGAGGTCATACTTCACGCATGGCAGCTTGGAAAGATAGTAGCTGTACCGAAGATATCCTGGCAGCAAAGACACATGATAGCAGTACAGATAAACTCCCTTGAGACAGGTTTTTCCACTTCAGCCTCCGGCATGCGCAATCCTATTTCTGGGGTGCCCGTGCCGTTTGGCGAGATCGACCTGGTTGTGGCGCCCATGTTGGGAGTCGACAGGGAGGGACATCGTCTCGGGCGGGGAGGAGCCTATTACGACAGGTTCTTCGCCCACCCCGAACTAAAAGCTGCAAGATGCTGCTTCGGCTTCGAAGAACAGTTTTTCGATTCGATACCGACCGCCGATCATGATGAGTCGGTCGATATGCTCGTAACAGATGAACAAGTAACATATTTTAAATAGACGGGCCTAAGCTGCAATTTCGCTTAAAGCCCGATCAGAACCTGAAAGGAAAATAGCATGGCTCGCCATCCTTACGGCCCCCAGGCCAGAAAAAAAGCCCGAAACCGGACATACACAGTTTTGGCCCTGCTCACCGTAGTCGTTGTAATTGCCTTCATGTACGGCCCGTTCGGCGCCGATGCCGAAGATAAGAGCAAAGCTCCTGAGAACAACTCTGGTATCGATCCCAATATGGGCGCCGATGTGCCGGACACAAATAATACGATTGTGGCCTTTGAGCCGGAACTGTTCGAACCTAATATAGCTACTTTATCCGCAACTGAGGACATAGAACCGGAACCGCTGCCGGAGGTGGTGAACATGACCGAACCCGAGCCAAATTTGCCGGCAGTTGCCATCAAAGTGGAAACGTTTTCATCGACCGAGCCTAATCCGGAAGCGGATACGCTGATAGCCGAGGCGGCGGCTCTGATCAACCAGGGCTCAAGCGGCTTTCTCGAAGCGCGTCAAATCCTCAACCAGACGCTACGGATGCCGCTAAGCACAAAACAGAAGGAATATGTCAAAGCGCAGCTCTCCGAGCTTTCCAACAGATGGCTGTTCAGCAGGAACATTCTGCCCGGCGATCCACTTTGCGAAACCTACCGGGTGAGGCCGGGCGAAGTATTCGAGACGATCGGCAGGAAACACAAAGTGCCCTATGAAATCCTTATGGAAATCAATAGAATCTCTGACCCTCTCAAACTGCAGGCCGGTCAGTCTATCAAGGTGATCCACGGCCCGTTCCATGCAAAGGTATCCCGTTCGACTTTCAAGATGGACCTGTATCTCCAGAATACTTACGTTCGCAGCTTCACCGTAGGTCTGGGCAAGCCCGGCCGCGAAACCCCAACGGGCCTCTGGCGTCTGCGGCCCGGCGGAAAGGCTTATGCGACTGTGTGGCGAGATCCGGACACGGGCAAACTCTACCAGCCGGAGGATCCGAACTACCCGCTGGGTTCGAGATGGATGGCGCTCGAAGGTCTCCGAGGAGAAGCCAAGGGCCGGGAAGGATTTGGTATCCACGGCACGAAAGACCCCGACCAGATCGGCATGGCAGGCTCGCGTGGATGTATCCGCATGTATAACGGCGAAGCGATTATGGTTTATAACATGCTGGTCGACGGCCTGTCGCAGGTGGAAGTGACGGACTGAATATTTACTATTGAAGGATCGCAACGCATTAATTCCATGCCGGCGTGCAAATGGTCGGTACTTTCTGCCGGGCGCATTTCAATTCTGACTACTCGTCTTCAAGTCCGTGTGAATTCTGTTGCAATTTAGGCTCATTCCATATAGTCTAACCTCAGGATTTCTATGCCCGTCTGAGGGTCACCATGAACCAAAAAAAATATTTAACAAGGCCCATTTGAAGGAATGCACAAAAATGCAATCGAATCACCTCCTAACTCGGTATGCTCGAAATAGAATGTGTGCCTTATCAATCGTTTCTCTGGCGCTGTGCCTGTGCTCGGTCACGAATGCCGCCTGGCAGCCGGCTAAAGGCCCGCTGATGACCCGATGGGCTGAGCAGGTCTCGCCTGAAAACGTTCATCAGGAATATCCCCGTCCGCAGATGGTTCGCGAAGACTGGCTGAATCTCAACGGGCTTTGGGAATACGCAATCCGGCCCAAGGACCAGGGGCAACCCGACAAATTCGACGGTCAGATTCTCGTGCCGTTTCCGGTCGAGTCGGCGCT
>Ga0180433_10008448_pt1 | contig 12801 bp, 10 predicted proteins | sample SS_ome_8_FD_132980 | JGI IMG/M metagenome (GOLD analysis project Ga0180433, IMG submission 132980) | Hypersaline lake sediment archaeal communities from the Salton Sea, California, USA - SS_1_D_1 metaG | ecosystem: Environmental > Aquatic > Non-marine Saline and Alkaline > Hypersaline >... | reverse complement strand
TGCTTATTTCTACCCAGCTTGACGGTTTGATATACATAACAGCCATTTCAATGTTATAAGGTTTGTTGAAGATAATAAGTATAATCATTTCCAAAAAAATGGAGAAATCATTTTTGTTTGATTTTTCCATTTTTTTTTGTTTTTTTACAAAATACAATCACGTTGTTTTCCCTTTATCAATATATATTTATCGACATTCGATATTTTTATGTTGACATTCGATAAATGCTTGTGTAGTGTTTAATTATGTGCTTGCAGGCGGTGGTGATAAATATTAAATTTTTTTTTAAAGGAGCATTATTATTATGAATGGTTACATTACTACAATCCTTCTTATAAGCTTTTTGTGCGGAGATCTGCAAGCACATAATTTAAAAAATGGTATTAAAGAAGAACGAAAAGAAAAAACATGTACTACTCATGATGCAATGAGTTTTTTTCAAAAGAATAAAAATGATCTTTCTTTGTATAAATCATTGCATGTTGTCTTTGAATTGTGGCATGAAAATGAATACGATCATAATCTGTGGAAAGGGTTAGCGGGGAGTTTTTGTAATCTTGCTGCCTGTTGTGAAAACAGTGGATTGAATCCTGATGATGAATCGTGGTTATCATTAATGGGGCCTTTTTTTAAAAAATTACATGATTCATATATTAATGACAAAACTGGTATTCATGGAAATATATCTATTCAACTGCAAGACGAAAAGATTAAATGTGTAGTTTCCGTTAATCATCGCGAAGATTACGATACAGATGCATGGCAGTCTCTTGTTAATACAGGAATTCATCTTGCGCAACGATTTTCTGATGTCAATGAATCTGAAAATATAGCATGGTTGCAGAAAAATATTCCGATTATCGGTAATGCAATTTCTGTGGCGGGCGATAATTCTGGCATTCATGGATTATTGGAAGTAAAAATAAGTGACACTACTAACAATATGGGGATGGGCTATACAGGGTGATATGTTGGTTAAAACACTGTATACTTTATGGGTCACGTTAGTGGCCCATATTTTTTTGATTTTCTAGAAGGATTACAATGAATAAGATTAAGTTATATTCACGTTTTTTGGAATTATTTTTAGCGGTTGGCATTGTTTTGATTGTTGGATCATGCATATTTAAATGGTTTTCAGGCGATATTCCTGTTTATCGTGATATTGCGGATAGTACCAAGCATACTCGTTTATATGCGGGACTTGGTTATTTTTATACAACTAATCATATTCCGGCGCCATCATTGTTGATTAGGATATTAGCATTTTTTATTGATGGAATTTCGATAGCGTTGTTTGTATGGGGGTGTGTATGTTTTTTAAAATTGCTTCGTTTTTATCGTTCTGGAGAGTTGTTTTCTGCAAATACTCTTGCGCTATATACAAAATTAAGTCGAATTGCGTTTGCATGGACATTATACAATCCTATTAAATTTACGTTACTCAGTTTTGTAACTACAATTAATAATCCCCACGGGGCTCGTTTAATTGCAATCGGTTTTAATTCTGATGACATTTTTCATATTTTTATTGTAGGCTTTTTTTTAGTTATTACTTCTCTCATGCAGGCTGCGTATGAACTTAAACATGAACAAGACTTAACCGTTTGAAGGTCATTAGATGATAATTGTGAAATTGGATGAGATGATGGCACGTCGAAAAATTCGCTTAAATGAATTGGCGGCTCGCGTAGGGATTACCGAAGCTAATTTGTCAATTTTAAAAACGGGAAAGGCTCGTGCGATTAGATTTTCTACGCTTGAAGCTTTGTGTCGCGAACTTGATTGTCAGCCTGGTGACTTGCTTGAGCATGGTGAATTTAAAAAATAGTAATGATTTTAATCTAGGTTTTGTTGACTATTCATAGCAAATTAGAAGTGAATTATGAAGTTCTCCATAAACCGTTCGTGCTGAGGGTAGCCCATAGGGCGAAATTGAAGCGTTCTAACGAAGGTCGAACCGCCGTTAGCAACGTATATGTAAATCTTATTTTTGTATTGCAGTTATTTTAGATATCAACTTTATAATCTTTTATTAGATTGTCCCTTTACCGTTCGAGTGCTTCAAGTTCGTTTCGCCTTGTTCCACTGCCCTCAGCACGAACGGTGGGCTGCTATTTTGAACGTTGAAAAGTTAACAGAACCTTAGTATTAAAAAACTCCGATGTATTTTTCATCGGAGCTTTTTAAATATATTTCATTTTTTACCATTCGATTTATAAGGACCATATGCCAGTTCTAATTCCATCTACGCATTGTTTTAATGGTCCTTGTCAGATTGTCAAAGGCGCTTTCGGTGAATATCTGGGATTAATGTTGAACTTAATGTTGAGAACGATAGTTTTTTAAGGGAGTTTGAGCGTAAATATTTCTTCGGTTACCAAGAGCTTTGCTTAAGGATTATACAGCAGTTGGTATTGATTGTAAAACATGATATGATACATTCTACAGGTTAGCTATTCTAATTTTTAATATATATTATACGAATGACTTATGAAAAAAAATACAAAGCAAAAGCGCGGTGAAATAATTTATGGTGTGCATCCATTAATTGAGTTGCTAAAAGCTGGAAAACGATCTATTTATACAATCTATACAACAAAACCTGAACCAAAGGCATGGCGTTACATAAAGCCGTTGTTACCAAAAAAACCAATTCAGATACAATATGTGTCTCGTGAATCGTTGCGCAAAATAGCTGGAACAACCGACCACCAAGGTTTTGCAGCGTTAGTTCAGACATTTGTGTTCAAAAAACAGTTATTTAGTCCAAAACAGCATCCATTTTTGGTTTTGCTTGATTCAATTCAGGATGTTGGAAATGTCGGTGCAATTATTCGTTCTGCATATTGTGCAAATTGTGATGGTGTTGTTATATGTCAAAAGGCAGGAGCGCCGTTGACTGCAGCTGCAATTAAATCTTCAGCAGGATTGGCCGAACATATTCCGGTTTATCAGGCACCGTCTGTTCAACATGCTGCTAAGGAACTGAAAAATGCTGGATATAATCTTTATTTAGCAACGCTCGATGGAAAAGATGCAAGAAGCGTTGAGTATAAATCTCCGTTGTGTCTTGTAATTGGCAATGAGGCGAAGGGGATTTCATCATCAATAATGAATCTAGGCGAACATATTACGTTGGCACAACGAAAGTCTGATATTTCTTATAATGCCTCAGTAGCTGCAGGGATTTTACTATTTACAGTTTCTAGTTCATTGCATAAATTATAAAGTTTGTATGAAAGGAGGAATTAGAGGCGACTTGATAAACAGAAGAACATGCGCTAGGATAGTACTCGAAGAAATTGAGTCTTTTTTCTTCGAATCGTAATGGTTTTAAATTACATTTTTTATCAAGAAAGGTGTTTTTATGAAGGGAAATGCATCGCGTTATGCATTACATGTTTTTGCAGTAGCTTCAATAGTTTTCTTATCCGGTTGTGCCCCGCTAGACTGGGTTAAAGATAAATTTGGAGGGGAAAAATCGCCGGCAACACCAAAGGTTAACTCCGGAGCAGAAACGATTGCTGGAAAAGTTGCACCTATCCAACTCAAAGGGCGTGGGGACAAAGTTTTGGTCACATTGGAAGGTGTTCCTGTGATGACCATTAAAAGCTTTGAAGAAGAATATGAAAAACTTTTAGAAGAAAACCCTCAACTCAAACAGATGGCACAATTTATTCCGGATATTAAAGAAAACATTTTCAAAAGTTTACGCAGCCAAATGCTTATGGATGTTTATATTGAACGTGAAGGAATTGACAAGGATTCTCAATATCAGGAAGATTTAGCTCGATTCATGAAGTCTTTGAAACGAATGTTGAATAGTAAGTACTTTTCAAAGAGGCTTACGGTCAGTGTTTCTGACTCAGAAGTCAAAAAGTTTTATGACGAAAACAAAGAAAAAGTTCCTGGATTAATTGTATCTCAAGGTGGTGTTAGAGCTGTTGGTATTAAATTTGAGAGCAAAGATGCAGCAAAAGCATTCTATGATAAGGCAAAAGGCAAGAGCAAGAATTTTGATGAAATTGCAAAAGCTGATAAATTGTCTGTTGAAGACTTGAAATTGGTCAATGATCAAAGTCTTGGCATGAATGCTGAGTTGCGCAAAAAAATAACAGCGCTTAAGAATTTCCCTCTTGTTGATATGATCAAAGTGTCTGATAAAGAGTATTGGGTTGTTAATGCTACAGCAAAAGAAGAACGACAATATCGTTCTTATGATGAAGTAAAGGATGCTCTAAGGTCAGATCTTGAACGTGAAAAAGAGATGAAGGAAGTTGAAAAAGCAATTGAAAAACTTGAAAAGGATTATAAAGTTGAAATTGATCAAGATGCATTAAAGATGATTCTTCCTCCACCTCCAGCACCACAAAAAGCAGCTTTTAATTCTGAAACTCCTGAAGAGGATGTTTCTGCTCCAATCGAACCAAAATTAGCACGTGCTGCTTAACTAATTACTTTTATATAGTATTTTACAGAGAGGCTTTGCAGAGCCTCTCTTTTTTGACAAAAATAACGTGTTGTACATTACATAAATAGTTTTCTATGATATGCTAAAAAAATATTTTGTAGGTTCGTTTATGCTCCAAGAGGGAATAATGAAATTATTTTGTAAGTCAATCTATTTAGTAGCTTCACTATTGTTGTTTTTGGGTCACGTTAGTGTTTCTAGTCCAGTAAATGATGATGAGTTGTTTTTATTGGATACGGTGATTGCGGTGGTTTATTCTGAGGATAATACATTCGTGATTACCAAATCAGATCTTGATCGGCCAGGAATAGACGGTGTATATCGATCATTGGATGATCGTGTTATGGAAGCACTACTTTACAGCGAAGCTGAAAAATACAAAATGATTCCAACAAAAGAGTCTGTTGATAAACATTTGCAGAGTGTTCAAATGGAAAATAATATAACAAAAGATGAATTGTACGATATTTTTTGCAATGCAGGTTATACCCCAGAAGAAGGCAGAGATCAGTTTTCGCGTCTTTCAGCTATTAGCTCATTAATTGATTATAGAATTCGTTCACGTCTTATAATTCCTGAAAGAGACATTATAAAATATTATGAAGAAAATCCTGTTTGGGAAGAACCGTGCTATCAGGTGCAGAAGGCGGTTATTCCTGTTTCAAAGAAACGAAACATTAAAAAACTTCGGGCAGAACTTGATAAACTTATACAAAGAGGAATCGGTTCAATTCGCATAAAATGGGATGAGCCATTTTGGATGGATGAAGATCAAATTGCCGAAGATTGGAATTTTATAAAGACGATGAAGGTTAATGGAGTTCGAATTGTTCGAGAGACTTTCGATGGATTCGAACTTATTAGATTGTCTGCAAAAAAAGAACGAAGACAAAAACCGTTGGAAGAACGTTATCGAGAAATTGCAGAAATTTTACGTCGACCAAAATATGACGAGCTTCTCAAGGAATATAAAAATAGTTTGTTGGAAGCGGCTTCCATAGTCTATTTTGAGGATAAAGAAACTAATTAGTTTTCGGTAGCTTCTTCGTAGAGAGCCAATGTTTTTTTGATTAAATGTTCTTTGCGTTCTTTACATTCTTTTTTGGCATCAAAGTATATATCAAGTAAAGTATTCAAATTCATGTCGATTTTCATGCTTGGGCGATATTGACGTTCTTCAAGCTTCCGAATGGGGATAATTCCTGCAAGATAGTGCACGTTGCTGCAGTATGATTGTATCCTTTTTATATCAACAAGATCTTTTTTTCCAGCAGGAATATGGTAGCGAATTTTAATTATTGCATTCTCAATCGAATTTTCTTTTAGCACTTCAATTATTTGTTCTGTTTGATCAGCTTCTGTTTTAAGATGAATTTCAATTTGTTTAAATGCACGAATCGGTATTTTAATGAATTCATGTGTAGCTTTATTTTTTTCAGGGATCGAAACAACGCAAAAACCTTTTTCTTCTTTTCGCTCTCCAAAATCAATACGTTCAATTGATCCGGAATATACAATTGCGGGATATCCTTTGGGATTAAGATTTTGATAACGATGAAGATGCCCAAGAGCTACATAGTCGAAGGGCGCAATGGAAAGTTGAGAAGGTAAAAGACAGGGGTCTGATCCATAAATTGCTCGTTTTTCAGATCCGGAAAAAATACCATTGCTTACAGTAAGATGTCCGGCTAATACTGAAGGAATGTTTGGATCAAGTTGAGATGCTTTTTCTTTAATAATTGAAGAAAGAGCATTGGTTATATAACCGATAAGTTGTTTTGATGATTTTGCAAGGTGTTGTTTGTTGATGGCAATTGTATTGCGTGCAGGCCATGGAATTCCTACGATTTGAATGGGACCTTTTTTCAGTTCAAGCCGAATTGTATCCGGTTTTGATAAAACATGAAATCCATCAAACGGAAGTTCTTTAAAAATATCAAGACTGTTTGCTTTGCCAAAACTTAATGGATTGTCATGGTTGCCAACTATTATAACAACAGGAATGTTTGCTTTATAGAGTTGCAAAAAAGATTTGAGAAGCAATTTTTGCTGAGTAGGGCTTGGATTTATTGTCTTGTATGCATCACCACAAAAAAGAAAAAAATCAATTTTTTCTTTAATTGCATAAGAGATACAATGGCTAAGCGCATTATTAAAATCCAATAATCTTGAGTGTATGCCAGTTGCAGAATCAATTTTCCCGTAGTTTTCTATTCCAAAGTGATAATCTGCAGAATGAATAAATCGAATCATGATCTTTAAAAAAGCTATATAATATGTTGTGAGTTATTTTTTTGACTACACTTATGTGGTTGCTTTTTTGTATTATTTTCTTCACTTGAATGTGATTTATTTTTACTGATAACTGTTCCTGCGGTGGTAAATGTGTTTTTTTCGATAGTTACGGGAGCAACAATTGAATTATTTGAGCCAATGAAGGAATTATCTTTAATTTTAGTTTTTTGGTATTGTTGTCCGTCATGGTTACAGGTTATAGTCCCTGCACCTATTGTTACGTTTGATCCAACGTGCGCATGGCCTAGGTATGTGAGATGTTTTGCGGTACTTTTTGAGTCAATTTTACTTTCCCTAATTTCAACAAAATTTCCAATAATTGCATTATTACCAATAGTTGAATTTTCATGAATGCATGCAAATGGTCCGATTTTTGCATTGCAGCCAACTGAACTGTTTTCGATAATGCTATGTGGTTTTACTTCAGAGTTGTCTCCAAGAATTGCATTTGCAAGTGTTGAGAACCCTTTAATAGTGCAATTTTTTCCGATTTTTGTTCCGCTCAGAAGATGCACGCTACAATCAATGTAAGTTCCTGCTCCAATTTCTACGTCCAAATCGATATGAACACTTTGCGCTAATGAAAAACGTACTCCTTGTCCCATCCAATACTTTATGGTATCAGCACGTTTGATTTGTTCAGCGACCCAAAGTTCGTGCAACGTATTAATTCCTCGAATACGATCAAAAGGTGCCGTTACGGTGGTTACGGTATAGCCTTTTTGGCTTGCTATTTTTACAAGATCAGTTATATAAAATTCATTATTGGCATTATTTGTTGTGAGTGTTGATATATAATTATCAAGAAAATCTCGATTTATAATGTAAATACCTGCATTGATAAAGCAGTGTTCATGTGCGTCACCATCGAAGTCTTTTGCCTCTACAATTTCAATTGAGCCATTTGTACGAACAATTCTTCCGTATGCACCAGTTGATGTGTCAGAATTATGAGAGATCACAAAACTTATTGTTGCGGATGTTTCTATATGCTTATTGTATAGATCTTCTACAACAGTTTCTGGTATTAAAGGCATATCGCCATTGATAACAAGAATATTATTTTTGCAAAAAGTGGGCTGTGCACACAAAATTGCATGGCCAGTCCCTTGAGGGTTTTCTTGTGCAACGAAGCTGATTTTAGAATTGTGGGACTTGTTAATAATTTTTTGTACAAGTTCTCGTTGATAACCTACAACGCATGTCGTCGGAACTTTTAGGTTTTCGAGAAGTTTTGTAATATATAGTATCATTTCTCGACCACAAATTCTTTCTAATAACTTTGATTTTTCAGTTCTGAAGCGGGTTGATTTTCCTGCCGCTAAGACAACTGCTTGCACATCTTTGATTGTCATAAAAATTCCTTCTTAGCCTAATTTTTATTTTGAAAAGAGGATGTCTATATAAATTAACTGAAAGTGTAGCACAAAAAATTCATAAGTCTATACATTGAAATGGCTTATTTTTTGTGCTTACAACCGTTGGATGAACTTATTTTGCATTTATTAGGCCTCCCGTAAATGACTTTTTTAGAGATATTTTCTTCGATTAATAATAAGGCTTAACTTAAGCTTATTTTGTGAGAAAATTATACAGGGGTAAAATCCTATACTCTCGTATGTCAGACTTTGGGTCAACGTAGTTTTTGCCAATCGAATCGTATATTGTGAATTCAAGGAAGTTTTTATTCTTTGGTATTTGTATCCGTTTGACTTGAATCGCAATGTAATGGTTTGCTCCTCCAGGAACAAGATATACAATAACTAAATTGTTTGTTTCTTTAGATTTGAAATCTTTAAACAGTTTTACTTGAGAAGGGTTAACTCCGAATGCGGCTAATTCTGTTAGGGGGATGCCCGATTCTATTGCGCTCATAAAATTAGCATCAACCAAAAGAACTTTATCTAAAAGATTGAAACTTTGTAGGATTTTGATAATTTCCTCATTTGATAAATTATCAAAATCATTGATATGGTAAGGGTATTTTAACCCTCTCTCTTTTGCGATGTTTATAAGCATTTTACTAAACATTTTTGCAAATAGGGTGCGATTTAAGAAGGCTGATTTGCTTGCTTCGTGTATTTTTCGAAATCTTGGGTGTTTGCGTAGAGAAGATTTGTATATTTTTGCATGTGCTGGACCTACAAAGGTTTTGATAATATCGTCAATTGTTGGAATTGATTCTGCTGTGGCTGCATTAAATAGGGCATAATATCCGCAAAGATTTGTTTGTTCGTCTATTCTGCGTCGTTGAGAAAGGGATGGTTTTTGAGAAACAGAGAAAAGATTTTTATATAGTACTGGCTTGTGAGGGACAGGCTCTTTAATGTTCGTTCCTGTTTCTCCCAGATACTCATCGAAGGGAGAGGCATTGTTTCCGAATGCCAATATGCCGATGAATATATTTTTTTCCTTTTCATTTGGCGAATCAAAAATATTTGGTTCTAAATCTAGTAATTTTTTAATAATCTTTTTTTGTTCTTGTGTAAGGGTTGGGCTTAAATTTGCAATAAATTGTTTTTTGAATTGTTTCCATTTTTTAAGATGTTTCTTTCGAAGTCCTCTTAGATGTGTGTAAAACCCATCAAGAATAAGTCCTTCACTCATTTTTTGGTTAGATACTTTGTTCGCGATTTTTTCAAGATTTTCTAACCTATTAATATTGCTTTTTAGTTTTGCAAGTTTTAAATCTCTATTTTCTTTTTCTGGCAATGTTAAACTTTTTAGTTTTGCAAGATTTTTTTCATTTGTTTTTAACTGTTCCTTTTTATTGTCCAGCTTTCGTTTTATTGTGTCTATTTCTAACGGTTCAAGCATTTTTATCGATTTTTCGAATTCTTGGAGGGTTCCATTATTTATTATTTGTTCAAATTTAGATGCTATCATTTTATGATGTGACTCTTTATTTTTATTTATATTGTATATTTCAGAAATGATTTCTTTTGTAGTTATTAACGTATCAATATTGCTTGTTAGCGTTGCAATGTTTGTATTGATATCTTCTTTTTGTTTTTGAGTTAACGGAATTTTTTTGTTTTCTCTTAGATTTGTTAAGTTACTGATTTCATTATCTAGCTTTTCTATTTCGGTATTAATTTTTTCTAAATATTCACTATTCTGATCTGGATGAATTTTTTCTAAAAAACTGCGAAGCTGTACAGGCTTACCTTGAAGTTTTATGATTTTTTTCCATGGGTCCATTCCCATCAAGGAAGTGATGTTGAATGTAATAAGTAAAACAGAGGTGATCCTTACAATATTTTTTAAATATTTATTCATATTTTTCTCCAATATATGAAACGTGGAATTTAAATTATATATTTGATGCTCATTGTAACAAAATGATTTTTATGGATAGAATGAAAAATTAATTTTTTATTCTTAATTTAAGAGAGCAAAGAAATTGTACGAATTTTATTCAAAAATGATGGTTTTAAAATTCAAGTTAACGTGTGATATTTGAATTGATTTTAGCAACTTAGAATTTAGATCTTAAAATTTTTATTGTAGGTGTTATGCTGTGGACTATTGAATCTTTTAGAGTATAATTATTAACAGTGATATATCTTTGTTTTGAGTGATGGTATATTGTTGATGCTAAATGTTATCCGTTATGTGAATAATAGGAGAGATGGCTGAGTGGTCGAAAGCGGCCGCCTCGAAAGCGGTTATCCTATTAAAGTGGGATCGAGGGTTCGAATCCCTCTCTCTCCTCCAGAAGATTGTTAGTTGAGAATGTAAAATATGCAGCATCAGCGTTGTAAGAACAGGTGAATTAGGCATGATACGTCGAAAATCTCTTTTTTTGTTTTTATGTATATTAGCTTTTTCTCGTTTTAGTCAAACATGTGCGACAATTATTGATAATCGTTGGATTCCATTAATATGGCGTCCATTTACAACTGATTGGGGCCGGCCTTCTCATGTTCGAGCAGAGTTTTTTGCCGTTACTGCCAAGCGGGCTTATGACGAACACAAAGATGAAATGTTGTTGCCTGAAATTTATGGTAAATATGATCAAGGTGATTTAGCAAAATCAATGGTTGAGGCGGGATATCCTAATCCATTAAAGCCTGAATGGCAAGGTGCATCTATCCCTTGGAATGTTAATGGCAAGCTTCAGGGGCAAGGTTTTACCTTTTCATATCAACAAGCCGTTACTGATTGGTTGTCGTTTGGAATAAATTCATATGTTATGAATTTAGATTCATGGAATGAATTTTTTTTGGAAATGGATAAGGTTTCTTTGCGTTTGCAACCAGGAGATTTACTTGAACTAGATGAGACAAGAAGATTGATGCATAGCCAAATTGGTCTTTGTGGCGATCATGCTCATCATACCGGAATTGGCGATCTGGATGTTTATTTACGGTTTGGTTATTCTTGGAATTACACCTTAAAATTTAAACGAATTGATGCAGGGTTTCGAATTGGTGCTCTTTGTCCTTCCGCAAGTATGCGCGATGAAAATTATCCCGCCTCTATTCCTTTTGGAGGAGAGCGCCATTGGGGTATGTATGGTGCAATTGATGTTGAACTAGAGCTTAGAGAAGATTGGAAAGCAGGACTTTTTGGTTGGATAGGAAAACGTTTTGCGTCCAATCAGGTTCGAAGGGTTCCTGTCGGCTGTGAGCCGCAGCCATACAGTGTAAGATGTGAAGATATTCGTGTAAATCCAGGAATTACGTTTGCTTTTTCTCCTTATTTTGCGCTGGAGAATTTACGTGATGGCTTTGGATTACGGTTACAATATACGTTGCGAGTTCATGATCATGACTTGTGGTCAGCGCAATCTTCATGTGCATTTGATTTTAAGAAGATAAATGAATTATCTTCTTGGGGTTCTGATTATTTTTCAATCAGTTCTTTTTATGATTTTAGCAAGATTAACATGGAACGGGTTCAATATCCTATTGTTACGTTAACATGGGATATTCCGGCGGCAGTTTTGGTTGCTGATAGATCTGCAAAAACTCAACAAATTTCGTTGGGTCTGGAATGGAATTATTAAGAGTGAGTATAGAAGAGTTTAGTTTTTTTGAGATTAGCTTTCAACCATATATAATACGGAGTAAGGGGAGAAGATGAAATTTTTTCCTGCAAAACGTTTTTTTGGATTTTTTTCCAATGATTTGGGTATTGATTTAGGAACTGCAAATACGGTTGTTTTTGTTCGGAACAAAGGAATAGTTTTGAATGAACCTTCTGTTGTTGCTGTAAAGTCAAATACGAGTGAGGTTTTGGCTGCAGGTAAACGTGCAAAAGAGATGTTGGGTAAAACCCCCGAAACAATAATTGCATGTCGTCCAATGCGTGATGGTGTGATTGCTAATTTTGAGTTAGCAGAAAGTATGTTGCGTCATTTTATTAGACTGGTGCACAACAATAGGCGTCTATTGACTTCGCCGCGGATGATTATAGGTGTTCCTTCAGGAATTACTCCAGTAGAAAAACGTGCTGTCGAAGATTCTGCTGTACAGGCTGGTGCACGAAAAGCACATACTATTATTGAGCCTTTAGCTGCGGCAATTGGGGCAGGTTTGCCAGTGCAGGAACCTACCGGAAGTATGATTGTAGATATTGGTGGTGGGACAACTGAGGTAGCCGTTATTTCATTAAAATCCGTAGTTTTTTGTAGATCTATTCGCGTTGGTGGCGATGAAATGGATGAGGCTCTCGTTCAATATATTAAGCGTAAATATAATTTGTTAATAGGTTACCGCACCGCGGAAAGAATTAAGATTCGTATTGGTTCTGCTTGCCTTGATGCACAAGATCCAAATGAGACTATAGAAGTTAAGGGCCGCGATTTAGTTAGTGGTGTTCCACAAACAGTTACACTTAGCAGTCAAGAAGTGAACGAAGCATTAATCGAAACTATTTCAAATATCGTTGATGTTGTACATGTCGCGCTAGAAAATACACCTCCTGAATTGTCCTCTGACTTAGTAGACACGGGAATAACGTTAGCTGGTGGTGGATCAATGTTAAAGGGGCTTGATATTCTGCTTTCAAAAGAAACCGGAGTTCC
>Ga0180433_10008446_pt1 | contig 12802 bp, 13 predicted proteins | sample SS_ome_8_FD_132980 | JGI IMG/M metagenome (GOLD analysis project Ga0180433, IMG submission 132980) | Hypersaline lake sediment archaeal communities from the Salton Sea, California, USA - SS_1_D_1 metaG | ecosystem: Environmental > Aquatic > Non-marine Saline and Alkaline > Hypersaline >... | reverse complement strand
TTTGCTGGCTGATTCCCGCGGCAGCAGTGCCTCCAAGGCGCGCCTGAGGCGGAGCACCGCATCGGGCGGCACCCACAGGGTGTGGCGGCCATCGCCATGGGGGCCGAAGGGATCCAAGCCGCTACTGGCCTCCAGGGCCGCTTTCACCAAGCCAATCGAACTGGCATTGCGCTCAGGGGCTCCATTGTTTCCCTTGTCTCCGCGCTCCCAGATGCCGTAGTCCGCCACCCGGTAGGCGCGACAGAGGTAATAGATCAGGTTTTGCACAAAGGCGGCCTGGGCGGCATTGGCCACCACCACCAGGCCTGAGCGCGTTAGCTGCGCCAGCTGCAGGACAAACAAGGACGTGGCATCGAGCTGCAGGTGGCCCCAGGCGTTGTCAGCCACCACCGGCTGGCCGGTCTCGGTGTCGTACTTGGCATGGAGGGCATCCAGCAGCTCCTGGCTCGCCTTGAAGCGTTCGACCTTGGCCGCCTGAGCCATCATCGAGCGCATCAAACCGCGCATGAGCGCCAACACGCTCTGCTCCAGCGCATAGACGCGCGCAGGCCGTTGCCCTTGACGCCGCCAGGCCAGCGCCAGACCCCAGATCGCCTGAACGGTGTACACGTTGTCGCGCACCCAGGCATCGCCGTAGTTGCCATGCACCGTGTTGGCGGTGCTAGCCGGCATCAGGCCCGTGATCGGGTGCTGCCTGGCCAGGAAGACGCGGTCCACCTGGGCATCGAGGCGTTCCAGTTGTTCCAGTGCCGGGCCAGCACTGGTCTGCGTTGTCAGGCTGGTCATCATCAATCAGATTCTCTCGCGTCAGCGGCTCTGCCCATGCCCCCAGCCCCTAGTCCCTGTGACCGCCAGCAGGTGCTCGGGATGCCGGTGGACGCCTGCCCCGATGTGCTGGCAGCGGCTGTGGAGCTGCACCGCAGCGGTGGCGGGCAACTGGTCACCCTCAATGCCGAGATGACGATGATGGCGCTGGCCCAGCCAGAGCTTGGGCAGGCAATTCGGGCCGCTGACCTCGTGATTCCCGATGGTGCAGGCGTGGTTTGGGCCTTGCGGCGCCAGGGCATTCGGGTGCGCCGCAGCCCTGGCATCGAACTGGCCCATGACCTGCTCGCCCATGCCGCCCAACACCACTGGCGCGTCGCCCTGGTGGGGGCGAGCCCGGCTGTGATGGAGCAGCTCACTCAGCAGCTCCCCCAACACCACCCTGGCCTGCAGCTGGTCATGGCCGTGCATGGCTTTCAAGCACCCGAGGCATGGCCTGGGCTGGAACAGCAACTGCTGTCCCTCAAGCCTGATCTGGTGCTGGCGGCGTTGGGGGTGCCGCGGCAGGAAACCTGGATTCAACGCCTGCATCAGCACCAAGCAGGTCTATGGATGGGCGTTGGCGGCAGTTTTGATGTTTGGTCAGGGCAAAAGAAAAGGGCCCCCCAATGGATGGGAGCCCTTCAAATCGAATGGTTGTACCGATTGCTTCAGGAACCCAGCCGCTGGCGCCGCATGCTGGCCTTGCCGCAGTTCGCCTGGGCTGTAATCAGCGGAAACCCACCGAGGCCTGCCACACAAAGGCCAGAAGCAGGAAAAAGACCGGGATAAGCGGAAGGATGTCCACGAGTGGGCCAAAGGCGCGGTAAGCCTCGGGAAGCTGGGCCAACAGAGGCAGTGCAGCGTTCACCATCGTGGTCGAAAACCAAGCAGTCGCTGGACGCTACCACGTGTGGGCCGCCGGTGAGTTCGGCTCCCAAGGAGCGAAATGCTCTGAAAAACAACCCTCCTCAATGGCTTGGGCCATCGATTTGGTGTAGCGGATCAACTGCGTGAGGTTGTGCAGGCTCAGCAGCGTCAACCCAAGGATTTCATCGCTCTTGATCAAGTGATGCAGATAAGCCCGGCTGTGCTGTTGGCAGCAGGCGCAGGGGCAACTGGGATCCAGGGGGGTGTGATCCTCCCGGAAGCGCGCGTTTTTGAGATTCCAGCGCTCACCATTCACCAACGCCGCACCATGGCGGCCCAGGCGCGTTGGCAGCACGCAGTCAAATAGATCCACCCCATGGGCCACGGCCTGTGCCATCTCCGGCAGGGTGCCCACCCCCATCAGATAGCGGGGCTTGTGTTCCGGCAGCAGCGGTGTGCACCAGCGCACCACCTCATGCATCGCCGCCGCGGGCTCCCCCACACTGACCCCGCCAATGGCACACCCCGGCAGATCAAAGCTGGCGATCACCCGGGCCGATTCCTCGCGCAGGTCTTGGAAGACACCCCCTTGCACGATTCCAAACAGCGCCTGATCCGGGCGCTGATGGGCCGTGACACAGCGCTCTAACCAGCGGTGCGTGCGGTCGCAGGCCTCCCGCACATCCTCATGACTGGCGGGATAAGGAGGGCACTGATCAAAGGCCATGGCCACATCAGCCCCAAGCTGCTCTTGGATCGCCATCGAGCGCTCTGGGGTGAGCTCAACCACCGAGCCATCGCGCGGGGACTGGAAGGTGACACCGCGCTCTTTGATCGCATTGAGGCTCGCCAGGCTGAACACCTGGAACCCGCCGGAGTCGGTGAGCATCGGCCCAGGCCAACCCATAAAACGGTGCAGCCCGCCAGCGGCCGCCACGATCGACTCCCCCGGTTGCAGATGCAGATGGAAGGTGTTGGAGAGCACCATCTGCGCGTCGGTGCTGCGCAGTTGCTCAGCACTAATGCCCTTCACCGTGGCCGCGGTGCCCACGGGCATGAAGCGTGGGGTCTCCACCACGCCATGGGGGGTGTGAAAGCGACCCGTGCGGGCCTGGGTGTGGGGGCAGCGATGCAGCAGCTCGAATTGGAACGGAGCAGCAGTGCTCAACACCCACAGGCAGCGCAGCTCTCACCCTATGGCGAGGCGCAGGATGGAGGCAGCACCCAACCGCTGATGCTCAGGTGGTGGCCGGATCTGGCCGGAAGCTGGATCTTCTACACAACGCTCCCGCTCTGGCCTGGGGTGACCCCGCGCTTTGAGCGGATTGCCCGGTTTGCTCCGGTGATTGGCGTCTTCATTGGTGGCGCCCAAGCTGGCCTCTGGCTGCTGGGCCGCGAACTGGGGCTGCCCAGCGCCAGCTGCGCCCTACTGGTGCTGGCCCTGGGGCTTTGGCTCACCGGCGGCTTGCACCTCGATGGGGTGATGGATACCGGAGATGGTTTGGCCGCCGGGCCCCGCTGCCTAGCGGCCATGGCCGACAGCCGCATCGGAGCCAGCGGCTTGGTGGCTGGCCTGATGGTGCTGCTGCTCAAGTTGGGTGCCCTGCTGGCCCTCGCGGCCTTGGCACCCACCCTGTTGATCTGGAGTGCGGTGTGGGGCCGCATTGCACCACTGCTGGCCATCGCTTGGTTCCCCTATCTCAGGGCCGAAGGCAGTGGTGGCTTCCACCGGCTCAAGCGTCAACCCCTGCTGCAAGAACTGCTACCGGCAGCGGCTGTGCTGGGGCTGCTGATAGGACTCAGCCTCAGCCCCCCCGGCACGCGCACGGTGCTGGCTGGGGTTTGCGGTGTGATCCCAACGCTGCTGGTGCCTCGGCTGCTGGGCCAACGCCTGGGAGGACACACCGGCGATAGCTACGGCGCCTGCGTGGAATGGACCGAAGCCTGCACGCTGTGGAGCGGCTGGCTGATGCTGCGTCTGCTCAGCTGAGCGGCAGCGTCAACACAAACGCGTTCCCCGCAGCCGCCAAACCAGGCGCTAAAGCACTGGCAGGACAGTGCAGCTGCAGACTGCCGCCGCTGGCTTCGGCTTGATCGCGGGCCAAGGCCAAACCCAACCCCGTGCCGCTGAGCTTGGCGCCATGGCGGCCGCGCTCACCGCGCTGAAAGATCCGTTCACGCTCATCAAGGTCGATCAAGGGACCGCTGTCCCAAACCGCCAATTGCAGTTGATCGGGCCCCGAGGCGATCCAAAGCCCCAAATCACCACCTGGATCGCTGTAGCGAAAGGCGTTTTCCAGCAAATTGGCCAAAATTTCACCCACCGTGGCCGCCGGCACTGAAACCTCCGGCACAGGCCCTGGGGGATGCCAACGCCGGCCTTGAAGCTTGGCCGTTGCGGCGGCGCGAGCCAGCAGAGGCTCCAAACAATCACTGAGCAAACGCGGCTGCTGTGGCTCCAACACCGGGGGCAGCAGCAGAGGCGCCTCGCTGCCGCTGGCCTGGGGCAACACCAAGCCGGCCTCCGAGCTGCTCAAGGCATCGAGGTAACCCGCCAACGACTGCTGCTCATCAAGGAGATGCTCCACCAGTTCGCGGCGTTCATCACTGGCTTCAACCCGGCGCAGCAACAGCTGCGTGAAGGTGCGAAGGGCTGCCAAAGGGTTGCGCATCTGATGCACCAGCAGATCGCGCTGACGCCGCTCCCGTTGCAACTCGCCTTGCCAGCGCTGCTGCTCCAGGTCCAACAGCAAGGCCTGAGCCAACACCTGGGCAGCACTATGCAACCGCTGATTGAGCGACTCAGGCCACTGCGCAAGTGCGCTATCCACCCGCAGCGCACCAATCACGGCGGCCTCCTGCCGCAACGGCAGCCAGCGGCGCGATTGCTGGGGGGTTAATAACGGTGCCGCCTCAGCGGCGGGCTCCAAACGGGTGGCCGTTCGCGGCCAGGCCTGCACCAATTGCAGCTGCAGCTCACCGTCTGCCGCTGGCATGGCCACGTACACACCGAGGCCCACCAGCTCTTGACAATCACAGAACTGGTCAAGCTGCTGAGCGACCAGCTGGCGAAAGCGCTCAGAAATCATGGCGCCACTGGGCTGCTAGGGCCTGGACAGGGCATCCACGAGGGACTTGCCAAATTCGGAGAAAGTCTTAAGATTGTATCTACGACCACTACTTCCCAGTCCCGGATCACTGGTGCTGAGGAACAGGTCCCATCACACACCGGTACTTTTCTGGCGTTTCCTTGCCGGAAAGGTTACAGCAGAGGTTGTTCGTACCCCTGCGTCCTTCCCATAGCCGAATGGTGAAGACCGGTGGGGCCATCCCAGCCATGGATCTTTCCCGATCCCAGTTCCGGTCGACAGACGTATGGGCGCTGCAGGTTTACCTGCGCCTTTAAGAGCCGGCTCCGGTGTCGTTTTGCGACTCCGGTCGACTTGTTTTGTCCGATCCACAGCCCACCCCGTAAGGGGTTCTTTCCATGTCGAAAAAGCGCAAGCGCATCAGCCGTCGTCGTCTAGCTGGTCAACGCGTTCTGGCCCACGTTCCAACCCACAACCTCGATACCGGCGAGCACAAGCCCGTGACCGCCGCCCGTCGCTACATCGCCAAATCCAATCTGGTGCCGCCGGCTCTGGTGAACGTGCGCCGCAACGAGCACACCACCGACCGCTTCTTCTGGGGCGAGAAAGGTCTGTTCAGCGCTCAATACGCCGAAGAAAACCACTTCCTCTTCCCGTCCCTGCGCACGATCGTTGATTCCGTGGGCGAAGACACCATCTTTGCTGGCCTGGAAGCCACCTCCGACGACTGGGAGGAGATGGAGGAGTACGAGTACGCCTTCGTTTAAGCCACTGGCTTAAAGGGCCGCCAAAAATTCGGCGGCCCGCTCCACGGCGTCAATCGGAATCGTGTGGCCGCCTGTGAAGGTCAACACCTCCACCTGGCCGCCCACGCGAGCAATTTCAGTGGCAAGTGCGGCTTGAGCCGCCACTGGCACCACGACATCCTCTGAACCGTGCATCAAGAGCGTTGGAGCCTGGGGCGCTTGCGTCAGGCTCCAATTGGGATGGGGATAACCACTGCAAGCAATCACACCGGCCAGGGGCCTGCTGAGTCCCACCTCAATGGCCATGGCGGCTCCCTGAGAAAACCCAAACAGCACCACGGGTTCTGAGCCAGCCGCCAACAATTCGCCATCCAGCCTGGCCGCCAAATCCTGCACAGCCTGCGGATGCTGCGGCCAGCCTGGGGTGTTGAGGTCGTACCACTGCCTCGCCCCACCACCGGCTGGATGGGGATCAGGCGCGTCCCACGACTGCACCTGCAACGCTGCGGATCCAGGGGGCAACTGAGCCTGCAAGGCCCCGCCTAAGGGCAGCAGGTCAGCGGCATTGGCCCCCCAGCCGTGCAGAAAGATCAAGCGCATCAACCAGCAACAGCGTCAGGACCACCCCATACCATCAGAGATTGGCTGTCCCTGCGATCTCCATGGCCCGTCTGGCTCTGCTGAGTGTGTCGAACAAAGAGGGGATTGAACCTCTGGCCCGGGCCCTGGTGGAACGCCATGGTTTCCAGCTGCTCTCCAGCGGCGGCACCGCGAAATGTCTGGCGGATGCAGGGCTGCCTGTCACCAAGGTGGCAGAGCACACCGGTGCCCCAGAAATCCTGGGGGGTCGCGTCAAAACCCTGCACCCGCGCATCCATGGCGGCATCTTGGGCCGCCCCAGCGACGCGGCCGACCAGGCCGACATGGAGGCCCAGAACATCCCCGCGATCGAGCTGGTGGTGGTGAATCTCTACCCATTTGAAGCCACCATCGCCAAGGCCGATGTGAGCTGGGATGAGGCCATCGAGAAGATCGACATCGGCGGACCGGCCATGGTGCGGGCTGCCGCCAAAAACCATGCCCACGTCAGCGTTTTAACCAGCCCGACCCAATACGAGCGACTGCTTGGTGCTCTCGACGCCGGGCCCATCCCTGCCGAGCTGCGGCGTCAGCTCGCACTGGAAGCCTTCCAGCACACCGCCGCCTACGACAGCGCCATCAGCACTTGGCTGGGCACCCAGTTGGAAGCCAATGCCGCAAGCCCCCACACCTTGGCGGTGACGCTGCCGCAGCGGCAAACCTTGCGCTACGGAGAAAACCCCCATCAAGCGGCGGCTTGGTACAGCAGCTCAGCGGGATGGGGCGGTGCCCAGCAACTGCAGGGCAAAGAGCTCAGCTACAACAACCTGCTCGATCTCGATGCGGCCCAAGCCACGGTGGAGCGCTTCCCCGCCAGCGAAGGGGCAGCCGCTGTGGTGATCAAACACACCAACCCCTGCGGCGTCGCCACAGGGCGCGATGCCAGCGATGCCCTGGCCAGGGCCATTGCCGCTGATCCCGTCTCAGCCTTCGGCGGCATCGTGGCCCTCAATCAACCCCTCGACGGGGCGGCCTGCGCCAGCCTGCAGGGCCTCTTCCTCGAATGCATCGTGGCGCCGCAGATCAGCGCCGAAGCACGCGAGATCCTCTCCAGCAAAAGCAATCTGCGGCTGCTGGAACTGCCCGCAGCGGCCTCAGCAGCAGCCACCCGGCAGCAATTGCGCTCGGTCTTAGGCGGCGTGCTGCTGCAAGAACGCGATCAGATCAGCGACGACGACAGCGCCTGGCAGGTGGTGAGCCAACGCCAACCCGATGCCGAAGAGATGGCTGATCTGCGCTTTGCTTGGCGTGTGGTGCGCCATGTGCGCTCCAACGCGATCGTGGTGGCCAAAGCAGGGCAAAGCCTGGGCGTTGGCGCCGGTCAAATGAATCGTGTGGGCTCAGCAGGCATTGCCCTCGATGCCGCCGGCGATCAAGCCCGTGGCGCCGTTCTCGCCAGCGATGGCTTCTTCCCCTTCGATGACACCGTCAAGCTGGCCGCTGAGCGGGGCATCCGCGCGGTGATCCAACCCGGAGGCAGCAAGCGCGACAGCGACTCGATTGCCGCCTGTGATGCCGCTGGGCTGGTGATGGTGACCACGGGCCGTCGCCATTTCCTGCACTGAAGCGGAATCAGGCGACCCAGTAGCGTCGCTCCCATCGCACGCTGAGCCGATGCCCGAGGCCCTGCTTTTCAATCTGAACTTCCTGCATCCCCTGCTGATGTGGGGTCTGCTGGCCGGTTCTGGCTACGCCCTGTTCCTTGGCATCAAAGCCAAGAAAACCCGCACCGCCTCCGCTGAAGATCGCAAGGAGCTGATCAAAGGCAAATTTGCCCAGCGCCACTACCTGATCGGCAGCGGTGTGCTGGCGGTGATGGTGCTCGGCACCTTGGGTGGCATGGCTGTCACCTACCTGAATAACGGCAAGCTGTTTGTCAGCCCGCACCTGCTGGTGGGCTTGGGCATGACGGGGCTGATTGCCTTGGCGGCGTCCCTCTCTCCGCTGATGCAGCGCGGCAATCTGATCGCCCGCAAAGCCCACGTGGGACTGAACATGCTGGTGATGACCCTGTTCCTGTGGCAGGCCGTCAGCGGGCTGCAGATCCTCAACAAGATCTGGACGAACCGCTGAGGCTCAGAACAGAGCCCGGCGGCGCGGCGGGCAGGCCAGCCCGGCATGGGCATGGAAGTCTTCTTGCACCTTCCAGGTCAAGCGACGTGAGATCTGGCGGACGATCTGCCGCAGGAGGTGATCGCCACTGGACTGGACCAGGGCCTCAGGCAGCACGCCAATAAAAGCGGGCAAACGAATGCCAACGGAAAGATCCAACTCCCATTGCACCAGGGTGTGTTGTTCCTGGGGGCAGAGCTTGAGGCTGGCTTGAAAATCAACGTTGTAGCCCTCATCGACAGGCAGGGCGGGAGCCAACGTCTCGATGCGATACACCCCTTGTTGCTGGGGCAGGAGCACCAAATCGATCTTGGGCTCGACTTCAAAACCAAAGTTGCCGAACTTGCCGAGCTGCAGCCGATAAGCGTTCACATCAAGGGGCTGCACCGTCATCGGTGCGGCACAACGGGTGAACCACTCTTGATGCGCATCGAGGTAGTCCGACACCGATGCCACAGGAGCCAGCATCTCCATCACATCGGAGAACTGGCTGCTGTAAGTCCGTAGGCAGGCCTCATCCACGCGGGGTTGAGACCTCTTGCTTTGGCGCCAAGAAAACGTGGCCGTCATCCAGCTGAATAGGACCCATCACAGCCCAATGTAACGGAGCATTAAGCAATCTCAGCGGCAATTTGCCCAGCTTCTGCTAACTGCAGCAGGCGGTCGATCACCCCCTCCACCACACGATCGGGCGTGGAGGCTCCGGAGGTGATGCCAATGCGCAGATCACCCTCGGGCAAGAACGGCTCGAGGCGCTCGAGATCCTGACCGAGGGGTTTGTGTTCCACTGCGTTGCCGGGGCCGATGCGCTCAGGGGCATCGATATGCACCGAAGGAATGCCGCGGCTGACGGCGATCTCCTGCAGGTGGGTGGTGTTGGAGGAGTTGTAACCGCCAATCACCACCATCAGATCGAGCGGCTCATCCACCAGGGAGAACATCGCGTCCTGACGCTCTTGGGTGGCATCGCAAATGGTGTTGAAAGCCAAGAAGTGGTCGTTGAGATCCGTGGGCCCATAGCGGCGCAGCAACGTGCGCTCGAACAGGCGACCAATGTCTTCGGTTTCGCTTTTCAGCATCGTGGTCTGGTTGGCCACACCAATGCGCGACAGATCCCGATCGGGATCAAAACCGGGTGAGGTGGCTCCAGCAAATCGCTTCAAGAAGACCTCGCGATTGCCATTGCCAAGGATGTAGTCACACACCAGCTGGGCCTCCTCCAGGTCCAGCACCACCAAATACGTGCCAGCAAAGGAGCTCGTCGCCAAGGTCTCCTCGTGCTTCACCTTGCCGTGAATGACCGAGGTGAACGAATTTTTCTTGTGGCGCTCAACGCTGTTCCACACCTTGGACACCCACGGGCAGGTGGTGTCGACAATGTGGCAGCCACGCTCATTGAGCAGCTGCATCTCCTGAACCGTGGCGCCAAAGGCCGGCAGGATCACCACATCGCCGCTCTCCACGCCCGAAAAATCCTTGACCCCCTCTTCCACGGGGATGAACAACACGTTCATCTCCACCAAATGGGCATTCACCGAGGGGTTGTGGATGATCTCGTTGGTGATCCAGATGCGCTCGGTGGGGTAGTGGCGGCGGGTCTCATAGGCGATCGCTACCGCGCGCTCCACCCCCCAGCAGAACCCAAAGGCTTCCGCCAAGCGAATCGTGACGCGCCCCTCGCGCAGCTCATAACCGTTCTCACGGATGCTTTGGATCAGCTCGCTTTGGTAGGCCTGCTCCAGGCTTCCGGCCACCTCTTCGGCACGGCCAAAACCGCGGCGGTTGTAGCGCTCGGAATGATGCAGCGATCGCTTGAAGGCGCGAGTGTCCATAGCAGGGCGAAAACAGCACCGAGACGCCCAATCTATGGGCTGATCCCGGACAAAAAAAAAGCACCCGCCGCAGCGGGTGCGATGCAAAGGAGCTCAGAAGCTCACTTGGCCGAGGCGAAATCGGGATAGGCCTCCATGCCGTGCTCACCGATGTCGAGACCTTCGATCTCTTCGGATTCAGTCACGCGGATGCCACCGAAGATGGCGCCGATGATCTTCCAAACGATCCAGCAGGTGATGATCGTCCAGATGGCGTAAGCAGCACAGCCCACGGCCTGAATGCCGAGTTGGCTGATGCCACCACCGTTGAACAGGCCCAGACCGGCAGCGCCGGGATCCATGCCATCAACACCCCACAGACCGATCACCAGGGTGCCCCAAACGCCGCACACACCGTGCACGGAGAAGGCGCCAACGGGATCGTCGATACCAGAGGCATCGAGGGCGGAGACAGCGAAGACGACGATGATGCCGCCAACGGCGCCAGCCACCCAGGAACCCACCAGGGTCATGTTTCCGCAACCTGCTGTGATGCTCACCAGGCCGGCCAGGATGCCGTTGATGATCATCGTCAGGTCGGGCTTACCGGAGGTCAGGGTGGAGACGATGGTGGCAGCGATGGCACCACCAGCAGCAGCCAGGGTCGTGGTCACAGCCACATAAGGCACGTACTGGTCCATGGCCAGCTCGGAACCGGGGTTGAAGCCGTACCAGCCGATCCACAGGATCAGAGCGCCCAGAGTGGCGATGGCCATGTTGTGGCCGGGGATGGCCTGAGGACGGCCATCAACAAACTTGCCGAGGCGGGGACCAAGAAGCATGGCGCCCACCAGACCAGCCCATGCACCAACGGAGTGAACGATGGAGGAACCGGCGAAGTCGATGAAGCCGAGCTCGCTGAGCCAGCCACCATTCCACTGCCAGGAACCGGAGATGGGATAGATAACTGCAGTGAGCACAAGGGCGAACACCACAAACTCGCCGAACTTGACGCGCTCAGCCACCAGACCAGAAACGATGGTGGCGGCGGTGCCGGCGAAAGCAGCCTGGAAGAGGAAATCAACCGTCGGGACGAGGGACGCCTCGGTGATCATTTCCGGAGTGACTGCTGGATCAAAGAACAGACCAGCGAAGTAGAACCAGCCGTTGTCGCCGTTGCCGTACATCAGCGAATAGCCGATGAACCAGTAGGCCGTTACGGCCAGAGCGAACACGAACAGGTTCTTAGCCAGGATGTTGACCGCGTTTTTCTGACGGCACATCCCTGCTTCGACCATGGCGAAGCCGGCGTTCATGAAGATCACCAGGATCGTTGCAATGAACAGCCAGAGGTTGTTGGCCAGAAATGCAGCGTTGAGTTCAGGCATCTCGGCGGCTTTGGCCGAGAGGTTGAACAAGCCCAGGCCAAACAGCGCCACAGGGACGCAAGCCAGCCAGGTCAAAGAACGGTTGGAGGACAGGCCACGGAACTGATTGAGCATCACCTGGGGTGCTTCAAGCAGGGTCGCCTCCCTCAGGGTCCGCGGTACAGACCGCGGCAGAGGAGATGCAGTCATAAAGAACGCAAGCAGTCATAGGGGCGGAAATCCGCCATAGACCAAATGTTGCGGCGCGAACAGTCCACTCACTGTTTGCATTGATACAAAACAAGATTTTTACAATTCAACGACCACTGCGCCCGAAGGATTGTCGCCAGCCGAGGTTTATCCAGATACACAAAATCAGGAGCCGAACACCCAATCTCTAGAAATGTTCACCATGAACATCGTTTTTGCGATATACATGTAGGTGGAAAGACAAAACGTTGGAAGTGCCGGCTCGGGCCGCAGCACTTGGAAGTAGCCCCCCGCATGGCGAAGCAACGCTCTTTCCCCTGAAGCGGATACCCCCACTTCGAGGCCCGATCCATGACCAAACTCCAATTCCACGGCGTCGCTTACGACTCCGCCCGCCACGAGCAACCCTCAGCCACCCCTGTAGAGCACACCTACCGCGGTCAGCGCTTCGCAGCACCCCTGCGCCGTGATGCCGCCAATGTGCAGCCCACCAAGCTCTCCTACCGGGGCCAGGCGTATCAGCGCCGCAGTGCAGAAGCTGCTGCCCAGGTGAACGCCAACTGAGGCAGCCAATTCGGCCGTTTGTGCCGGTTGCTACTTCGGATGTCTGCTCCTGAGACCTGAATGGGTCCAGGAGCTTTTTTGTGCGTGGACCTTCTCCTGGCCCCGATGGAATCCACCAATCGCCTGGTTCCAGCGTCAGCGATGGGCATGCTTTGGCTGCAAACGCACTTCGACGAGGAGCATTGGGATGAGCTCAGCCGCGGCCTGGTGGCCCTCTCCCCAAGCTGCAGCGAAAGCCTGATTGCCGATGCGCTTGAAGCCGGCCTGAAGGTCAACCGGATTCCGTCCTTTGCACAGGCAGCACTCCCTCAAATCGAACAGCGTCAGCAGCAAAGCTGAACTGACAAGGCACAACCTCCACGCCGGCATCGATGGCTTGGCGGAACAGTTCCCCATAACGCGGATCAGCGCTATCGCCGGGCGCAAAACGCTTCACATCAGATCGACTGACGCAGGGAATCAATACCGCTCTGGCATCAGGCAAAACATGCATCAATTCCTCGAGATGTTTCTGACCGCGCTCGGTCACCGTGTCGGGGAATAGGGCCAGATCAGCGGCACTCCAAGTGGTGTTTTTGATCTCCACATAG
>Ga0180433_10008444_pt1 | contig 12805 bp, 12 predicted proteins | sample SS_ome_8_FD_132980 | JGI IMG/M metagenome (GOLD analysis project Ga0180433, IMG submission 132980) | Hypersaline lake sediment archaeal communities from the Salton Sea, California, USA - SS_1_D_1 metaG | ecosystem: Environmental > Aquatic > Non-marine Saline and Alkaline > Hypersaline >... | reverse complement strand
TCCTATTCCCAGTTTTTCACCAACACTAAATTTAAATCCGAACCCAAATGGTATTGTCGGTGTAACTACTGATTCCTCAACTACATTTTGCGTGCCAAACCATGGATTTATGGCAGAGAGTCTTGCGGGATCAAGCGTATAGGGAAAAAACATCATGCCGAAACCACCCATAATGTATGGGGTAAAAGGTGTCTTTTTTTCCCCTAATACATAGTCCAGGTAATTAATCTCTACCTGTAATGATATGTCCTGCGCCATTTTCCTGAAATCCCACATAATATCTTCATTTTCCACAATTCCCTCACCATTGAATCTACCCATGATAAACATTGCTCTAAGTCCAACCCTTTTATTAAAGTTGTAACGGAAATAAGCTCCCAAATTTAAATTGAACGAATGTATGGGGGAAGTCTGTTTTATATCTCCCCAATAGGTTGAAGAGCTTCCCCAAACCCCTATGTCTGCTGTTCTTTGGGCAAAACCTGAAAAATAAAGCGCAATTGCTGTAAACGCTAATACAATTTTTTTCATTTGTTTAAAACTTTTTGCTTGCAAAAAGTCTGCAAAAAATTTATGATACATTCATTTTATTTAGCAAGTGTGTCTTTATAAGAAAAGACATCTTTATGAAAATATTAAAACATCCTTCATAAACAATTGATCTTCAATGAACTTTTTTTGTTTGCCCTTATAAAGTCCAGCTTTTAAAGGGTACAAAAGTAATATAATTCTAAAAATAACATACCTGTACGTTATTATAAAACCCAAAGAAAGATTAAAAATTGTTAAGCTCTGTAGAATAATTAATTGCGTTTATCAAAGCCCCACATCAGTTTGTTCCTGAGGGTATTGAAAAATGCCTGTTCGGGTAGTTGTAATGTTTTCAGGGTAACATTTGCTTTTTTAATTGTTACTGTAGTGGAGAAGGGTACTGATTCTGACCGGTAGTCTAATGAAATCAGATAGTGAGATCCTCTTCCTTCAACTTTAAGTTTTACAGTGTTCTTGTCGGGAACTACAATTGGCCTTATAGTTAAATTATGAGGAGCAAGGGGGGTAATAACGAAGTTTTCTGAATCGGGAGTCAGAATAGGCCCCCCGACACTCAGTGAGTATGCTGTTGAACCTGTCGGTGTCGCTACAATAAGTCCGTCAGCCCAGTAGTTATTCAATAATTGTCCGTCGCACCATGCAGTAATATTCATCATGGAGGAAGAGTCTGTTTTAAGAACGGCTACTTCATTTAAAGTTAAATTAAAATCAATGTTCTCTGTTCCGTCAAATTCAACCTCCAGCATTGATCGTTCCACGATTGAGAAACGATTATTAAATATGTCATTCAGTGCATTGTGGATCTGGTCTTTTGAAATATCGGCAAGAAAACCCATTCGTCCGCTGTTCAATCCGACAACCGGTATTTCAAAGTTACGGATAGTGACTACGGAATGTAAAAAAGTACCATCGCCTCCTACGCTAAAAATAAAATTATTACTATTATCGAAATTATTATAAGATGTGTATGTTGAAGTACAATAAGGCTTAATACCAAGCTCTTTTGTCAGAAATGCATGGAATGGTTTAAAGAATTGGACTTCAACCCTGTTTTTCTTGAAAAAATTAAAGAATTCCTTTAGAACAGGAATAAAACTCTTTGATACCGAAGTTCCGAATACAGCCACCTTCATGTGTCCGAGATTTATTAAATATTCATAAATTTCATGAATTGCTCATATCTGTCCTGGTACAGGTCGTTAAGCGCCGAGTGATCCATATAAATTGATTTTACATTATAATCATATCTTGTAAAGGCTTGTATTACGGGGGACAAGTCTTCTTTGTCCAGTTTCAGTATAATTTCCAGGTTATTGGTGCCCGAAATGCGGTTAATGAAAAGGCTTAGTATTTTAGTATCGTTGCTTTCTACTATCTGACTGATCTGTACAAGTGAATAATCGTTAATATCGATTTCAAGTACAACCACACCACCAACCTCCTGTAAAGAGAAATAGCGGGCAAACCTGCGGGACAGGTCATATAATGAGATAGCTCCTTTATATTCATGATCTGCATTCAGTACAGGAATAACACTTAATTTTAATTTATACATTACGGAGGCTACTTCAAAAATATGCTGATCTTCGTGAACATGAGTTGTAGCCAGTTTATCAGCTTTTATCCCGATGACTTCGTTCTCCAAATTCAAGTCGTATATGAATTTGTCCGAAATTAAACCGGTATATTGCTTTCCGTCCACCACAGGCAAATGTGATACCCGATAAACATTCATTGAATCGAGTACTTTCTGCCCTTTTTCGGTACTTCTTACCGAAGGTATCACATTTGATATTAACTTTACTGCCAGCAAATTTTTATATTTTTATAATATTAACGATTTTAGTCCTTTTAAATTATTAAAATAAACAGTCATGACAAGACTTAGTGTAAATATAAACAAAATTGCAACACTGCGAAACTCGAGAGGGGGAAATATTCCCAGTGTGAAAGATGCGGCTGTTAATTGCCAAAAATTCGGAGCACAGGGAATTACCGTACACCCCAGACCCGACGAAAGACACATTACCCGCAAAGATGTTTATGAAATAAAACCTTTAATTAACACTGAATATAATATCGAGGGATATCCGCGTGAAGAATTCCTGAAGATGGTAGCCGAGGTTAAGGCTGACCAGGTTACTTTGGTACCCGACAAGCTTAACCAGCTTACAAGTGATCATGGATGGGATACATGGGATAATTTGACATTTTTGAAAGAGGTAATCGCGAGGTTAAAGAAAAATGGAATAAGAACATCTATTTTTGTTGATCCCGATCCCGCAGCAATCGAAGGTGCTGCCGAAACGGGTACAGACCGGATAGAACTTTATACCGAACAATACGCCAGACTTTATCCTTTAGGTCGTGATAAGGCGGTGGAGCCTTTTGTCGAAGCAGCCCGGGTAGCCGTGGATGCCGGTTTGGGAATAAATGCCGGTCATGATTTGAATCTGGATAATTTGTACTTTTTTTATGTAAGCCTGCCTGATCTGAAGGAAGTATCTATAGGTCATGCATTAATATCGGATGCCATTTACATGGGACTGGAAACTACAATTCAAAAATATCTTAATTGTCTTAAATAAATGGAGCTATTTTACAGAAAGGAGGGAGAGGGACCTGTAATTATTATTGTACATGGCCTGTATGGTTCGTCGGACAACTGGATGAAGATAGGCGGAAAATTGGCTAAAAATCATGCCGTTTACATGATTGACCAGAGAAACCATGGCCGTTCTCCCTTCGCTGCCAGTAATACATATGAGGATATGAAGTCGGATCTGGCTGAATTTTTTAATAAGCAGAAAATTGAAAAGGCCACGTTGTTAGGCCACAGCATGGGGGGAAAAACAGCCATGTGGTTTGCTGCCGATTATCCTGAAAAAGTTGAGAAACTTGTAGTCGCTGATATAGCACCCAAGAATTATGTAGATTCACAGGAAAGAGATACTTTCAGTCTCCACATGAATATTCTGAAAGCTATGCAGGGATTAGATTTAAGCAAGGCAAAAAAGCGGCATGATATTGATAATATGTTTGCTGCAGAGATAGAAAACGAAAAGGTGAGAAAATTTTTATTAAAAAATGTCACCAAAGATAAAGCATCGGAAAAGTTTAAATGGCGATTGAATGTAGATGTTCTGATGGATGATCTTGAAGAAATTGTCGGTGGTGTGAATGAACAATGGTTTGAAGACAGAATACCCATTACGGTTTATCCTGTTATTTTTATAAGGGGATTGAAGTCAGGTTACATTTTACCGGAGGACGAGGCAATAATAAAAAGAATATATCCCGAATCAACTATTGTCGATATTGAAGAAGCAGGGCACTGGCTGCATGCCGAAAAGCCCAAAGAATTTATGAAGGCTGTTAAGAGATGTTGCTGATTGACTGGCTATCTTGATGAACAGACTCTTAGCGATTATATTTAATGGTAATTTCTTCAAGGAATTTTCTTCTTTTCGTTTTAAGCTGGTTCCACCTGAAGCGCCATAACCAGTTCCCGGAATTTATAGCGGGAGTATTCATCCGGGCTTTTGAGCCGAGCATCAATAAATCCTGCATAGGCAGGATTGCAGTTTCGGCGCAGGAAGACCATAATATTTCAATACATCTGATCAGCCGGCGTTTATTGCCTTTCCCAAGATATTTTTTTACCAGCCTTTTCTCCCTGCCTTTTATATTATGGAGCCATCCCAAAGTGGTGTTATTATCGTGTGTACCTGTATAACCAACAAACCGGTGAGAATAATTATGAGGCAGATGTTTATTCTTTTCATCGGTTGTGAAGGCAAACTGCAGCACTTTCATTCCGGGTAGTTTAAAATCATCCCTCAGATTTTCTACTTCAGGTGTTATTTTCCCTAAGTCTTCTGCTATTAAAGAGATGTCATCCATCTGTTGTTCAAGTTTTTTTAATAGTTCAAATCCGGCGGAAGATTCCCATTTCCCCTTAATGGCATTTTTTTCCCCTGCAGATACCGACCAAAAGGATTCGAGTCCGCGAAAATGATCAATTCTCAGACAGTCAAATAGTTTTAGGTTATAACGTAGTCGTAACAGCCACCATTCGAATTTTTGTTTTTTTATCTCCTGCCAGTCGTAAACAGGATTGTTCCACAGTTGTCCTGTTTCGCTAAAATAATCAGGTGGTACTCCCCCTACCCTTAGAGGATAAAGATTTTCGTCGAGTTGAAATATTTTTGTATTCGTCCATACATCCGCACTTTCGCCCAGAACATAGAACGGCAGATCACCGAATATCTTTATGCCTTTCGAATTGGCATATTCTTTTAATTTGAACCATTGCTTGAAGAACAGGAACTGGATAAATTTATGGTATTCTATTTCACGGGAAAGAATATTTTCGTATTTTTTTATGGTGTCTTTTTTCCTGTGTTTTAAATTATTTTCCCATTCAAGCCAGTTGGCAGTTTTGAAATGGTCTTTAGCTGCCATAAAAAGCGAAAAATCTTTAACCCACCAATTGTTTTTTTTCAGAAAAAGCTTGTACTCGTCTTGCAATTTTTGGGTTCCGTTATTTTTAAAATTGTCAAAGACTTTTCTTAAAAGCGTTAATTTCCAGCCTTTCACTTTTGCAAAATCTACATATTTTTCCGGAAACCAGGGTTTATTCCGCAGGTCTTCCCTGGCAATCAGCGACTCTTTTGTCAGGTTATAAAGATCTATCAGCAGAGGATTTCCTGCAAATGCCGAATAACACTGGTAGGGAGAATTGTTGTCACCGGGATGTCCAAGAGGCAGTATCTGCCATAATTTTTGATTCGTTTCTTTAAGAAAATCGACGAAACGGAAGGCATCACCACCCAGAGTTCCTATACCTTCCTCCCCGGGCATTGAAGTAATATGAAGAAGAATTCCGCTTTTTCTTTCAGTCATTTAATTTATGTTTTCTGAATTCGGATAAATGAAAAGCAGTTTCCCGCACAATCCGTTGTACTGCAAGTCCGTGATTTATACCTGGACGAAATGCATCAGGATCGCCATCGGTAAAAAACAGGTAATGGGCATGAACCATGGAACGAAGCCAACCCGGTGGCACATGCACCGAGGGAAAAGTTGTTGCCGGTTTATAATTGCTGTTAACGATATGTTTTACCCACTGGTTTGTACCTTCCATATGGTATTCGAAGTATTCCGGTGTTTTTGAGGAATAGCGCAGTGCTCCTTTTTCAGCATATATCTCGAAGCAGCTTAAATCGCCCGTACCTGAGCTGATACGGCTGGCTGAAAGCGTACCGACAGCCTTTGTTCGTGGATCAAAAAGTGAAATGGAACTGAAAAGATCAGAGTCATCCGGAACATCTGTAAAATTTCCGCTTTGCATTGCACCGGTAATTTGCATTTTTTCTCCTATGAAGGCTGTCAGAAGACTTATGCCGTGGGATCCTAAATCAGCCATGGCACCACCATCCGGAGCAGGTGTAAGCCTGTTGCCCTTTTTATCCCTGTAACTTTTATGTAGATAATCGCCATGGTAATATTTTAAGTCAAAATGTATAGGATTGCCCATTGTGCCTGATTTCCATAATTGTATGGCTTCGCGGACAGAAGATGTTTGGAGGTATTGGAATCCCACTTGTATTTTTTTTGTAGTCTTCTTAATTAATTTCTTGATTTTTTTTTCTTCTTCCAGGGATGAACAAACCGGTTTTTCAAGATAAATATTTTTTACATCAGGCATCTCCAGCGCCAGTTTCAGATGATCGAAATGGACGCTATTGGGACCGAGAATAAAAACAGCTTCGATTTTTTTGTTTTTTGCAAACTTTTCTACCGGCTCTGCTGAAACAAAACCGTACTTTTTAGCAAATTGTTCCCTGCTCTCTTTTCTGGCAGAAGCCACTGATTCAAAAACCAGCTCAGGTACAGAGTCATAATAATATTTTAGTGCCTGCATAGCGTAAGCATGAGCCCTCGCAATTCCTCCTGCGCCTAAAAATCCCACATGTATTTTTTGCATTATATTTTATATTTTAGATTTAAACCTGAATATTTAATTAGATATTCAGATTTAAGAAAATCTAAAAATATAATATATTAAAGAATGATAAAAATTTCAGGTCAATTGTTTTCACTGTAATTAAATACACCTTCGTACTCAAAAATGTCGTCATCATAATCGGTACTTGTTACCCTGAATGCCACTGAATCGATACCTTCGATTTTTAATGCCCCCAGATTGAATGATACGTAGGCAGCATAAGGAAAATCTTCAACATCACCATTATCATTATGCCGCAATTCCAGTTCAATGGGTTGATCCTCCGCATTCAGCGGACCGGGCTGCTTGACCAGATTGATATAGTGAATTTCGTAACGTCCCCAGTATTTTATTTCAAAATTAAGCAGACTGTCGGTCATCCAGCAATCTCTTACGATTACTGGATCGTTGCCAATGCTGTCGCTGTTTTCAGGTGTTATATCCAAAATACCTTTTTGCAGGATTTTCTGTACCGAGTTCACCTTTATATAATATTCAGTAATTTCCCCGCCATCATTAACATCATCACCAATGATTGTATAATTGACCAGGATTCTGTCGCCCGTTTTTAATCTGGATTCAGGGTCGTTGGTTCCGTAATAATACCAGGGACTATTATAGTCAGAGGCCACAGGTATCAATATGTCACCATTGTCCATCTTTATTTTATATTCTAAGGGATCAGAGTTTTTTTGTTCAATAATCCCGAAACCTACCCACATATCTCCCAGAGAGTATCCGTCTTCGTCTTTTAGACATCCATTTGCAATTACCAATACGGCAAATAAAATTCCAATAACATATTTTTTCATATTCATTTTATTTTTATAAAAAATTTTATTATTACATTACGATGATCATAATATGAAATAAAAGGTTGCGTAAAGGATGAAAAATTTGTTATTTTCTTAAACAGATTTGGCACAACAATTGTTATGATGAATTGAACATATATAGATAATTGTATATATTTGCAATAAAGCATGAATACAAATAGTTTATTAGGAATTAATTAAAATTTTATATACATGAAAAAATTATTATTTCTTTTTGCCTTTGCGGTTTTATTATTACAAAATTGTAATTCCGGACAGGCAACTAATAAAGGCAACGAAAAGAGTGAAAGTAAGCCGGTAGCGGAGAAAATTGTCACTCAGACCACCAGTGATGATGGTGGCACGGTAAATCTTACCAAAAAAATCTTTCTGGAAAGGGTATGGAACTATCAGGAGTCTCCCAAGAAATGGGTGTATAAAGGAGAGAAGCCCGCATTGATAGACTTTTATGCTGATTGGTGCGGACCATGTAAAATAGCTTCGCCCATTCTTAATGAACTTTCAAAAGAATATGCCGGTAAGATTATAGTTTATAAAATTGACACCCAAGTAGAGCAGGAGTTAGCGGCAATTTTCAGGGTGAGAAGCATACCTGCTTTCCTTTATATTCCGGTAGGCGGTAAACCGGTCATGATGTCAGGCATTGCCCGTTCAAAAGAAGAAACAAAAAAAATGTTCAGGGATAATATTGATAAATATTTATTAACTGCAAATTAGTCTGTTTATAAAGTCCGCTGACTTCGTTATGTTTGTCGTCATGATTTATTTGGAGTCTGTTTATAAAGTTCGCTGACTTCGTTATGCTTGCCCTCATAATGGTCATTTACGAATAACCTTTGAAAGAATATTGACAAGTTCATCGGGTGTCACCAGCTCCTGAGTACCGGTTGTCATATCTTTTAGTGTGAGTTTGTTGGATTTTAATTCCGATTCTCCGGCAAGTATTACAAAGGGTATTCGCTTTTTGTTGGCATAATTCATTTGTTTTTTGATTTTTGCCCTTTCCGGATAAATCTCTGCATTTATTCCGGAATCTCTTACTTTTTTGAGTACCGGCAGACAGTATGATTCTTCTTCTTCTCCAAAATTGGCGAACATAACTTTTGTAGTTTCAGTATATTTTTCCGGGAACAGGTCGCAATATTCAATTACATCATATATCCGCTCCGCACCAAAAGAGATACCTACCCCCGAAACGCCCGGCATACCAAAAATGCCTGTAAGGTCGTCATACCGGCCACCTCCGCATAAGCTGCCCATATTAACGTTTATGGACTTTACTTCAAAAATTGTCCCGGTATAGTAGTCAAGTCCCCGTGCCAGGGTCTGGTCGAATTCAGCTACAGATTGTAAATTTATTTGTTTAATATATTGATTTAGAGTTTTTATTTCATTCACTCCTTTCATGCCAATTACTGAAGATTTCAATATGGTTTCAAGTTTTAATATCCTGGAAAGACTGTCACCTTTAAGTGCAAGCAGAGGTTGGAGTTTTGATATTGCCCCGTTAGAAATCCCTCTTCCTGTCAGTTCCTGAATTACTTTATCGAGCCCGATCTTATCCAGCTTGTCAATAGCAACTGTAATATCACCTATTTTCTCCGGCTCACCGATGATCTCTGCAATGCCTGCAAGGATTTTGCGATTGTTGTATTTTATTGTTGTGTTAATTTTTAACCGGTTAAAAACGTCATTCATTATCTGTATAAGCTCAGCCTCATTCAAAAGGCTGTTACTGCCTATTATGTCTGCATCGCACTGGTAAAATTCGCGGTAACGGCCTTTCTGAGGACGGTCGGCGCGCCATACCGGCTGTATCTGATAACGTTTAAAAGGAAATACAATATCATTACGGTTCTGAACTACAAATCTTGCAAAAGGAACAGTCAGATCATATCTTAATCCTTTTCCGGAGATTTCTCTGGTCAGCTTGCCTGAGTTTTTTTCACCCAGTAGTTTATCAGGAACTTTTAAAAGGTAATTACCGGAATTCAATATTTTAAAAAGCAATCTGTCTCCTTCATCCCCATATTTTCCAAGTAATGTGGACAGATTCTCCATTGCCGGTGTTTCAATTGGTTGGAATCCGTATAGACGAAAGACATCTTCTATAGTATTAAAAATGTATTTCCTTTTAACCACCTCATCAGGTGTAAAGTCGCGCGTCCCTTTTGGTACAGTGGGTGAATCTGACATTGTATCCGTTATTTTTATTAAGACTGCAAAAATAAGTAATTATAACGGGTAATGTCAAAAAAAATCCGCCAGTAATTATAAATAATAAATGAGTTGAGTATGAAAATTAAGACTTTTAATTTTTAAAACTTTTATAGTTTTTATAACTAATTGAATATCAGTTTAAAATCTTTTATTAATTCGTCTGAAAAGGAAGTGAAGCGCCTTTTTAGGCCAGTCTCATAAATTATTAGTAAATTGAAACAGGGAATTAAATAACTATACTGTAAATTTGCAGGTATAAAATAATCGTTTAATTATTTTTTAAAAGATATAATGAATCTCATTGAAGTAAAAAGTAAAGGAACACGAGGGATGTTCCATAAAGTGCCTCACATAATCTACAGGAACGATCCGAACTGGATATGTCCCCTGCAGGGAATGGTTGAAAATGTATTTGATCCGGATAAAAATCCTTCTTTTAAAAATGGTGATGCTATCCGGTGGGTTTTAAAGGACGAAAATAATAATCTTATTGGCAGGATAGGTGCGTTTTTTAATCGTGACAAAGCAAGTATTTTTGAACAACCAACGGGCGGTTGTGGCTTTTTTGAATGTGTTAATAAACAGGAAGCTGCCAACATGCTTTTTGATGCAGCACGTGAATGGCTTAAGACTAAAGGGATGGAAGCTATGGACGGACCGATAAATTTTGGAGAGAATTACATGAATTGGGGATTGCTTGCCAAAGGGTATATGCCACAGGGATTCGGAATGCCATATAACCCGCCTTACTATGTGTATCTATTTGAAAATTACGGATTTAAAATTTATTTCGAACAGTATAGCTACCACCTTGACACAACTCTTCCCGAATTGCCTGAAAGATTCTGGAAAGTTGCCGGTTGGGTGGCTCAAAAACCACAGTTCAACTTTAAACATTTTTCATGGAAAGAAAAGGATAAATTTATTGAGGATTTTGCCAGGGTTTATGATAATGCCTGGCGTTTTCACGAACATTACAAACCTATTGATAAAGATGATCTGAAAGATTTTCTTAATAATTCAAAATTATTGCTTGAAGAAGATTTCGTATGGTTCGCCTACCATGAAGATGACCCTATCGCATTGTTTGTAATGGTTCCCGATTTTAATCAGATACTGGCAAAACTTAACGGTAGAATAACCTTGTTAAACCTGCCGAAGGTAATGTGGCTCAAATGGAGAAAAACAATGACCCGTACCCGTAGTCTGATAATCGGTGTAGTACCTAAATACCAGAGATCAGGAATTGAAGCTGCCCTTTTCTGGCATCTGCGGCCTGTTATGTATAAAAAAAGATGGTACAAAGAAATGGAACTTTCATGGGCAGGTGATTTTAATCCCAAGATTATAGCACTTTATGAATCGGTAGGAGGTAAACGGGTAAAAACTCATTACACAATGAGATATCTTTTTGACAGGGAAAAGGAGTTTACCAGAGCACCTCTGATTACCAAGGAAAAAGGTAAAAATAATGGTTAAAAACAGGAATAATCGTAAAAATTAGTTTTTGTAATTTTAGATACATTGTTTATCTTTGCAGCCCTCTATTGAAAAATAATATAATATCGAACGGATTGCAATTTGAAAATGTAATCATTAATAAAAAAACAGATGAAAAAAGGAATACATCCCGATAATTACAGACTGGTAGCGTTTAGAGATATGTCAAACGGCCATACTTTTATTACAGGATCAACTGTTGAAACGAAGGAAAAAGTTGAGATCGAAGGAGTTGAATATCCCCTTTGCAAACTTGAAATTTCGGATACTTCACATCCTTTTTATACAGGCAGGGTGAAACTCGTTGATACTGCCGGACGTGTGGATAAGTTTATGAGCCGTTACGGGAAACATATGGAAAAGAGAAAGAAGTAACAGTACTAACTGAAAGGTTACAGAGCCCCGTTATTCCGGGGCTTTTTTTTTACCCTCAGGGAAATAAACATAGAATAGTCAACTGACAGATGAACCATGACTGTTTTTTGCTGTTTGTTTAAGGCTTTGTTGTGAAATAAAGTGAATAAAATAGGCGAAGTTATTTTTGTTTTTAACAAAGCAAAATTTTGAGACATAGCCCTAGCTATGGCGAAAAATTTTAATGCAGTAAAAAGCAAAAAGAACAAGCCTAAATGTTCAGGTTATTTCGTAATAATGCCTAAGTGGCACGACTATTGTTTTATGTGTGTCTGTGTTTTTACCGGGATTTATTCCGACATAATGTCACAAATAACAATATAATGAGAGATAGAAAGAAACCGGAACTACAAAATATTTATTTGAGCAAAATTATGGACGGGGATTCGGATTTTATACCTATAGTTGCCGATGGAGATGACTCTGATCTTAAGAATATTGATGTGCCTGAAATTTTACCTGTTTTGCCTTTAAGGAATACAGTTCTTTTCCCCGGAGTTGTATTGCCAATTACGATTGGAAGGAAAAAGTCCCTGCAACTCATAAAGGATGTTTATCAGGGGGGACGGTTACTGGGTACACTTGCACAGAAGGATTATACTGTTGACGATCCCTCTCCTGATGAGATGTTTTCGGTAGGTACGGTTGCGGAGGTCCTAAAAATACTTGAAATGCCCGACGGATCAACATCTGTTATTATACAGGGTAAAAGACGATATGCTCTCAGTAAGTTCGTATCAGAAGATCCGTATTTTAAAGCAGTCGTAGAACCATTAAATGATATCTCACCGCAAAATGATGCTGAATTTAATGCTATCGTAGGTTCCTTAAAAGACCTGTCGATCAAAATTGCACAATTCTCAGCCAATGTTCCTCCGGAGGCTACTTTTGCAGTTAAAAACATTGAAAATTCTACCTTTCTTATAAATTTTATATGTTCCAATACAGATTTAAGTGTAGAGAACAAGCAAAATCTGCTCGAGATTGAAAGTCTGAAGGAACGTGGTATTCAGGCTATAAGCTACCTGGTTAAGGAAGTACAGATGCTTGAACTTAAGCAGGACATTCAAAAAAAGGTCAAAACAGACATGGATCGTCAGCAGCGTGAGTTCATGCTGAATCAGCAAATGAAAACAATTCAGGATGAACTGGGCGGGAGTCCTGTAGAACAGGAAATAAATGAATTAAAAAATAAAGCAAAGGATAAAAAATGGAGTAAAGAAGTAGCTAAATTTTTTGAGAAAGAGGTCGAGAAACTCCACAGGCTGAACCC